>Ga0209062_1000597_pt1 | contig 99543 bp, 96 predicted proteins | sample Coa_R2_2_FD_187158 | JGI IMG/M metagenome (GOLD analysis project Ga0209062, IMG submission 187158) | Surface soil microbial communities from Centralia Pennsylvania, which are recovering from an underground coalmine fire - Coalmine... | ecosystem: Environmental > Terrestrial > Soil > Unclassified...
ACAAATGGCGCCATTTGATCGAGAACTTCTTCGGCAGGCTCAAGGAGTTCAAGCGCATCGCCATGCGCGCCGACAAGACCGACACCAGCTTCACCGCAGCCATCTACCTCGCCGCCGCCGTGATAAATTCCCGATGAATCTCAACAGACCCTAGTCATGGGACCACGCCACCGGCACTCACAGTCTTGCGCCTGCGGTCCGGAGAGCATGAGCGCCCCGGGACTGGCGCGGCCCTAGGATCAGTGAAGAGCCCGGTCGCGACTGATGTAGTGGCCCCGCTTCAGTTCCTTGAAGAAATGCGGAACCTGCGGATGCGATACCGGCTTGCCGGTCTCGTCGGCGAGAAGGTTTTGTTCAGAAACGTAAGCCACATACGTGGTCTGCGCGTTCTCGGCCAGCAGGTGATAGAAGGGCTGATCGCGACGCGGCCTGACTTCCTCGGGAATTGAAGCCAGCCATTCCTCGGTATTCGCGAAAACCGGATCGACATCGAAGATCACGCCCCGGAAAGGGTAGATGCGATGCTTCACCACCTGACCGATCGCGAACTTGGCCGTCCGTAGCGGCGCCTGAACAAGGGCAGCCGCGTTGTGCTGATTGCCGATTTCCATGGCGAAAATATTACCCCCTTTGTCCGCACCCGCAAAACGCATCCGCTGGGGAACGAATTGTGTCAGGTGCTGCAGGAACACACTTTCCGGCCCCACTCCGGCCTGCCCCGGCAAGATCATACGCAAGATTGTGGCCAAAGAAACGCGTCCAAAAGCAGCTGCCGTGCGTATGGAGCTGGCCGGAAACTGCTCCAGCGCCGTTGACGATCATGTCACGCCTGTGGAACCTGACGAACGAGACGTCCGAGGAACCGAGTGGCTGAGGGTCTGAAAGTCAGATTTTGGGGCGTGAGAGGCTCGATTTCATGTTCCGGCGCGGAATACGCCCGTTACGGCGGCAATACGTCGTGCCTCGAGGTCACCGCAGGCGGCCGTCGTATCATCTTCGACGCCGGCACCGGGATCCGCACCCTCGGGCTCGAGCTGGTGCACCAGGCGCCGAACAACCTCGACATCTATTTCACGCACACGCATCTCGACCATCTCGTCGGCCTGACCTTCTTCGCGCCGCTGTTCGACGCACGCAACACGGTGCGCATGTGGGCGGGCCACCTCGAGGCGCCGTACACGTTGAAGCAGGTGGTCGCCAACCTGATGCAGGCGCCGATCTATCCGGTGACGCTCGAGATCTTCAAAGCGAAGGTGAGCTTCACCGAGTTCAAGGCGGGCGACCTTCTGACCTGCGGGCCGATGCAGATGCGCACCGCGCCGCTCAACCATCCCAACGGCGCCACCGGCTATCGCATCGAGCATGGCGGCAAGTCGATCTGCTACATCACCGACACCGAGCACCGGCCGGGCGAGCGCGACAGGAAGATCGTCGAGCTGTGCCGTGGCGCCGACGTGATGATCTACGATTCGAGCTACACCGACGAGGAATACGCCCGCTACAAGGGCTGGGGCCATTCGACCTGGCAGGAAGGCGTACGCATCGCCGATGCTGCGAACGTCGGTACGCTCGCGATCTTCCATCACGATCCCAGCCACGGCGACGCCTTCATGGACGATGTCGCGCGCGAGGCGGCGGCGATGCGGCCGGGCACCGTGCCGGGCGGCCTGCCGCGCGTGCTGGTCGCGCACGAAGGGCTGACGCTGGCTCCATGACCGTCCCATCGTGAACATCGCATCGTGAGGTCGACACTCAGCCTGCGGGGACGCTGGCGCCGCTTCGTGCTCGGCCTGCCGACGATCCTCAGCCTGACGCCGCGCGGCTGGTTCATTCCCCACCGTTATGCGCCGCTGCTGCCGCCGCCCGGTGCGCAGCCGCCCTACGCCGCCGTCGAGGCCCTGTTCGAAGAACATGCCGGCGAGTTCGAGAAGGTGCTCGACCTGGTCGAGGCGCACAGCGAGGCCCTGCAGGCGATGCGCAGCCTGCTCGACCAGGCCTGGTTTCCCTCGCTCGATGCCGCCGTTGCGTATGCGCTGATGCGCGAGCGCAAGCCGCAGCACGTGGTCGAGGTCGGCTCCGGCCATTCTACGCGCGTGCTGGCCAGGGCGCTGGGCGGGCTGGCCGAAATCCTCGCCATCGATCCCGCGCCGCGCGCCGACATCGCCGGCCTGCCCGGCGTGCAGGTCGTGACCTCGACCGTGCAATCCGCGCCGCTCGACCTGTTCGACCGGCTGGGCCGCGGCGACGTTCTGTTCATCGACTCCAGCCATATCCTGATGCCGGGCAGCGATGTTGACCTGTTGTTCAATCGCATCCTGCCGCGCCTGCCGTCGGGCGTGATCGTGCACATCCACGATATCTTCCTGCCGTTCGACTATCCGCCGGTCTGGGGCTGGCGCGCCTACAACGAGCAACTGGGCGCACTGCCCCTGCTGACGACCGGTGCCTATGCGCCTCTCTTCTCCAGCGTCTGGGCGCAGCAGCGCTTCGCCGCGCGGCTCGCACAGTCGGTGGTGCCGCAATTGCCGCTGCCGAAGGAAGCCCTTTCGACCAGCCTTTGGCTGCAAAAACGCTGAACCACATTCGCCTGCCGTCCCGGCCTTGCCCCAAAAGCGGCGGATCGGTGTCACGGCCCGTTGCCTTGCCCTTTCCCCATTCGGAGCCTATGTATTTTGCTGATCATGAGCTTCGGCTTGGCGGAGCGCCTTCGTGGGTAACAACTACGACATCATCCTTATCGGCCTGGTCGCGATCTTTCTGATCCTGCGGCTGCGCGCCGTGCTGGGAAAGCGCACCGGCAACGAGCGGCCGCCCGCTCGCGATCCGTTCACGCCGCCCGCACCGCCGTCGCCTCCGGCAAGCACGCCGCGCCTCGGCGACGCCCCCGGCGGCAACGACAAGGTGATACCGCTGCCGAACGGCCTCAACCGTCCGTCGCTGGCGATCAATGCTCCCGGCGGCATTCGCACCACGGTGATGCCGAATGCTTCGGCTGGAGTGGCCGCGGTGCGCGCCGCGGATCCCGGCTTCGACCCGATCAGCTTCGCAGCCGGCGCGCGTGCGGCCTTCACCACCATCGTCGAGGCTTTCGCCAAGGGCGACACCGGGCCGCTGCGTCCGCTGCTCGACCCGCAGACCTTCGCGAGTTTTGAAGCGGCGATCCGCGGCCGCGCCGAGCGGCGCGAGAAGGCCGAGACGACGCTGATCGGCTTCGAGGCCTCGGACATCGCCGCCGCCGAGATGCAGGGCAGCTTCGCGCAGGTGACGGTCCGCTTCGTCAGCGAGCAGATCAACGTCGTGCGCAATGCCGAGGGCCAGATCGCCGACGGCAATCCGAACGAGGTGCAGAAGGTGATCGATCTTTGGACCTTCCGCCGCGACACCAAGTCCAGTGATCCAAACTGGCTACTCGTGAAGACTGAGAGCGAAGGCTAGAGCGATTTCCACCCAGATGGAACCGCGCCCTCACGATTCCCATCGGCCCGCGTGCGCGGTTCCATCTGACTGGAAATGCGCGCACGGGCGATATGTGTTGCAGCAGGCATATTCCGTTCGGCCGATTCCGGCCGGATGGAATATGTTCTAAGGGGAGGACGGACGTCAGCATGCGATGGAGCGTCCTGGCTGGTGGCGTGTTGCTCGCTGCCGCCGGCCTCCTGTCGGCTTGCGCCGGTACCGGCGGCAGCGCCGCGGAGAACAAAGTCCGCATGGCACCGATCTCGTTCAACGAGATCCCGGGCTGGACCAGCGACCGGCAGGGCGAAGCGCTCGTTGCCTTCAAGCGCTCGTGCCCGAAGCTGACTTCCAGCCCCGACACCAGGATCGTCACCGACGGCGGCGAGAAGACCATCACCGCGACCGAGTGGAAGACGATTTGCGACGCGGCCTCCGTCGTCAAGGACAGCGACACGGCGGGGGCACGGCGCTTCTTCGAGGAGAATTTCCGGCCGCTGATCGTCCAGGCCCCCGGCAAGTTCACCGGCTACTTCGAGCCCGAGCTGCGCGGCAGCCGCGCCCCCTCGCGCATCTTCACCGTGCCGGTCTATCGCCGGCCGGCCGATCTCGGCGACGGGCCGTACTACACGCGGGCCGAGATCGAGCAGGGCGCGCTGAAGGGCAAGGGGCTCGAGATCGCCTGGGTGCAGGATCCGGTGGCGCTGTTCGAGGTCCAGGTGCAGGGCTCGGGCCGGATCCATCTCGCCGAGGGCGGCATCCTGTCGATCGGCTACGACGGCTCGAACAATCGGCCGTACACGGCGATCGGCAGCGTGCTGGCCGACATGGGCGTGATGCGCAAGGACGAGATCAACTGGCCGACGATCCGCGACTGGCTGAAGCGCCATCCGCAGCAGGGCCGCGAGGTGATGCGCAAGAACGAACGCTACATCTTCTTCAAGGACACCCGCACCTCGGCCGCCGCCGGCTCGGAGGGCGCGCCGCTCACCGCCCAGCGCAGCCTCGCCGTCGACACCGTCTTCACGCCCTACGGCACGCCGATCTGGATCGATACTCAGCGGCCGGTCGCCGGCAAGCCGGGCGCGCTCGAAATGTACCGCCGGCTGCTGATCGCGCAGGATTCAGGGACCGCCATCAAGGGCCCCGCGCGCGGCGACATCTTCTTCGGCAGCGGCTCTCTGGCCGCCGACTGGGCCGGCCGCATGGTGGGCGGCGGCCAGGCGATCGTACTGGTACCCAATCGCGGCTAAGAACAGGCGCGGTTCCATTTGAGCGGAAATCGCTCTGGTGCCATTGTGGTTGGCGTGTCCAGTTCTCCTCCTCGCCGCGTCGCTCTTTTCGTCACCTGTCTCGTCGATCTGTTCCGGCCTTCCGTCGGCTTCGCCGCGGTGAAGTTGCTGGAGGAGGCCGGCTGCGTCGTCGAGGTGCCGCCGCTGCAAGTCTGCTGCGGACAGCCCGCCTACAATTCCGGCGATCGCGCGAGCACCACGGCGATCGCCCGGCAGGTGATCGACGCTTTCGAGGGATACCCTCACATCGTCGCGCCATCGGGCTCGTGCGCCGGCATGCTGGCGCACCACTATCCCGGCCTGTTCGACGACGATCCGGCAATGAAGGCCAGGGCCGAGAATTTCGCCGGCCGCTGCCATGAGCTGATGTCGTTCCTGGTCGATGTGCTGGGCGTCACTAAGGTCGACGCACACTACGAAGGCACGGTGACTTATCACGATTCCTGCTCGGGCCTGCGCGAGCTCGGCGTGAAGCAGCAACCGCGTACCCTGCTCGGCTCGGTGCGGGGCCTCGCCTTGCGCGAGATGACGACGCCGGAAGTGTGCTGCGGCTTCGGCGGCACGTTCTGCGTGAAGTATCCCGAGATCTCCAATGCCATGGTCGGCGAGAAGACGAGCGACATCGCGGCGACCGGCGCCGGCACGCTGCTGGCCGGCGATCTCGGCTGCCTGATGAACATGGCCGGCAAGCTGCAGCGCGAGGGCCGAGCGGTGAAGGTCCGCCACGTCGCCGAGGTACTGGCGGACATGGGCGACGATGCGCCGATCGGTGAGCGCCGCTGATGCAATCGACCGCGCGAGATTTCAAGCACAATGCCCACGATGCGCTGCGTGACGCCAACCTGCAGGACTCGCTCAGCAAGCTAAAGGTCGGCTTCTCCGAGCGTCGCCGCCAGGCGGCGGAACGGCTGCCCGAGTTCGAGGCGCTGCGCGACCGCGCCCGCGACATCAAGAACCACACGCTCGCGAACCTCGACTTCTACCTCGAGGAGTTCGAGCGCAAGGTGATCGCGCTCGGCGGCCACGTGCATTGGGCGCCAACCGCGGAAGATGCACTGCGGATCATCGCCGATCTCTGCAAGAGCGTGAACGCACGCACGATCGCCAAGTCGAAGTCGATGATCTCGGAGGAAATCGGGCTCAACGACCATCTCGAGGCGCTGGGCATCGAGCCGGTCGAGACCGATCTCGGCGAATACATCATCCAGCTGCGCCACGAGCCGCCGAGCCACATCATCGCGCCGGCGGTGCATCTCACCAAGGACCAGGTGGCGGACACCTTCCTCGAGCATCATCGGGCGCTCGGCTTCACCAAGCGGCTGACCGAGCGAAACGACCTCGTCGCCGAGGCGCGCCAGGTGCTGCGCCAGAAATTCCTCGATGCCGATGTCGGCCTGAACGGCGCGAACTTCCTGGTCGCCGAGACGGGCTCGTCGATGCTCGTCACCAACGAGGGCAACGCCGACCTCTCCAATACGCTGCCCAAGATGCAGATCGTGCTGGCGAGCATCGAGAAGGTGATCCCGACGCTGGAGGATGCCGCGGTGCTGCTGCGCGTGCTGGCACGCTCGGCGACGGGACAGGAATCGTCGGCCTATACCACGCTCAACACCGGCCCCAAGCGCGCCGGCGATCTCGACGGGCCGTCGCAATATCACGTCGTCATTCTCGACAACGGGCGCTCGTCGGTGCTGGGCACCAAGATGCAGGACATGCTGCGCTGCATCCGCTGCGGCGCCTGCATGAACCATTGCCCCGTCTATGGCGCGATCGGCGGACATGCCTATGGCTGGGTCTATCCCGGGCCGATCGGCGCGGTGCTGACGCCGCAACTGATCGGCGTCGAGGAGGCGGGCAACCTGCCCAACGCCTCGACCTTCTGCGGCCGCTGCGAGAGCGTGTGCCCGGTGCGGATCCCCCTGCCCGGCCTGATGCGGCACTGGCGCGAGCGCGAGTTCGAGCGGCACCTGACGCCGCGGACCGTCCGCCAGGGCCTGGCGGTGTGGTCGTTCGTGGCGCGGCGGCCCAAGCTCTATCGCCGGCTGACCGGCTGGGCGAACCAGTTGCTCGCCCTGTTCGGCCGCGGCGAGGGCCGCTATCGCAGCCTGCCGCTGGCGTCGGGCTGGACGCGGTTCCGCGACTTTCCGGCCCCGCAGCCGGGGGGCACCTTCCACGCCCAGTGGGCGCGCCAGCGCAGTCGGATGCGGCCATGAGCGCACGCTCGCAGATCCTCGACGGCATCCGCCGGTCGCTCCATCGCGGAGAGCTCGTCGGCGACGCGCGCGCCGCCGTCGACCAGCGCCTCGCCACGCCACCGCGCGGTCCTGTGGTGGCGCGGGCGCAATTGCCCCAGCCCGAGAAGGTGGCGCTGTTCTGCCAGTGGGCAGAGGCCAACAACGCCACCGTCGCACGTGTCGCGGCCCCCGAGGTGCCGGCCGAGGTCGCGGGCTACCTCGCCCGCAACAACCTGCCGGCATCGGCCGTCATGGCGCCCTCGCCCCAGCTCGACCGCTACGCCTGGGGGAGCCAGAAGATGCTCAGCCTGCGCCGCGGCCGGCCCGAGGCGAGCGACCAAGTGTCGATCACCGGCGCCTTTGCCGGCATCGCCGAGACCGGCACCCTCGTCATGACCTCGGGACCGGAGCATCCGGTGTCGCTGAACCTGCTGCCCGATACGCACGTCGTCGTGCTGCGCGAGGCCGACATCGTCTCGGGCTACGAGGACGTGTGGGCCCGCCTGCGGGACCGCTACGGCAAGAACGCCATGCCGCGCACGGTCAACACCATCACCGGCCCCTCGCGCACCGGAGACATCGAGCAGGCGATGGAGCTCGGCGCCCACGGACCACGGCGCATGCACATCGTGGTGGTGCGCGAATGACGGCCGCCGGCGATGCGCCGCCTCCCCCACGCAAGGGGGAGCTGCACATCGTCGGCACCACCGTGGGTCGCGAGGTCGAGCGGCTGCTCGACAGGGTGGCCGAGGCCGTGGGCCGCCGCGTCCCGCGCGTCCTTCAGATCGGTTCACGCGGCGCAGTTTCGGATCGCAACGAATTGCAGTGGCGTAGTCTGATCGCCAAGCGCTTCGCCGGCCGTGCCCGCTTCGTCGGCATCGACCTGCTGGCCGGGCCGGATGTCGACCGGCAGCTCGACATCTGCGCCTCGCCCCAAGCGGTCGCCGCAGCGCTCGATCGAGAGGCGTTCGATCTGGTGGTCTGCTGCCACGTGCTCGAGCACACGCCTGCGCCCATGCGGGCCGCGCGCAACATCGAGGCGCTGTTGCGGCCAGGCGGCCTCGCCTATATCTCGACGCCCTGGTCGCAGGCCTTCCATGCCGCACCCGACGACTATTGGCGGTTCTCCCTCCGAGGCCTTGGCCTGCTGTTCCGCCGGCTGGAGATCCTGTCGTCGTTCTATAGCGGCGGCGATGTCGGGCTCGACGTCGCCTATCGGGTCGAGCGCGATGGCGCGCTGGCGCTCGAGGCCGAAGCCGGCGCCGTGGAGCGCGGCCTGTTCCAGCTGGTCCTGGACCACGAGGACAACCGGTCCCTACTGGCCCGGCAAGCGACCGAGCGGTTGCCGGTATCGCGCACGTACCTGCCGACCCTGTTCGTCAATCTGGTCGGACGCAAGACGCCCGAATGAAACCCGAATGAAAAGAGCGGGCTTTCGCCCGCTCTTTCCGATTTGACTGTCGGTTTGCGACTAGAAGCGCAGGTCCATGCCCAGCATGGCGGTCCAGGACTGACCCTGGGTGCCGTTGGTCGGGCCCGACACGTTCCACACGACGCCGCCGCCGACCAGCTTGATGCCGGGTCCGAGGGCGTAGTTCACGCCAACCTCGAACTTGTCGGCGGAGTATCCGCCGAACACGGCCGCGCCCGCGAGCGGGTTCGTGCCGAAGTTCGCAGCGAAGCTGGCAGGAGCGGCAAACGTCAGGCCGCTGGTGCCGCCTTGACCGACGGTCGTAATCGTCGCCGCGCCGTTGCCGTTGTCGGTGTTAACGTGACCCCAGCCGAACGACATCTGCCATGGGCCGGTTTCGTACATGATGGCCGCAGCATACTTGCGGCTATCGCTGTCAGCACCGGTGTAGTAGTTGCCGCCCAGGCCGTTGTTGTCCCAGCCGATCGAGCCGCCAACCGTGAAGCCGGCGATCCCGAACTGGGCGCCGATCACCCACTGCTTCCACGCAGTAAAGTTGCTGCCGGTGACCAGGTTGGCGTTGTTGGCCGCCAGGTTCTGGAAGCTGGGGACGAAGCTGGCGTACATCCACGCGCCGAACAGCGCGACGGTGACATCACCGAACTTGTTCAGGTAGTTCACACCAACGTCGAACATGTCCTGCCACGAATTATCATTGGTCGGGCAGTTGCTGGCGGTGGTCGCATCATTGAAGCCACACACCTGCGCAGCCTGAACCGTCGGGCCGGGGCCGGTGAGGCCACGCGCCAGCAGCGCGCTCGGCGCGACGTTGATCTTCGGCGCGTAGCCAACGCCGATCTGCAGGCCGTAAAAGCGCGGCGTGAAGTAGTTCACGCGGTTCACGTCCTGGAACTGGCCGCCGATGGTGAAGAAGGTCGCCGCACCCTGCGCCGGGTTCGCGAGCATCGCACCGCTCGCCCAGTTGAACGACGTGTTGTGCTGGAAGAAGCCCCAGCCAAGCAGCGCCGACGGGGCGCCGTAGTACATGCGGTAGCTCGCCTGGTCGCGCGAACCGAACTCGAGGCGGCCCCAGTCGCCGAAGGCGAACAGGAACGCTTCGTCGATCTGGCGGACCGAGCCCGACGGGCTGGTCGAGGTCTGGCTCGACGCCGTGTTCCAGCCTTCCAGCTCGACGGTCAGACCGACCGTGGTGCCGTTGTCCAGCTTCGACTGGCCAATGAAGTGGATTTCGCCTTCCTGAATGAACTGCAGACCCTTGTACTGCAGCGAGGTTCCGTCGGGGGCGTACACACCCTCGATGCTGCCGGCCAGCGCGAAGAACTGGTAGTAGCCGCCGACGCCGATCTTGATCGGGTCAGCCGCCATGGCCGGGGCGGCCATCAGTCCACCGGCGACCAGGGCGGTCGATCCCAGTAGAAGCTTTTTCATCATTCTCCCTCTCTCGTTGATCAGAAACTGGTACGTACCAAAAGGCCTGTCCGACCGGCGGAAAGTGGAAGCCTGAACGCAGCCCCACACGGCCCCCGCCAAGCGGCAAAGTTATAAAACACGCTGTAGAAACAAGGGTCAAGAAATGGACGCCCCACCGAACGATTCTCCCCACACCTGTGGCGCCTTTGTCACATTTGCGCTCAGCGAGGCCGATATTCAGCTAGTTTCTATTCAGAACTATGAATAAATCCTATTTAGAAACTGATTAACCTGCGCCACTCCATCGCTTGATGTTCACCGAACAGCCGCATAAGGTCCGGGCCGCCAGAGTGCCCCGGAAATGGCGGGGCGGGGCGATATCGTATGGGTATCGCAGCCAGGAATTGGCGGGGAATTCGAGCTCATGTCAGCCTTCCGTTGGACTTTTCGCATCCTGCTCGGGGGGCTGCTCCTGCTGGCCATCGCCGGCTGCGGTGGCGACCCAGATGCGGTGACGGAGAAGCGGTCGGGCCCGTCGGGCGACCGCAGCAAGCGAGACGTCACGAGCGGCTTGGGCGGCCGGAACCAGGAAGAGGGCAGCCTGTTCGGTCCGGGCGGCCTGTTCGGCTCCAAGGCCGACCGCAACAGGGCAGACAATCCCGGCACCGGCGTCGCGGTGAACGCCTTCCTGTGGCGTGCGTCCCTCGACACCATCAATTTCATCCCTCTGCTTTCGGCCGACCCGTTCGGCGGCGTGATCATCACCGACTGGTATACCCCCGCCGAATCGCCGAATGAGCGCATGAAGGTGCAGGTCACCATCCTCGACCGCGAGCTGCGCGCCGACGGCGTACGCGTCTCGGTCTTCAAGCAGACCCAGACCCCCAAGGGATGGGTGGACGCCCAGGTCGACCAGCGCACCAACACCGACATCGAGAACGCCATCCTGACCCGGGCCCGGCAGCTGCGGATCGCCTCGGGCAGCTAGGAACGGCCCGCAGGAGCGGTGCCTGAACGCTTGACTTAAGGGGCCGCAGCTTGCATCCGCTGCGGCCTCAGTTTTTTCGGGAGCCCGACCGTGTCTTCGTCCCAGGCGGCCCAACCGCCGCGTTACAATTTCCGCGAGACCGAGGCCAAGTGGCAGCAGGCGTGGGAGGAGCGCCAGACCTTTCGCGCCCAGATGGATAAGGCGCGCCCCAAGTATTACGTGCTCGAAATGTTCCCCTACCCCTCGGGGCGCATCCATATGGGGCACGTGCGCAACTACACCCAGGGCGATGTGATCGCCCGCTACAAGCGCGCCCGCGGCTTCAACGTGCTGCATCCGATGGGCTGGGACGCCTTTGGCCTGCCGGCCGAGAACGCGGCAATGGAGAAGAAGGTCCATCCCAAGGAATGGACCTACGCCAACATCGCCACGATGAAGGCGCAGCTGAAGTCGATGGGCCTGTCGCTCGACTGGAGCCGCGAGCTCGCGACCTGCGACGCCTCCTACTACAAGCACGAGCAGAAGATGTTCCTCGACTTCTGGAAGGCGGGCCTCGCCTACCGGAGCGAGGCCTGGGTGAACTGGGATCCCGTCGACCAGACGGTACTGGCCAACGAGCAGGTGATCGAGGGCAAGGGCTGGCGCACGGGCGCCACCGTCGAGCGCCGCAAGCTCACCCAGTGGAACCTCAAGATCACCCACTTCGCCGACGAGCTGCTGGAGCGCCTCAACACGCTCGACCGCTGGCCCGAGAAGGTCCGCCTGATGCAGGCCAACTGGATCGGCAAGAGCCGCGGCGCCCGCGTCTTCTGGGAGCTGACCGATTCGGCCAATGCCGAGCGCGGCAAGCTCGAGATCTTCACCACCCGCCCCGACACGCTGTACGGCGCCTCGTTTGCCGCGCTCTCGGTCGACCATCCGATCGTCAGCGAGCTCGCGGCCCAGGACCCCGGCCTGCAGCGCTTCGTCGAGGAATGCCACAAGACCGGCACCGCCGCAGCCGAGATCGAGACGGCCGAGAAGCAGGGCTACAAGCTGCCACTGCTGGCGAAGCACCCGCTGATCCCGGGCAAGCTGCTGCCGGTCTACGCCGCCAACTTCGTGCTGATGGAATATGGCACCGGCGCGATCTTCGGCTGCCCGGGCCACGACGAGCGCGACCATGAATTCGCGACCAAGTACGGCCTGCCGATCCTGCCGGTGGTGATGCCCAGGGATGCCGACCCGGCGAAATTCTCGGTCGCCGAGGCGCCGTTCGTCGAGGACGGCGTGATCATCAACTCCGATTTCCTGAACGGCCTCGACGTCGAGGACGCCAAGGCCAAGGTCATCGCGCGCCTCGAGGAGATGGGCGTCGGTAAGGGCACCATTCAGTATCGGCTGCGCGACTGGCTGGTATCGCGTCAGCGCTACTGGGGTTGCCCGATCCCCGCGATCCATTGCGAGAAGTGCGGCGTCGTGCCGGTGCCCGACTCCGACCTGCCGGTGCGCCTGCCCGACGATGTCACTTTCGACAAGCCGGGCAACCCGCTCGACCACCATCCCACGTGGAAGCACGTGAACTGCCCCTCGTGCGGCGGCGCGGCGCGGCGCGAGACCGACACGTTCGACACCTTCATCGATTCGAGCTGGTACTTCGATCGCTTCACCTCGCCCCAGCTCGAGACCGCGCCGTTCGACCGCGAGGAGAACCACTACTGGATGCCCGTCGACCAGTATATCGGCGGCGTCGAGCATGCGATCCTGCACCTGCTCTACTCGCGCTTCTGGACGCGGGCGATGCGCGAGGTGCAGATGACCAGCCGCGACGAGCCGTTCGACGGCCTGTTCACCCAGGGCATGGTCTGCCACGAGACCTATCGCGCCGCCGACGGCACGTGGCTGACGCCCGACGAGGTCGAGCGCGTCGACGGCAAGGTCGTGCGCCTCTCCGACAAGACGCCGGTCGAGGTCGGCCGCTCGGAGAAGATGTCCAAGTCGAAGAAGAACGTCGTCGACCCCGACCAGATCATCCGCGACTACGGCGCCGACACCGCGCGCTGGTTCATGCTGTCCGACAGCCCGCCCGAGCGCGACCTCGAATGGACCGAGGCCGGCGTCACCGGCGCCTGGCGCTTCCAGCAGCGGTTGCACCGCATCGCCAGCGAGGCGATGGCGAGCCTGCCGCCGATCGATGCGCCCAAGCCGAGCGACTTCCCGGCGGCGGCCACGGACCTGCGCCGCGCGGCGCACAAGACGATTGCCGGCGTATCGGCCGACATTGAGGCATTCCACTTCAACAAGGCGGTGGCGCGGCTGTACGAGCTCGCCAATGCGATCGGCGGCTTCGACGCGACCGATGATGCGAGCCGCTGGGCGCTGCGCGAGACGCTCGAGATCTTCGTGCGCCTGATCGGGCCGATGACGCCGCATCTCGCCGAGGAGCTGTGGCAGGCGCTCGGCCACACGACGCTGCTGGCCGATTCGGGCTGGCCTGCGGCCGAGGACGCGCTGCTGGTCGACGACACGGTGACGATCGCGGTGCAAATGAACGGCAAGCTGCGCGGCACGCTCGCTCTTTCCAAGGACGCGCCGAAGGACGTCGCCGAGCAGGCGGCGCTGGCGCTGCCCGAGATCGTGCGCGGTCTTGACGGGAAGACGCCCAAGCGCGTGATCGTGGTGCCAAACCGCATCGTCAACATCGTCGTCTGACGCCGGCGGCTTTCGACCGTTTTCGCCGTTTTTGTCCGACCTCAAAACGGTGGCGCATTGATTCGACACGAGATTCCGTCGTGTCGAATCGGCAATAACCGGCCGCAACGGGCGGCGTGCCATCATCGATGAAACTCCTTGCAAACGAAGATCGTCAGCAGGTTACGCGCAGTCGCGCCGCCGGACCTAATAAGGGCAATGGCAATGATCAAATGCCGCCATTTGCGGGCCTCGACTCGCGTTCCATTGCCCACGATGACCGCTTCGCGAGCGGGTTATCCACCGCACGATCCTTGATCGACACCACGGCAAGAACCGGAGTTCGCCGAGGCCGATCGCTGCCTAGCGTGATCCTCATCGATCAATGAGGAGAAGCACCATGTCAAAAGAGAGCGACAACAAGGCCATCGTCGGCCGCTGGTTCACCGACTTCTGGGGCGAGAGGTGCAACCTCGCCATCGTCGACGAGCTGGCCCATCCCGACATGCTTCTGCAGTATTCCCTGCACGAGCCGCGGCGCGGCCGCGCCGACATCAAGGCCTTCATGACCGACTTCCGTCGGGCCTTTCCCGACCTCGCGTTCGGCGGCGCCGCCGACCTGATCGCCGAAGGCGACTATGTCGTCGGCCAGTGGATTGGCGGCGGCACGCACACGGGACCGGCCTTCGGCGATTTCCTTGCGGGATCGCTGCCGGCCAACACCGGGCGCAAGATGCGCTTCACCGGCACCACCGTGCTGAAGGTCGAGAACGGCATGATCGTGTCGGAGATCGGCCTCGACGACGGCGTCACCGCACTGACCCAGCTCGGGCTGCTCGCGAAGGCCGCGTAGCCGAATCCAATTCGGCAGCAAGAACCGAAGCGTGCAGGCCCATCCGCGCGCCTATGTGAGGTCGCACAGAAACACTCGAGGAGTGGACAATGTGCGACCTCATTCAGTTCGACGGCCTGCTCTACGCCTGGGGCAGAAGCTCCCTCGGCGACTTCATCGCCGCGAGATCGACGCGCGGCCTCGTCGCGTTCGAATTCGCAAGGCCCGATGGCAGTGCCGTCAGGCATCTGCAGGCGCGCTTTGCGAACGCCGTCCTGACGGAACATCCGGCGGCCCTGGCGGACGCGATCGCGGCGCTTGCGCGTCTCGTCGACCATCCCGGCCAGGATCCCGATCTCCCGCTCGATATCCAGGGCACCGATTACGAGAAGAAGGTCTGGGGCCTGCTGCGGCAAATCCCGCCCGGCACGACGACGCATTACGGTGCGATCGCGGCGCAAATGGGCACGCGCGATGCCCGTGACGTGACGGCCGCCATCGCGGCCAACACCCTGGCGATCCTGATCCCGTGCCATCGCGTCGTGAAGAAGGACGGCTCGCTGTCCGGCTACCGCTGGGGCGCGAAGCGCAAGCGCGCGCTCATCGAGCGCGAGCGAAAAGCGAATTGAAGGCGGATGCCGGAGTGTTGGCCCGCGGGCGGAGAACCATAGTCGTGACGAAGAGCGAATCGGAGGCTCGTCATGGCTACGGAGAACGATCCGCGCTGGGCGCGAGTGATCGCGCGCGACAAGTCGGCAGACGGCACGTTCTGGTATTCCGTCCAGACGACGGGCGTGTACTGCCGCCCGTCCTGTCCGTCCCGCAAGGCCAACCCGAAGAACGTCGCGCTCCACGACGACCTCAAGTCGGCGAAGGCGACGGGCTTCCGGCCTTGTCGGCGGTGCAACCCCGACGGCGCCCCGCAGGCGGCCCAGACTGCGGCCCTGGTCGCCAGGGCCTGCCGGCTGATCGAGAAGAGCGAGGACGCGATCCCGCTCGAGCGCCTCGCCAAAGCCGTCGAGCTGAGCGCCAGCCACTTCCATCGCCTGTTCAAGGCCACGACCGGCCTCACCCCGAAGCACTACGCTGCGGCCCATCGCGCGGCGCGCGTCCGCGAGGGGCTGGCCAGCGGCCGGTCGGTCACCGAGGCGATCTACGATGCCGGCTTCAATTCGAGCGGCCGCTTCTACGAGAAGTCGACCGAGATGCTCGGCATGACCCCGACGCGTTATCGCGAGGGCGGCCTGAACGAGGACATCAAATTCGCCGTCGGCCGGTCGTCGCTCGGGGCGATCCTCGTGGCATCGAGCGCCAGGGGCGTGGTGGCAATCCAGATCGGCAGCGACCCGAACGCGCTGGCGCGCGATCTCCAGGATCGCTTCCCGAAGGCGCACCTGATCGCGGCCGACCCGGACTACGAGAAGCTGGTCGCCGAAGTCGTCGGTCTGGTCGAAGCGCCGGGACTGGGCCTCGGCCTGCCCCTCGACGTCCGCGGCACCGCGTTCCAGCAGCGTGTCTGGCAGGCGCTGCGGGAGATGCCGGTGCTCGCCAGCGCGGCAGGGGCCGGTTGTGCGGGCTCTTCTTAATGCTTCCAGGTGAACGGGAAGAGCTGCTGCCGGATGTAGCTCGCCGGCATGTAGTCGCCGAGCACGCCGTACTTGCCCGGGAAGCGGCGGTCCGACTTCACTGCCGTACCGAAGATGTAGTCGAGAAAGGCGAAGTGGGCGGCGTAGTTGCGGTCAATCGCCTCGCGCTCGGAGCTGTGATGCCAGTGGTGGAAGTCGGGCGTTACGATCAGCCACTTGAGCGGCGCACGGGCGAACACCGCCGGCACCGCCACGTTGGCGTGGTTGAAGACCGCCTGGAAGCCCACGATCACGATATAGACGTTCATCGCGGCTTCGGTGAAGCCCAGCACGTAGAGCACGCCCAGGATCGACACGCGCGTGGTGAGCAGCTCGAACAGATGTAGCCGCGAGCCCGCCATCCAGTCCATGTACTCGGCGCTGTGATGCACGGCGTGGAAGCGCCACAGGAGCGGGATCTCGTGGTAGGCGCGGTGCGTCCAGTACTGCACCAGGTCGGCGACCAGCAGCACCAGGAACAATTCGGCGAAGAAGGGCAGGCCGCCGATCCACTTCTGCAGGGGCGCATAGACCAGCCAGCCGAACAGCCGATGGATCGCGAAGTTCACGATCACCAGCGCCAGCCCGACCAGCAGGTGGTTGATGATGAAGTGCGTGAAGTCGATCTGCCATCCCGGCCGGAACACCGGCTGCTCCCTGTGCAGCGGGAACATCTTCTCGATCAGGATGAACACCATGCTCGAGCCGAGCAGGTCGAGGATGAACCAGTCGAGGCCGATATAGGGCGTGTTGTCGGGGAAGTCGTCGATCGGCACGCGATGGCCGCCCATCGCCACGGCGAGCAGCACCAGCGCCAGAGCCGTGCCGTTGAGCCAGCGATTGCGCAGCCGCACCAGGTTGGCGATCGCGAGCCCGCCGGCGATCACCATGCCGACCAGCAGGATCTCGCGCAGGATGCTGACGTCGTACTGCTTTCTGAGGTTCGGCGTCGTCAGATACTGCGGGAAGTGGAAGGCCAGCACCGACAGCACGGCCAGCCCGCCCAGCGCCAGCGCGATCACGCCGGTGATCTTGCCATGCCCGAGCTCCATACGGCCGCTCTGGTGGAAGATGGCGGTGGGCTTCCTGAGGATGGGCGTGTTCATGACAAGATCGTAACACGCGGGCCGAAGGGACCCCCTGTCCAGCGTGTATCGTGCGTTTCACGACAACCCTGGACAGACAGCGACCGCGGTCAGCCGATCGGCGCCACATCGAAGCTTTGCGGCAGCTCGCCCCGCCGCAGCCGTTCCATCATCTGCAGGTAGGCCTGCTCGACATGACGGCGATAACGCTCGCTGTCGAACAGCGGCAGGGTCCTGCGTTGGTCCGCGATCTTCCGCCGAATCGCGTCGAGCTGTTCGCGGTCCCGCGCCAGCTCGAGCGCGCGGGCTTCGTAGGCTTCGAGCGATTCGGTCACCAGCTCGGGAAGCCCGGCGGCCAGCAGGATGCTGGCGCTCACGCGGGAGACGAAGGTGTCGCCGCGCTGGGTCAGGAGTGGCAGGCCCGCCCACAGGGCATGGCTTGCCGTGGTATGGGCGCCGTAGGGATAGGTGTCGACGAACAGGTCGGCCAGGCGCAGGCGCGCCAGATGCTCGGCGAGCCCGATGCGGCGCGCGAAGATCAGGCGCTCGGCCGCGATGCCGCGGAGTTGCGCCGACTTCCTGAGGTTCGCGCACGCCTCCTCATGCTCGTAGCGCAGCCACAGCACGCTCCACGGCACGGCCGCGAGAAGCCGCATCCAGGCATCGAAGACCGGCGGGTTGATCTTGTATGCGGAGCTGAACGAGCAGAACACGAAGCCCTGTTCCGGCAAGCCTTCGTCTGCACGAGCGGGGGTCGTGTCGGCAATCGGCTGCGCCGTATCCGTCGCCACCCAGGTATCGGGCAGTCGGACCACCTTCTCCCGGTAGGTCGCCTCCAGCAGCCTGTCCGGTGTCGTCTCGGCATCGGAGAAGACGTAGTCCATCAACGACGCCCCAAGGCCGAAGCCTTGGAAATTGGCCTGAATCGGGGCGGGACGGTACGCCAGGATCTGCGCACGGTTGCCTGCCGTGTAGCCCACGAGCTCGACCAGGATGTCGACCTCCTCGCGCCGGATCAGCCGGGCTATCTCGAGGTCATTCAGGTCGCGCATGTCGATGAAACGGTCGAATGCGCCTTCAAGTCGCCGCCTCATGCCGCTCGCGTCGTTCTCGCCATAGGACAGGGCAATCACCTCGAACAGCGCCCGGTCATGGCGCTCGAAGAGATGGACGAACATGTACGAGATGGGATGCTCGCGGAAATCGGACGACAGGTAGGCGAGGCGGATGCGGTCGTGGTGCTTGCGCGCGACCGGCGGCAGCGGGCGCAGGGGATATTTGCGCGCGACATAGTCTTCAGTGCAGCGCAGCTGCATCGCCGGGTCCAGTGAGTGCCATGTGAACGTCACCGGATCGTTCGGACATTCGCCGCGCGCGGTACGGGCGACGATCTCGGCCGAGAGCTTCTCGTAGTCGGTCCAATCGCAGGCGTTCATCCGCGCCTGGAACAGGCTTCCCAGAACCTGCGGCGGCTCGGAAGCCAACGCCCACAGCCGGGCATAGGCCTCTGCGGCCGGGCCGTAACGCCGCAAGGCCTCGAGCAGGCCGGCGCGGTTGTTCAACGCCTCGCGATAATTCGGCCGCAGCGCCAGCGCCCTGTCCAGGCTTGCCAACGCCTCGTCCTTCTTGCCGATGTCGTACAGCGCCATTGCCTGGTTGTTGAGGACGTCCGGGCTGTTCGGCTGCAGCTTCAGAAGCCGGTTGAAAGCCTCGACCGCCGCCGCTGGATCGCCTTTGCGCAGACTGATCACGCCGAGCAGATGCAGGGCGGGGACGTGCCGGGGATCGGCCTTCAACGTCCTGCGGCAGAGCGTTTCGGCCTCACCCAGCCGCCCCTGACGGTAGAGCATGACCGCCTGCTGGAAGGACGCTACGGAATCGCGGGGAAGCGCCATGGCTAGCTTCCGCACTCCCGCACCACGACAGGCGCCACGTAGCCGACGAACCGGCGCGCACCCTGGGCCGAGAAGTGCCCCTGGTCGACGAAGTCGTCCGCACCGAACGCTTCGATGGGCGCCTGGATCAGCGGATCGTCGAGCGCCCTTGCGGTGCGCGCCAGGACGTCGTTGAACCGCTGTTGCAGGGGCCACACGTCGCGGTCCCGTACGTAGGGCAGCCAGCCGTACATGTCGTTGCCCCGCAGGCGCGCGCGATTCAGCAGCTGGCCGATCCACAAGGTCTTCACGCCGCGCCCGCGGTTGACCGCCGAGATCGTCCGCACGTTGCGCTCGAAGTCGGCTTCCAGCGCCGGATCGCTCCCGGCTTCGACCGTGCCGTCCAAGGTGGGGGAATACTGCACGGTGTCGACCAGCGCGCTCACGACCCGCGCCAGCTCGGTGAGCAGGGGCGAGAAGGTGACGTTCCCGCCGCCCACCCGTCGTGTGCGCAGCGAATCGACCTGGCTCGGCAGATGGAAGTCGGCATAGGCCGCATCCAGGTTCTGGATGTGCGCATTGCGGATGTCGTTCCAGCCGACATAGTAGAGAGCGCAATGCGGCGGCCTGCCGAACGTGTCCTCGTAGAAGGCGGTCTGGATGACGTGCTCGACCGTCGAGTAACCCGGCACGCCGTGATTGATCACCAGGAACCGATCGCCCAGCGCCTGTCCGAGCCGGTCGGGCCAGGTCTCGCCGTCGCTCAGCGCCAGGTCGTAGGCACTTGAGCCGCCGAACGCGGCCATGATCGTGCGCTCGGCCAGTTCGGGCTCGGTCGGCTCGCGGCCGCGCATCCCTTGCGAGGTGTGATGGATGTGCACGCCGTTGCTGGTCACGAGGTCGAGCGAGGGGATCGGCACGGCCTGCAGGAGCGCATGCCAGGCGAAGCGCTGCGGATCGCCGACGTTCGCCGGCAACAGGCGCGTCGCGATGCCCAACCCGAGCTCGATCGCCGCCAGAGCCATCAGCGCCATGCCGAGCTTCGTCCAGCGCAGCGCGATCAGCGCCACCAGCGCCACCCCGACGAGGTAGACGAAATACGTCGCCCGCGGGGTGCCGGTTGTGAGCTCGCCGGCACGCCACAGGCCCAGCGCCAGTCCGGCGGTCGCGATCAGCACGATCAGCGCCACCGCCGCCAGCAGCGTGCGCTCGAAGCGGTACGGCCGCGCCAAGCCGAAATGATCGAGAATCCACCGCATCCTGCGCCGTCTTAGCACGCCGGCCGGTGCCGCAGCGATTTCCGCTCAGGTGGAACCGCCCGTGCACGGGCGACATCGGTTGCAACAGGCATCTTCCGCCCGGGCGATTCCGGCCGGACGGAAGATGTTCTATAGAGCAGCCGTGAAGATCGAGCCCCGCCAGGTCGACGCGTTCCTGAAGAAGCCGGACCCCAAGGTCCGCGGCGTGCTGGTCTACGGCAACGACGACGGGTTGGTGGCGGAGCGGGCGGCGCAGCTCGCGCGCACCGTGTGCGAGGATCTCAAGGACCCCTTCCGCGTGGTCGACATCGCGGGCGACGCGCTGAAGGGCGATCCGGCGCGGCTGGCCGACGAGTTCGGGGCGATGTCGCTAATGGGCGGCCGGCGTGTGATCCGCGTGCGGCCGGCCGGCGAGGAATCGGTCGCGGCTCTGGAGAACCTGGCCGCTGCCGGTGCGGGCGACGCGCTGATCGTGCTGGAGGCCGGCAACCTCACGCCGCGCTCGGGCCTGCGTGCCCTGGCCGAGACCGAGTCCAACCTGGCCGCGCTGCCCTGCTACGCCGACAACGCCGCAGACCTCGAGCGCCTGGTCGAGGGCGCCGCCCACGCCGCGGGTTTCGCGGTGGAAGAGGATGCGCTCGGCTGGATCGTCGAGCGGCTGGGCGGCGACCGCGGGCAGAGCCGCAGCGAGATCGACAAGCTGCTGCTGTACAAGGCCGACGATCCGAACAAGACGATCTCCCTCGCCGACGCCGCCGCGGTAATGGGCGACACCTCGGCGATGGACATCGACGACGTGGTCGGCGCCACCTTCGACGGCGACCTCAAGACCCTCGACAGGGCGCTCGACCGCGTGTTCGCCGAGGGCGGCAACGCAGTGCAGCTGGTGCGCGCCCTTCAGCGCCACGCCGACCAGCTCCATCTCGTGTCGGGTCATGCCAAGGGCGGTAACTTCGAGCCAGCGATGTTCAAGGCGCGCAGCCTGCCGCGCGGCGGCCCGGTGCGGCGGCGGTTCGAGAACCATCTGCGGCGCTGGCCGTTGCCGCGCCTCGGCAATGCGCTGATCCGCATCCTCGACGCCGAGCTCGAGTGCAAGACGACCGGATACCCCGACCAGGCCATTGCCCGGCGGCTCTGCCTTGCCCTTGCCCGCGCGGCGGCAACAGCCCGTGCGTAGGGCCAGGCCCGGATGGACTACGCGACGGCAGGCACGTCGAAGCTCGCCGGCGGTTGCCCGCTGCGCTGGCGCTCCACCATCCGCAGATAGGCCTGCTCGACATGCCGACGGTACCGCGCGCCGTCGAACAGTGGGGCGGTCGTGCGATTGGCTGCAAGCTTGCGGCGCAACGCGTCGAGCCGGCCGGGATCGCGCGCCAGCGACAGCGCGAGCGCCTCGTAGCCGGCGAGCGAGCTGGCCACCAGCTCCGGGAGACCGGCCGCGTGCAGGATGCTGGCCGTGGTGCGCGACACGAACGTCTCGCCGAGGGTGGTGATCAACGGCAGGCCAGCCCACAGCGCATGGCTCGCGGTGGTCTGCACACCACAGGGAAAGGTGTCGAGGAACAGTCCCGCGAGCCGATGGCGGGCGAGATGCACGTCGAGCTCGACCCTGCGGGCGAGCACCAGGCGGTCGGCAGCGATGCCGCGGGCGTGCGCCTCCTTGATGAGGTTGGCGCGCGACGTGTCAGTATCGTGGCGCAGCCACAACACGCTGCCCGGGACCTCGGCCAGCAGGCGCATCCAGACGTCGAATACCGCAGGCGTAATCCGGTAGTGCGTGCCGAAGCAGCAGAAGACGAAGCCGGTCTCGGGCAGGCCCTCCGCCGCTCGCGACGGCGTCTCATCGGCGATCGCCTGGTCGGTGTCCGTCGTGATCCAGGTGTCGGGTAGGCGCACGACCTTTTCCCGATACATCACCTCGCGTAGGTGATCCGGCGCGGTCACGACATCGGACATGACATAATCCATGAACGGTACACCCATGCCGAAGCCCTGGCCGTTGACCTGGATCGGCGCCGGCCGGTGGCTGAGAATCGAAACGCGATTGCCAGCCGTGAGACCGGACAGATCGACCAGGATGTCGACCTGCTCGCGCCGGATGAGTTGCGCCGCCTCGAGATCGTTCAGCCTCCCGATGTCGATGAAGCGGTCGAAGGCCTTCACCAAGCGGGCGCGCATCGCACTCTTGTCGCCCTGTCCGTAGGAGAGCGCGATCACCTCGAACTTCGAGCGATCGAGCCCTTCGAACAGGCCGACATGCATATAGGCCATCGGGTGCTCGTGGAAATCGCGCGAGAAGTACCCGATCCGGATGCGGTCTGCCGGACCGCGCACCACAGACGGCAGCGGCCGCGCGGTGTATCGCCGCGCGTACACTTCGACCGCGCGCCGCTGCAGCGCAGCCGAAAAGGAGAACCAGGTCAGCGACATGGCGTCGACCTGGGGCACATCGCGCTCGACCTGGGCCACGATCTCGGCGCAGGTTTTGTCATAGTCCGTCCAGTCGCACACCGTGATTCGGGCGCGTTGAAGCGCACTGAGGGTCTGCTGATCGGGTGCGATCGCCAGGAGGCGCGCATAGGTCTCCGCCGCGTCGGCGGCGCGGCGCATCGCGTACAGCATGCCCGCGCGATTGTTCAGCGCCTCGGGATAGCTCGGCCGCAGCGCGAGCGCGCGATCGAATGACTTCAGGGCCTCGTCATGCCGGCCGACGTCGTAGAGGGCCATGGCCCGATTGTTCAGCAGCTCAGGATTGTCCGGCTGCATCTTCAGCAGACGGTCGAAAGCCTGCAGCGCGCCGGCGGGATTGCGCCGACGCAAACCGATCACGCCCAGCAAGTGCAGCGCGCCGACATGGCGGGGGTCCACCTTGAGCGTCTTGCGACAGAGCGCTTCGGCCTCTTCTAGGCGGCCCTGGCGGTAGATCGCGACGGCCTGCTGGAACGCCGCGGCGGATTTGGTAGGGACGACCATGCGGCCGACCGTCATAGGTGGTCAGGCGAGGCGCTGCAAATCGAACCAGTGGAAGTCGGTGCCCTGGAAATCGAAGTCCAGGACGGTGCGCCACTTTTCCGGCGCGAGCCGCTGGTGGAGCTTGTCGAGGTCGTACCATTCCGACCATGGCGTGCGCTCGCCGTCGGTCATGGCGCCCCATTTCTCGAAGGCGGGCCGGCCTTCCTTCTCCCAACGCGTCCGGGGATAGGCCAGCTCCAGCCAGCGCCCGTCGGCGCTGAGCCGCTTCAGGATGTTGGCGCACTCACGGCGCGCCATGTCGAACGGCACATGGTGCACCGAGCCGATGGCGATCACCGCATCGACCGGCGCGAGGGCATCGAACGACAGATCGTCGTCGATCAGGTGGAAAGCGACGCGGTCACGCAGGCCCTTGAGCGTGGCGACCCGCTGCAGCACGTCGAGGTTGGACGGCGCTATGTCGGCGAACGTCCAGCGTGCGCCGGCCGCTGCGAACCGCATGCCGTCGAGGCCGAGGCCCGAGCCGACATCCACCGTGTGGCGACCGCGGAAGAAGTCGCGATAGAGCGGCTGCAGGAAGCCGAGCGGCGAGGCATCGCGGCGGACCGCCATGTCCTCCCAGAAGGCGAGCAGCTCGTCATCGGACAGGGTCACCAGGTCGGTGGTGAAGCGCCGCGGAGCCTCGTCGTTGCCGCCCGGGACCTCGCGCCACTTCTCGCGGTACTTTTGCAGGCTCACGGAGCGACAATGGCTGCACCGTCGAGAGGATGCAACCCCGCCAAGAGAGTCCCTGGCGATGCGCGATTAGCGCTTCTTGCCCGAGCCGTCGGTCAGCGGGATCGCCGCCTCTTCGGTGAGGATCAGGAAGGTGAAGCTTTCCTCGATGTAGAGCCGCACCTTGTCGGTGTCGTGGTCGAGATAGCCGATCGAGAAATCCTGGCCGACCGACAGCTCGAAGTCGCCGCCGCGCTGGGAGACCACGAGGCCGCCATCGATGCCCGGCGCCCACACGATATCGCCGTCGATCAGGCGCTGGACGTGGCTGAGGATCGGGTAACCCTGGTCGGTGCGGGCCGAGAGATCGCGGTAGAGCTGATCGTTCAGCACCACCGAGAAGGGGCCTTCGACGCCGTCGTCGCGCATCTTGGTCAGGGCGGTCGCGACGGCCAGCGGATAGTCGGCGTGGCTGGCGCCGAGCGGCACGCCGGCGCTCGCGCGCCTCTCGCAGATGCCGGTGATCTGCGCGGCCTTGTAGCCGTGGAAGATCGAGCGGTCCTCGGCGATCGCGATCTCGCGCGCCGCCGCCGTCACGTTGTCGAGGTCGGGGTCGCGCGCGCCACGATCGATCGCGTCCAGCTCGGCGCGACTCATCTCGAACGGGATGCGCAGCTCGACCAGCGGCTGGATGCGGCGCAGCCGGGCCTGCACGCCGCCGGTGCCGGGCGGTCCGGCGATCGGATCGGCGCGGCCGAGCTCGACGTCCGAGGCGTTCCAGCCCAGCGGACCCTTGAAATCCACCACCCGCCGGGCCGCCAGCAGCGCCCGCAAGGTGCGGCGCGCCTCCTTCTCGATCTCGTCCCAGCCGGCCGGCGTGATCGGTGCCTTTTCACGGAACAGATGGTTCATTTCGGGACTCCCGTGCCACGCAGGCTGCCGATGCCGAGGCTGCCGTCCGCCACCGACGTATTGCTTTCGCCGCTTTCTCCGCCGCCGCCGCCGTTGCCGTGTTCCATTTCGGCCTCGATCCCGGTGATCGGGCCGTCGCTGAACAGGAAGGTCTTGAGGTGCTCGGCAAACTTGGAATCGTTGCGGCGGATCCATTCCAGCGCCATCGCCGCGTGCTCCTTCTCCTCATCGCGATTGTGCTCGAGGATGGCGCGCAACGCCGGATCGACGGTGGCCTTGGCGCGCTGGTTGTACCAGTCGACCGCCTCCAGCTCCTCCATCAGCGAGACGATCGCGCGATGGGTGTCGACCACCTGCGTGCCGAGGGTCTCTGCGTTTTCGTGAAGCGATTCACTGGACATCCGTCCGCCTCCCGTACTCGGACGAACGTAGCCCGACCGTCCCTGCGGATGAACGCCCGAAAATTAGAAAAGTTCCAGTTGGACCTCTGTTGCAGCCGCCGTCAGTCGTCCGGCGGAACGAACATGTAGCCGGCGCCGCGCACCGTGCGGATCGAGGTTGGCCGCGCCGGATCGACCTCGATCTTGCGGCGGATGCGCAGAATGCGAATGTCGATCGCCCGGTCGAACGCCTCCATCTCGCGATGGCTGGTGGTCTCGAGCAGCCAGTCGCGGCTGAGCGGCCGGTTGGGATTCTCGGCGAACAGCTTCAGCAGCTCGAATTCACCGGCGCGCAGCGGCACGTCCTCGCCGGAAAGCGCCGTCATGCGTCGGCCGGCGAGATCGAGCAGGCACTTGCCCATGCGCACCCGTTCCCGTGGCGTCGCCGCCTCGGCACCGCCGGCGCGGCGCAGCACGGCCTTGATGCGCGCCAGCAGCGCGCGCGCCTCGTAGGGCTTGGCGATGTAGTCGTCGGCACCGGTCTCGAGGCCCACCACCTGGTCGACCGTGTCGTCGCTCGCCGTCACCATGATGATGCCGACACGGCGGCTGCGTTCGCGCAGATAACGCGCGATCGAGAAGCCGTCCTCGCCGCCGGGCAGGCGCAGGTCGAGCAGCACCAGCGCCGGCGGATCCTTCTCGACCAGCTTGCGCAGCGCGGCGCCCGAGTCGACGCCGGTCGCGCGAAAGCCCTTGTCGTCGAGGAAGTCCACCATGGTTTCGCGTTGAAACTGCTCGTCCTCGACGACGATCACATGCGGGCGGGAATCTTTGGGCTTGGCGAGGGCCATGACTCATCCTGCCTAGCGCAGGCAATAACCTCAGGAATGTGCAGATTAGCACACACCAAAGAAGACGGCGCCCCGAAGGGCGCCGTCCTGTACGGCCGAGGTGTTGGGAGGGCTCGACCGTGTCGCGTCGGTGGTGTGAGGCCGACGCTTGGGGAGGAATGACTTTGATGAGGGGAACCCTACCCAGAACCCATTTCTCACCCATTACGCCAAATCGGGAATTGGTTTCGTCGGTTACGTCCTTGTCGGTCGCGCAACAGACGAAACAGTTTTGTCGCGCCGTGTGACAGGCGGGAAACTGCACCCGTGGGAACATGGATCATGCCGTCTTCCGTTCCCACCCTCTCCATCGGGCGGCCCGATGCGCGCGTCGATCGCGTGCTCACCGAACGGCTGCTCGTCCGCAACACGCCGCTGCGGCTGATCTCGCCCTCGCTTTGGGTGGTATTGGGCCTGGCCTATGGCGGTCTCGCCCCCTGGTGGATGCTCGCCGCGCCTGCGGCCCTGCACGTCAGCGCGATCCTCGGCCTGCTCTGGCTCGCCCACGATTGGCGACGCAATCCGAACGCGCGGCCGATCGAGAGCTGGCGGCGGCTTTACATCCTCTATACCGGCTTGACCGGGCTTGCCTATGGCGGCGGCGGCCTTCTGCTGTTCAGCCTGCCCTATGCCGAGCCGCGGATGCTGGTAGCCGCCGCGCTCGCCGTGACCGCAGCGCTGGCGCCGGGCCGCATCTACGAGCCGCGCAGCTACACCCTCTTCGCCGGCATCGAAATGACGCTGCTGGCGCTCGCCGGCTTCGTGTTCGACGACCGGCTGGGGATTGCGATCGGCATCGGCGCACTGCTCTACCTGCTGGCGCTGCTGCTGCAGAATGCCGGGCACGCCCGCGACCAGCGCGAGCAGGTCGCGCTGACGCTTGCCAACGAGGATCTCGCCAATCTCCATGCCGCCGCCGAGGCGCGAGCCCGCGCCGCGCACGACATCATGGACGACGCACTGGAGAGTCTGCCCGTCGCGATCGCGATCTGGGACTCCGACGACAGGCTGGTGCGCTGCAACAAGGCGTACGCCGCCTATTTCCGGCACCAGCCGGAGGCGATCACACCCGGCCAAAACTTCGACACCGCCATCCGGGCGGCGGCCTATCGCCCCGACCGGCCGATCGCGCCGCCCGGGCGTGAGGAGACGTTCATCGCCGCCGCCAAGCGCCTGCACCACAGCGACGGCGGCGTCGCCGAGTACCAGGTCGGCCTCGACCAGTGGGCGCGCGCCCAGGCGCATCGCACCAAGGCCGGCGGCGTGGTCACCAACATCGTCGACATCTCCGAAGCCAAGCGGCGCGAGAAGGAGGCCAACGCCGCGCGCGCCGTGCTGCAGTCGGTGTTCGACAATCTGAGCGACGGCGTGCTGCTCTACGAAGCCGACGGCCGCTGGGTCTACCAGAATCCGGCGATGGCCAAACTGCACGACATGCCGAACGAGCTGCTCGCGAGCCTGCCGACCTTCGCCGACATCGTCCATTACCGTGCCCAGCGCGGCGACTATGGGCCGATCGAGGAGCTGTCGGGGAGCGGACTCGCGGGCTGGATCCAGAGCCGCGTCACGCGCTTTTTGTCGGCTGACCAGCCGCCCGAGCGGCGGCGGACCACCACCGGCCGCACCGTCGAGGTGACGTATCGGCGGCTGGCCGACGGGCGTGTGCTCACCATCCACCGCGACCTGACCGACATCGTCGAGCAGGAAGAGCGGCTGAAGGCGGCGCGCGCCGAATCGGAGAAGACGCGCGAGACGCTGCAGAGCGTGCTCGACAACATGCTCGACGGCGTGATGCTGCTCGACCGCGACCTGCGCTGCCGCTTCGTCAATCGCCAGGTCAACGAGTTCCTGCAGCTCTCGCCCGAGGTGGCAGGCCCGGGGGTCCTGGGCATCGACATCCTGCGCCTGCAGGCCGAGCGCGGCGATTTCGGCCCGATCACCAGCCCGGCCGAAGTCCAGGCCGAGGTCGCCAAGCGTGTCGAGCTGATGCGCAGACCCGGCGGCGTGCGCTACGAGCGGCGCACGATCTCGGGCAACGTCGTGGAGTTCAATTTCCGCCCGATCCCCGACGGCGGCATGCTGGCGATCTATCGCGATATCACACAGCTCAAGCAGCAGCAGGCCGACGCCGAGCAGGCACGCACCCGCGCCGAAGCGGCCCAGACCCTGCTCGACGACGCGCTGGCGAGCCTCGATGGCGGCGTCGGCATCTGGGACAAGGACGAGCGGCTGATCCAGTGCAACGCGGCCTACCGCGCGGTCAACCGCGACATCCCGGCGATCGTGCAGCCGGGCACGACATTGTCCGTGGCGGCGCGCGCGGCGATGCGCGCCCAGTACGAACTCCTCGACCTGCCCGTGCCGGAGAAGGAGGTCGAGCGGCTGGCCACGTCGATCGTCGAGCAACATCGCAAGGGCGAGGGTGCGCTCGAATTCCCGACCGGCCATCACAGCTGGACGCGCCTCACCGCGGCTCGCACCAAATCGGGCGGCTGCGTCTCGCTGTTCACCGACATCAGCGAGCTGCGCCAGCGCCAGCGCGACCTCAGGCGCGAGCGCGATCTTGCGAAGATGGCGCAGGACGAGGCGGAAGCGGCCAACCAGGCCAAGTCGACCTTCCTCGCCACGATGAGCCACGAGATCCGCACGCCCATGAATGGCGTGGTCGGCACCGCCGAGCTGCTCGAGCGCGAGCCGCTGAGCGAGCGGCAGAAGCGCATGGTCGGCACGATCCGCAGCTCCGCCGCGGCGCTGATGCGCATCATCGACGACGTCCTCGACTTCTCCAAGATCGAGGCCGGCCACATGGAACTGGAGGAGGCGCCGTGCTCGCTGCGCCAGCTGATCGCCGGCGCCGCCGACCTGGTGACGGCGCAGGTCGAGAAGAAGCGGCTCGCGGTCACCACGGAGATCGCCGCCGGCACGCCCGACGCACTGCTGGCCGATGCCACGCGCCTGCGCCAGATCCTCTTCAATCTGGTGGGCAACGCGGTGAAGTTCACCGAGGCCGGCAGCATCGCGATCGGCGCGCGCGCCATCGCGCAGGACAACGAGACGGTGACCCTGGCGCTCACCGTCGCCGACACCGGCATCGGCATCGGCGCCGAGCAGCGGGAGCGGCTGTTCAAGCCGTTCTCGCAGGCCGACAACTCGACGACGCGGCGCTACGGCGGCACCGGGCTCGGCCTGTCGATCGTGCGGCGCCTCGCCGAGCTCATGGGCGGCACGGCGTCGGTCGAAAGCACACCGGGACAGGGCTCGACCTTTTCGGTCACGGTCAAGGTGCGCCGCGGCGAGGGCGCGGTGCCGGCGGAGAAGACCGAATCGCCGCCGCTGCCCGCGGCCGGGCTGCGCGTGCTGGCGGTCGACGATTCGGCCATCAACCTCGAAGTGCTGATCGGCCAGTTCGGCTTCCTGGGCATCCCGCTCGATACTGCAGCCGACGGCATCCAGGCGCTGCGGCTGTGGCGCGCCCGCCGCCACGCGCTGGTGCTGACCGACATCCACATGCCCGACATGGACGGCTTCGAGCTGACGCGCCAGATGCGCTCGGAGGAGGAGGCCGACGGACGTCCGCGCACGCCGATCGTGGCGCTCACCGCCAACGCCCTGAAGGGCGAAGCCGAACGCTGCCTCGAAGCCGGCATGGACGACTACGTGACCAAGCCGCTCACGCTGGAGCGGCTGCGCGAGGCGGTGGCGCGCTGGGTGACCGGCGAGGGCCGGCCGGCAGTCGACCGCTCGGTGGTCGCGGCCATGTTCGGCGGCAATACCCAGGCGGTGCGCCGGGTGCTCGAGCGTTTCCGCGAGGCCGGCGGCCGTCTGGTCGAGCAGCTCGGCGCCGCACGCCAGGACCCGAAGACGATGATCGAGCTCGCCCACAAGCTCAAGGGCGCGGCCCATTCGGCAGGCGCCATTGCGCTGGGCGATCTCGCCGCCGCGCTTGAGAAGTCGGCCCGCGCCGCCGACCTCGACGCCGTGCAGGTCGAGTGGCGGCGCGTCGATGCCGAGCTCAGCGCCGGGTGAGGGCGTCGAAGCTCCGGCGGGTGATCCACAGCAGGCCGAGCGCGAAGGTCACGAACGCCACGCTGCTGGCGAGGAACAGCCCGATCGGTCCATCGCCGATCCGCAGCGCCACCCAGCCGCCGGCAACAGCGATGGCGATGCGCAGCAGCGCCAGCAGGAACGGCCCGACGACGGTGCCGAGGCCCACGGTCGCGAAGTAGCAGGCGAGCGCCGCCCCGGTGAACGGGAAAACCGCGGCCTGACAGTGGAGGTAGAGCACGCCTATTTCGCGCACCGCAGTATCGGAGGAGAACAATCCCATCCAGCGGTCGCCCACGAGAGCGATCGAGGTGAACAGCAGGCCGATGGCGGCCGCCACGGCCGCGCCGGTCCATGCGGCCTCGCGCGCACGGGCGAAGTCGCGCGCGCCGGCCGCCGTCGCCACCATGGTGATCAGCGCCGAGCCGAAGGCGAAGGTGATCGGGTATTGCAGCAACTCGAGCCGCACCGCTGCGCCATAGCCCGCGACCGCGGCACTGCCGAGACCCGCCACCAGGCCGGCCACGAAGAAGGTCGTGATCTGGAACACGAGCGCGCTCAGCGCGGACAGACCGCCGACCCGCAGGATCGCGACAGCCTCGTCGCGGCGCAGGCGCACGGTCACCGCCCGCACCCGCACCAGCGCCTGGCGGGAGACGAGATGTAGGACCAGCACGGCGGTCCCGACAGCATAGGCCGACAGCGCGGCCAGCGCGGCGCCCTCGATGCCGAGCCGGGGAAACGGCCCCCAGCCGGTGATCAGCGCCGGCGACAAAGCGAGATGGAAAGCCTCGCCGATCGCGATGGCGAAAGCCGGCACGACCATGTTGCCGGCGCCGCGCGAGACGTTGGCCATCACGTTCATCAGCCAGACGAAGGCGGAGCCGCCGAATAAAACCGAGCCGTAGGCAATCGCCATCTCCAGCGCCCGGCTCTTCAGGCCCATCGCCGCGTAGAGCGCGGGCCCGAACAGCAGCAGCAACGCCGATGTCAGGAGGGCGCCCATGAGGGCGATCGCCACGCCGACGCCGGCCAGCGATTGTGCGCGCGCATGGTCGCCGGCGCCGAGCGCCCGGCCGATCGCCGACGACACGCCGGAGCCGACGCCCGATGCGGTCGCGGTCTGCAGCACCAGGAACAGCGGGAACACGACGGCGACGCCCGCCAGCGCATCGCTGCCCAGCCACGACACGAAGATCGCGTCGGCCGTCAGGAAGGTGATGCGCGCCGCCGCCTCGCCGATGTTCGGCGCCGCGAGCGTGAGCAGCAGCGGCAGGACGGGCGCTTCGAGGATGCGTTGCGTACGCGCGGACAGAACGGACATGACACTCTCCCGAACAGGTACGGGAAGAGGTGCGCTATTGAGCGCGAGAGAGCGATTACGCGACCGGTAATCAAGTCCCGTCGTCCCGAGCGAAGCCGAGGGACCTTTATTGACGATGCGTCAACAAAACAGGGTCTCTCCGCTCCGCGCTTCGCGCTCCGGTCGAGACGACGGAATTTTGCTGGAGCGACAGGATGTTGCTGGCCTCAACGCGGCACATTCCGCCCACGCGGAATGTGCTCTATCGCCGCGTGAGGCGCTCCACGACCGTGTCGAGCTGGTCGTAGTTCTCGATCTCGAGCGTCAGCGTGGTCCGCTCGCCTTTGCCCTCGGCGAGCGAGGCCTTGAGGCCGAGCGCTTCCTCGATGCGCTTCTCGAGCGCCTTGGTGTCGGCACTCTTGGAGGCACTCGGCGCGGCCTGCTTCTTCCCGCCGCCCGACACCTTCTTGAGCCGCTCGCCGGCGGCGAGCTTCTCGAGGTCGCGGACCGAGAGCTTCTCCGCCACGACGCGCGCGGCCATCGCCTCCGGATCGGGGAAGGTGAGCAGCTGGCGGCCGTGGCCGGCGGTGATCTCGCCGTTGCGGATCATGTCGCGGATCGACTCGGGAAGATCCAGCAAGCGCAGCGTATTGGCGATGTGCGGCCGGCTACGGCCCATCGTGTGGGCGATCTCTTCGTGCGTCTGGTTGAAATCCGTCATCAGCCGGCGATAGCCCTGCGCCTCGTCGACCGGCGAGAGGTCGGCCCGCTGCAGGTTCTCGACCAGGGCGAGTTGCAGCGTGTCGAGATCGTCGAGACTGCGGATAACAACCGGCACCTCGTGCAATTGGGCCTTCTGCGCCGCGCGCCAGCGCCGCTCGCCGGCGACGATCTCGTAGGCATTCGGCTCACCCGACACCGGCCGCACAAGTATAGGTTGCAGAAGACCGTACTGCCGGACCGATTCGATCAGCACGTCGATGTCCTCGAACACCGTCCGCGGCTGGTACTTGCCGGCGCGCAGATGCGCCGTCGGCAGAGTCATCGGCGCGCGGCTGGCGGGCGCAGCGGGAGCGGCAGGCGCTGCCGCAGGACGCGCAGCTGGCGGCGGCGCGACGGTGGCGGCGACATCCTCGTCGCCGAGAAGGGCGGAGAGGCCGCGGCCGAGGCCGCGCGCCTTGGGAGGCAGACTCATGACGTCCCTGCAGGTTCACTCATTACTTGATTGGCCGCTTCGGCAGCCTCGGCGGCGGACCGGCGGCGCCGGATGAATTCGCTCGCCAGCAGGATGTAGGCCTGCGAGCCGGCGCAGGCATTGTCGTAGATGATCACCGGCAGGCCGTGGCTCGGCGCCTCGGCGATGCGCACGTTGCGCGGAATCGTCGTACCGAACACAAGCTCGCCGAAATGGCCACGCACATCGGCCTCGACCTGCTGGCTGAGCGTCATGCGGCGATCGACCATGGTCAGCACGACGCCGGCAATGTGCAACTGTGGGTTGAGTGCCTTCCGGATTCGCTCGATGGTATTGCGCAGTGCGCCGATGCCTTCGAGCGCCAGGAACTCGGCCTGCAGGGGAACCAGAACGGCGTCGACCGCGACCAGAGCATTCAACGTCACGAGGCCCAGCGAAGGCGGGCAGTCGACTAGGACGATGTCCCAGGTTCGGCGCACCTCATCGCCCAGCGCATCGGCTAGGCGATGCTCGCGACGCTCGACGTCGATCAGCTCGATCTCGGCGCCGGCGAGCTGGACATTGGCCGGCATCACCGACAGACCCGGGATCTGGGTGTCGCGGACCACCTCGGCGGCCGGGTTGAGGCCCAGCAGGAATTCGTAGGAGCCCGGGGAGCGATCGTTCCGGCCCACGCCCAAGGCAGTCGAGGCATTGCCTTGGGGGTCCAAGTCCATCAACAAAACCTTCTCGCCCACGGCCGCAAGCGCCGTGGCGAGATTGACGGCCGTCGTGGTCTTGCCCACGCCGCCCTTCTGGTTAGCGATGGCGTAGACCTTTGGGGCTGTACTGGCTGATCCGGAGGAGGACGGATTCACGGTCGGTCACGCTGGAGAATGGCTGGGCTTCGAAGTCCCAGTCCTTTTTGGCTTCAGTGACCTCAGCCTGCCACCCTTTCCCTTTGTGGAAAACACAAATAGCGGTGTCACCTTTGTGGGGCGCGGCCCAAGTCAGCAATTGTCCCAGCGGGGCGAGGGCCCGGGCGGTCACGACGTCGGCTTTGGCAGGAGGCGCCGCCTCGATCCGGGCAACAACGATCTTCGGCTGCTTCTTCAACCCCATGCGCCGGCCTGCTTCGCCAAGGAAAGCACCCTTCCGAGCGTCTGCCTCGATCAGGATGACCTCGAGTTCCGGCCGCAGCGCGGCCAACACCAAGCCCGGAAATCCGCCGCCGCTCCCCAGATCGGCCAGCGTCCGGGCCTGCTTCGGGATAAGCGGGAGAAGCTGGGCGGAATCGAGGACGTGGCGCACCCAGATGTCCTCCAACGTGGCTTTGCCGACCAGATTGATGGCCTTCTGCCAGCGACCCAGCGTATGGACCAAAGCTTCGAGCTGGTCGCGTGTTTCACGTGAAACGTCGACCCGGAGCTCCTGCATCTCCTCGAGAAACAGCTCCCGGCCGGCATGGATATGGCTCATGCTCTGGGTCTTACCGCATCCGGAGGAGCCCCGCGAAGCCCGGCAGGTGTTTCACGTGAAACAGCGAACCCCGAACTCCTCCAAGCCCGGCCATCCATCCTGAGAAGCCGCGCGAAGCGCGGAGTCTCGAAGGATGGCGACGCGCACCCGTGTCTATATCCACCCTTCGAGACGCGGCTCCTACGGGTTGCTCCTCAGGGTGAGGGGGAGGCTGTCCCTCACGGCCCCGTCGGGGTGGGGACGCAGCTTCTTCAGGCCACCCGGCGGCGGACGTAGCGCAGGAGGGCGACCAGCGCGGCCGGGGTCACTCCGGAGATCCGGGCGGCCTGGCCGAGGGTCGCCGGCCTCTGCGCAGACAGCTTCTGCCGGATCTCATTGCTCAGGGCGCCGACGGCCGAGTAGTCGAGGTCGAGGGGAAGCTCCAAGGCCTCGTCCCGGCGGTAGGCGGCGATATCCTGCCGCTGCCGGGCTAGATAGCCCTCGTAGCGGGCGTCTATCGCCAGCTGCTCGGCGATTTCGCTCGAAATGCTCCTGATCTCCGGCCACAGGGCCTGGATCCGGTCCCAGCCGATATCGGGATAGGCCAGCAGGTCCTTGGCGGACCGGATAACGCCGTCCTGGTTGATGGCGACGCCCTGCTTGGCCAAAGTCGAGGGGCTGGCCTTGAGGCTCTCAAGCTTGGCCTCTCCCTCCGCCAAAGCCTGCTGTTTCACGTGAAACACTTGGGCGCGCTCTGACCCCACGCAGCCGAGTGCCAGTCCCTTGGGCGTAAGCCGCTGGTCCGCATTGTCCGCCCGCAGCCACAGCCGGTACTCAGCGCGCGACGTGAACATGCGGTAGGGCTCGGTCACGCCCAAGGTCACGAGGTCGTCGATCAGGACGCCCAGATAGCCGTCTGCTCGGTCCACGTGAAACGGCGCCGAGCCCGCTGCCGCGAGCGCCGCGTTCAGCCCCGCGATCAGCCCCTGGGCGGCCGCCTCCTCATAGCCGGTCGTGCCGTTGATCTGGCCAGCCATGTACAGGCCCGGCACGCGCCGCGTCTCCAAGGTCGGATGGAGTTCACGCGGATCGATATGGTCGTACTCGATGGCGTAGCCTGGCCGGAGCATGACGGCCCGCTCGAGACCCGGGATGGTCTGGAGGAGGGCGAGCTGGACCTCGCGCGGCAGCGAGGTCGAAATGCCGTTGGGATAGACGGTCGGATCGTCCAGGCCCTCGGGCTCCAGGAAGATCTGGTGCCGCTCGCGCTGGGCGAATCGCACGACCTTGTCCTCGATCGACGGGCAGTAGCGCGGCCCGACGCTCTCGATCTGGCCCGAGTACATTGGGGCCCGATGGAGGTTGGCGCGGATGATCTCGTGGGTCGCCGCCGTCGTCTCGGTAATGTGACAGGCGATCTGCGGCGTATCGATCGCGCGCGTCAGATAAGAGAAGGGCTGAGGCGGTCGGTCGCCGTCCTGCTTCTCGAGCGCACCGTAATCGATCGAGCGACCATCGAGGCGCGCCGGCGTGCCGGTCTTGAGGCGGCCCAGACGGAAGCCCGCCGCCTGCAGCTTCTGCGCCAGCGCCGTGGACGGCGGCTCGACCGCGTCGGCTGCGAGATCGGCCGGCAGGCCGTCGCGCTGACCGCGCGCCCGGCCGGCCGGCATGGTGATTTCGCCGATATGGATCAGGCCTCGCAGGAAGGTGCCGGTCGTCAGCACGACCCGCCCGGCACGGATCTCTTCGCCCGCTTCGGTGACGACACCGGCGCACGTATTGTTTGGATCGACGAGGAGATCGGCCACGGGTTCAGCCCGAATCTCGAGATTCGCCTGCTCCGCCAGCAGGGCCTGCATGGCTTGGCGATAGAGCTTGCGATCGGCTTGGGCGCGCGGGCCACGAACAGCAGGGCCCTTGCTTTGATTCAACATCCGGAACTGGATGCCGGCGCGGTCGATGGCTCTACCCATGACCCCGTCCATTGCATCGATTTCCCGCACCAAGTGGCCCTTGCCCAGACCACCAATGGCCGGGTTGCAGGACATCTCGCCGATCGTGTCCAGCCGATGGGTGAGCAGGAGCGTGCGCGCGCCCAGCCGCGCCGCGGCGGCGGCCGCCTCGCAGCCGGCATGGCCGCCGCCCACCACGATCACGTCGTATCGAAAGCCGGACATGCGCGGCTAAGTCGTGGATTGGCGAGGCGGGGTCAAGTCCCCGCAGCGAGCGCAGCCGCTACCGGAACGGATTCACAATCGTGACGCCGCCGATTATTAGGCCGTCATGCATGTCCTCGGACAGCAGCTCATGACATCCAAGTGCCTGTGCGGCGGCAATGAGCGCACTGTCCCAATAAGACAGTCGATGACGCTCGCAAATCTCCAGAGCCGTCATCACGACCGCGATAGAAATCTCCTGGATCGGAAAGCGGCTCCACGCCTTTATCAGGGCGAGCGCCGCTTGGTGAGGGATTCGATCCGCGCGCGTTACCCTCGTGGCCTGCCAGTAGAATTCCTGAAGGACCTGGGCGGAGAGGGCCAGATCCCGCTTGCCGAGCACCTCCAGCGCTCGCTCACGCTTTCTCCGCTCTGCCGGTGCGCGACTGATTGAATACAACAGGACGTTTGTATCAACGAAGCGCGGCACCTGTGACTACCGCCGCCTATCATAGAGCTCGTCGCGGCTCAGACGGTCCGACGCGTTGAACTCCGTGATCTGCTCCCGAACCGCCTTCTCGAGTTGCTCCAATCGCTCGAACTCGTCGCCTTCCTTCCCCAGATCGATGAGGAATTGGCGCACCAACGCGGACACCGACGTATCGCGCTCCGCCGCCTTTATGCGCGCCCGCCGGTACACATCATCATCTACAGTTACTGTGATATTCTTCACAGTTTCACATTATCACAGGCAGAGAAGGCGGTCCAAGGCGATTGGCCCGTATCGTTGAGGCGCAGGACCCTGAATCCGGTCCGGGTCGACCATGACCTCGTTCAGGGTGCAGCGGTCCTGCAGTAGTGGCCAGCGGCTGATCGAGACGGAAGCCGGCGGCCATTTACACGAGCGGTCCGCAGCGCTGCATCGTCACCGGCGCAAAGATCGGCGCCGCAACCACGAGGAGGAGGCGCATCAGGCCGCATCGGCAGCGCGGCGGCGTACGCCTCCCAGCGCCCCGATAGCCGGCAGGAGGATGCCGCTTCGCATCACTCCCAAAAACCATTGCCCGGCAGGAATATCGTCAATGACCCACGGCACCCCAAGGGCCAGCACTGTCGCGGCGACGATGCCGATGGCCCAGCCGAGAAAGAACCCGACAATCCGCCATGTGCGCCGTGACAACCAGCGCGCGACGAGCGCTGCCGGAAAAACAGCCAACAGCCCCACCAACGTCCCAAGCTGGACCGTATCCATCGTCCCCCCATCCGTTCGAGGAACAGTAAACGATCCGGCTAAAAAACGCGAGATCAGGCGGCGCGCTTGCGGGCCCCTTTTGCACGCTTAGCGGGTGGGCGCCGGCCGCCGCTGCCCTTGAGGCTGTTCCGCAATGCCTCCATCAGGTTGATGACATTGTCGCCTTCGGCCTTCGGCTCCTCGGCCTCGATCGGCTTGCCCTTCTTCTTGCGCTCGATCAGGTCGCGCAGCGCGTCCTCGTAGCGGTCTTTGAAGTGGCTGGGATCGAACTTGCCCTCCTGCTGGGCAATGATCTTCTCGGCGATGTCGAGCATGCCCTTGTCGGGCTTGGGCAGGGACTTGCCAAAAATTCCGGCACTGCTGCGGATCTCGTCATGCGTGCGCAGCGTCGTGAGCAGGATGCCGCCGTCGCGCGGCTCGAGCGCACACGGCCGCTCGCGTTGATGCAGCACGAGGCTGCCGAGTGCCACCTTGCCCTGTTTCTCCATCGCCGCCTGGATCACCGAGAAGGCCTCGATGCCGGTCTTGCCGGCGGGCGCGAGATAATAGGGCTCGTCCCAGTAGATGCGGTCGATCGCCGACGCATCGACGAACTCCTTGATGTCGATGATGCGTGTGGATTCGAGCTTCACCGCGTCGAGCTCTTCCTTGTCGAGCAGGATGTACTTGTTCTTCGACACCTCGAAGCCGCGCACCAAGCCCGAGCGCTCGACCGGCTTGCCGGTCTCGGCATCGACCGTCTGCATGCGGATGCGATGGTTGGTCTTGGGATTGATCAGATGGAAATGCACGTCGGCGCTGCGCTCGGTCGCGGTGAACAGCGCCACCGGGCAGGTCACCAGCGAGAGCCGGAGGTGGCCCTCCCAGGTCGGACGGGCCCCTCCGCTTCGGCCTTTCGCCATTGGACTACTCCTTGGAATCGATCAGCGCCTGGATGGCCTTGCGCAGCGGCACCGCCGCCTTGTCATAGCCGCGCCACGGCTTGGACTTCTTCAACAACGCCGGCGCCGTTCGAAGGTTGAAGCGCTTGGGATCGAGCCCGGCCTTCACCTGGCTCCATTCGAGGGGCATCGACACCGCGGCGCCGGGCCGCGCGCGCGGGGAGAGCGGCGCGACGGCCGTCGAAGTGCGGTCGTTGCGGAGATAGTCGAGGAAGATCTTACCTGTGCGCTCCTTCTTGGCCATGTTGAGGAGGAAGCGGTCGGGCTCGGCATTGACCAGGCGACGGCACACTTCTTTAGCGAACATCTTGGCCGCATCCCAATCGGGGCTCTTCGGGTCCGAGGTGAGCGGCACGACGATGTGCAGGCCCTTACCGCCGGTGGTCTTGCAGAACGTCTTGAGGCCGAGCTTCTCCAGCCGCTTACGCAGCGCCAGCACGCCCCGCACCACCTCGTTGAACGCGACGTCGGGCGCGGGATCGAGATCGAATACCAGGCGCCCCGGGAGCTCCGGATTGCCGGGCTGGCAGTTCCAGGGATGCAGTTCGGTCGCGCCGATCTGCGCCGCCGCCGCCAGCGCCTCGACGCTGTCGAGCTGAACGTACGGCTTCTTCTCGCCGCTCACCTTGGTGTCGGTGATGAAGTGCGAGCTGCCCGGCATGACATGGCGCTGGAAGAACTTCTGGTCGCCGTTGATGCCGTCGGGCGTGCGCACCAGCGAGCACGGTCGGCCCTGGATATGCGGCAGCATCCAGTCGCCGATTTCCTCATAGTAGTGCGCCAATTCGATCTTGGTGACCGGCGGATCTTCATCGGGCCAGAGCGGCTTGTCCGGATGGGAAATCGTGACGCCGAGCACATCGGACGGACCGGACGCCGCCGCCTTGGCAGCTTTTGAAGGCTTGGCGGGTTTGGTCTGGGCGGCCTTCGACCGCGACGGCTTCGGCTGGGCCATTTCGGTCTTCTCCGGTTTCGCAGGCATCTCGGCGACGACTTCGGCGGCAGGCTTGTCGGTCCTCAGCGCCTTGAAGGCAGCCTGCCGCACATTGCCGTCGCCGGTCCAGCCAGCGAATTCGATCTCGGCGACCAGCGTCGGCTTGGCCCAATGCATGTTCGCTTCCTTGCGCGGGCTGATGTGCGGCTCGAACGGGCTGGTCTTGCTTTCGACCTTCTTGAGCTCCGGCAACAGCGCACGCATCACCGGGGCGCTGAAGCCGGTGCCAACCCGGCCCACCGGCACGAACTTGCCCTCGCGATAGACGCCCACGATCAGCGAGCGCAGCTTGGGGCCTTCCTGCGTCCAGCCGCCGATGATCACTTCCTGGCCGGCGCGCACCTTGATCTTGAGCCAGTCGGCGCTGCGGGTGGATTGATAGGGTGCATCGCTCCGCTTGGAGATGATGCCTTCGAGTTCGAGCTTGCGCGCCGAGGCCAGCACCGCGCTGCCATCCGTCTCGAGATGCTCGACGTACCGGATCTGCTGCTTCTTGTCCTTCAGCCCCGACAGCAGCGCCTGCAGCCGAGCCTTGCGCTCCACCAGGGGCAACACCCGCACATCCTCGCCGTCGGCAAACATCAAATCGAAGGCGAAGAAGATCATGAGATCGTCGCGTCCGTCCGAGAGCGCCGCCTGCAGGCCCGCGAAATCGGGATTGCCGTTCTTGTCGAGGGCGCAGGCCTCGCCGTCGATCATGCAATCGGGCAACTGCTCGGCGACATCGGCGATCGCCTGGAACTTGTCCGTCCAGTCGAGACCCTTGCGGGTCTTGAGCGTGGCCTTGCCGTCGACGACGCGGAGTTGCAGGCGATAGCCGTCGAACTTCACCTCGTGCACCCAGCCCGGGCCGGACGGCGGCTGCTCGGCCAGCTTGGTGAGCTGCGGCTCGACGAAGGCCGGCATCGACTTCACTTTCTTCGCCTTCGCCTTGCTCTCCGGGGCCACGGCCGTCTTGCCGCCGCCCTTCTTGTGGCTCTGCCAGACCGCGCCGGCAGTACGCTTCTTGGCGGTCATGAACGGTGTCGGCGCCTTGCCCGCACCGATGGCGATCTCCTTCAGCGTGCGGCCTGAGGCGACCGAGGTGTCGTTCTCCTGCAGCACCGCATCGTCGTCGCCTTCGTGGGCATACTGGTCGCGATGCTTGATCAGCAACCAGTTGGTGCGCTTGCTGTCGCCCCGCCGGCCGGAGGAGTCGCGGCCCCATTTCATGCGCACCAGCACCCAGCTGCCTTCGAGCCGGTTGCCGACCAGGGTGAATTTCAGGTCGCCCTTCTTCAGGCCCTCGTGCGGGTCGCCTTCCGGGATCCAGTAGCCGCGATCCCACAGCTGCACCGTGCCGCCGCCATACTGGCCCTTCGGAATGGTGCCCTCGAAGTCGCCGTAGTCGAGCGGATGGTCCTCGGTCTGGACCGCGAGCCGTTTGACCGTCGGATCGAGCGACGGGCCCTTGGTCACGGCCCACGACAGGAACACGCCGTCGAGCTCCAGCCGGAAGTCGTAATGCAGCCGCGTCGCATCGTGGCGCTGGATGACGAAGCGCAGCTGCGGCGCGGCCGCCACGGCCTTCTGGCCCGACGGCTCGGCGGTGATGTCAAAGTCGCGCTTGGCGCGGTAGGTGGCGAGGCTGTCCCGGGGCATCGTTCCGGTAACGGGCCGGGAATTGGCCCGGTTGCAGTCTACTTCCCGATGCAGAAGTCGCGGAAGATCACATCCAGCAGCTCGTCGATCCGCACCGTGCCCGTGATCCGGCCAAGGGCGCGCATGGCCAGGCGCAAATCCTCTGCCGCCAGGGCCACTTCGGGTGCCTCGAGGGCCCGCCCCAGCGCCTTCTCGGCCTCGACCAGTGCCTCACGGTGGCGGACCCGCGTGAACGGCGCCCCGGCCCCCTGTTCCATCAGCTGGCCGGCGGCCCGTTCCAGCCGCTGCAACAGCTCGGGAAGGCCCAGCCCGGACCTGGCCGACAGCGGGACCACGCCGACCGCGTCGATCATGGCGAGGTCGACTTTGTTCACCACCACGATGTCGTGCGCCGGATCCCAGTGGGCGCCGGCTGTCATGGCCTGCATGGTCGCCTGCCAGTCGTCGGTCGCATCGAGCACCAGCAGGCGGAGGTCGGCCGCCTCGGCGCGGGCTCTGGCGCGCCGCACGCCCTCCTGCTCGATCGCGTCGCCCGACTCGCGCAGGCCCGCGGTATCGGCCAGGACCACCGGCCAGCCGCCCACGTCGAGATGGACCTCGATCACGTCCCGGGTGGTGCCGGCAGTTTCGGACACGATGGCCACATCGCGCTGCGCCAGCAGATTGATCAGCGACGACTTGCCGGCGTTGGGCGGGCCGATGATGGCGATGCTCAAGCCCTCGCGCAGGCGCTCGCCGCGGCGGTCCTCGAGATGGGCGCCGATCTCGCCACGCAGCCGCGTGATATTGCTCCTCACCTCGTCGGCCACGCCGGCCGGCAGGTCCTCGTCGGGAAAGTCGATCGCCGCCTCGAGATGTGCGAGCGCATGCAGGCCGAGCGTGCGCCAGTCCTCGTACAGGCGGTGCAGCGCGCCGCCCAGCTGCTGCATCGCGAGCTTGCGCTGCTGCCCGGTTTCCGAGGCGACGAGGTCGGCGATCGCCTCCGCCTGCGTCAGGTCGAGCTTGTTGTGCTCGAAGGCGCGGCGGGTGAACTCGCCCGGCTCGGCCAGGCGGCAGAAGCCGAGCTTGCCGATCGCCTCCAGCACGCCGTTCACCACGGCACGGCCGCCATGGAGATGCAGCTCGGCCATCATCTCACCGGTCTCGCTGTTGGGCGCCTCGAACCACACGGCCAGGCCGCGATCGACCGTCTCGCCGCTCAGCGGATCGTACACGCTGCGCACCACCATGCGGCGCGGCTCCGGCAGCGCCGGATCGCGCGCCGAGTAGCCGCGCTCGAACGCCTTGCGCTCGGTCAGGAAGATCAGCGCATCCGTCGCGCGCGGGCCGCTCAGGCGAATGACGGAGAGCGCACCCGGATGGGCTCGCGACGGCCAGGGCGTGCCGAGCGCGTAGAGCGTTGCCGTCTCCATGAGCTAGCCGCGCTTGGCCGGCGTCGTCGGCGCGGGCGCGGCAGGCTTGGCCGGCGGCGGGGTCGGCATGTTGGCCGGTGGACGGGCGAACACCTTGTCGGAAATCTTCTCGTACAGCGCCTCGGTCACGATCCGCCGTTCGACCAGCTCGGTCTTGGCCCGGAACGGCCGTGCGCGGATGATGGCATCGGCCTTCACCTCGCCGATCCCTTCGAGCGTCATGAGCGCGTCGCGGCTGGCGCTGTTGAGATCGATCGGGTTGGCCGCCGTCGTGGCGCGCGTCTGCGCCGAGACGGCAGTGGAGAGCACCAGCGCAAACAGTGAAAAGAAAAGAACGAAGCGCATGACCGATTATCTCTTTTGGACCGCGGACCTCCAGGTCCGCTCGGATTCATGATGCGGGCCTGAAGGCCCGCGGTCCACTGACGACATCCTCCCATGTCGGACAGGGGCGATCGATCATCGGGACTTTCCACCGCGCGATGTTCGAGCGATCGATCAGCTCGGCCGGCACCAGGATTTCCTTGGGCACAGGCTTGCCGGCGAGATGGCGCAGCACGGCGCGCGTTGCGAGCGCGGCGATGTTGAGCGCGCTGAAGTCGGCCGAGGCGAGCATGGTCCCGCGCTCGATGTTGGCGATCGCTTCGGGCAGGCCGTTGATGCCGACCACCGCGGCTTTGCGGCCGGCGGCGGCGAGGGCGTCGACCGCGCCGAACGCCATCATGTCGTTGGCGGTCCACACACCGTCGATCTGCGGGTGCTTCGCCAGCAGCTCATCCATCGCCGCTTTGGCCGGCGCGCGCTGCAGGTAGCCGATGCGGCTGTCGATCAGCGAGAGGCCGGGGTGGTCGGCGATGGCCCGGCGTAGTCCTTCGGCACGGTCGCGGGCGGTGCGGGCGCTGGGCGTGCCGTCGAGCGCGACCACGCGGCCTCTGCCCCCGAGTCCGGCGATCAGCGCCGTGGCGACGGCATGGCCGATCGCTTTATCGTCGGAGCCGACGAAGGTCAGCGCCGGCCCCTCCATGCGGTTGATGAAGATCGCCACCGGAATACCGGCTGCGGCGAAGCGCTCGAGGTCCTCCCGCATCGCCTGGTCGTCGGTCGGATTGAAGACCACTCCGGACACCCCGGCCCGCAGCGCCTCTGCAACCAGCGCCTTCTGCTCGCCGACGTCGTCCGGCGTTTCGGGCACGTAGTGGATCGCCCGGGCACCCGCCTCGGCCGCCACCCGGTCGGCCGCGGCTCGGGCGGCGTCATAGGCAGGATTCAGGCGATTTTTCGTGAAAACGGCGATGGTCGGTGCGGACATGGTCCCTGTTTTAGGCCTTCGCAGCCCTGTAGTATCCGACTCGAATGGCGACTCCGTACGATTCCGTTCCCGACCGCCGCGCGATCATTCGCCGTCGCGCGCTGGAGGAGGCGCTTGCCCACCTGGTCGAGGACGTGCCGACCGGCGCCGACCTGCCGCGTGCCAAGGTCCTGGCCCTCGTGCGCGAGGCGCTGACCAGCGGCCGGGCCGAGATCCGCCGCCGCTTCGAAGGGCATGGCCCGCTCAAGAACAACGGGCCGGCGGTGCTGGTCGCGACCTCGTTCCTGATGGATCAGTTGATCCGGGTGATCTTCGACTTCGCCGAGGGCAAGGCTTATCCCGCCGCCAACCCGAGCGCCGCCGAGCGGCTCTCCGTCGTGGCGACCGGCGGCTTCGGTCGCGGCGAGATGGCGCCGCTGTCGGACATCGATCTGTTGTTCCTGCGGCCCTACAAGCAGACGCCGCGCGGCGAGCAGATCGTCGAGTTCATGCTGTACCTGCTGTGGGACCTCGGGCTGAAGGTCGGCCACGCGACCCGCACGGTCGAGGAGAGCCTGCGCTACGCCGAGCGCGACCAGACGATCCGCACCGCACTGCTCGAGGCCCGGTACATCTGGGGCGATCGCGAGCTGTTCGACGAGCTGATGAAGGGCTACGCCGGGAAGATGGCCGCGGGCGACGGCCGCGACTTCGTCGAGGCCAAGCTCACCGAGCGCGACCAGCGCCATACCCGCATGGGCGATTCGCGCTACGTCGTCGAGCCCAACGTCAAGGAGGGCAAGGGCGGTCTGCGCGACCTGCACACGCTCTACTGGATCGCCAAGTACCTCTATCGCGTGAGCACGCCGGCCGAGCTGGTCGACAAGGGCGTGCTGACCCGCGGCGAGGCGCGCCACTTCGAGCGTGCCGAGCGGTTCCTCGTCACCGTGCGCTGCCACATCCACTACCTGACCGGCCGGGCCGACGATCGCCTGTCGTTCGACCTCCAGCGCGAGATCGCCGCCCGTCTCAGCTACCAGGACCGGCCGGGCAGCATCGGCGTCGAGCGCTTCATGAAGCACTACTATCTTCATGCCAAGACGGTCGGCGACCTCACCCGCATCTTCGTCGCCGCGCTGGAGGACAGCCGCCGCCGCAAGCCCAAGCTCGCGGCGCTTTGGCAGACGCTTCGGCCGCGCCATCTCGACGGCTTCCGGCTCGACGGCGAGCGGCTGGGCGCGGCGTCGAACGACCAGTTCGCGAAAGATCCGGTGGCGATCCTGCGCCTGTTCCATGTCGCTCAGGAGAACGACCTCGACATCCATCCGGCGACGTTGCGGCTGATCACGCAGAACATCCGGCTGGTCGATCGCCTGCGCAACGACGCCGAAGCCAATCGCCTGTTCATGGCGATGCTGACGTCGCGCCACGATCCGGAGACGACCCTGCGCCGTCTCAACGAGGCCGGCGTGTTCGGCCGCTTCGTGCCCGACTTCGGCCGCGTCGTCGCGCAGACGCAGCACGACATGTACCACACGTACACGGTCGACGAGCACACCATCCGCGCCATCGGCATCCTGGCGCGGATCGACAACGGCACGCTCAAGGAAGATCACCCGCTGTCGGCCGACATCATTCAAAAGATCCTGTCGCGGCCCGTCCTCTATCTGTCGGTGCTGCTGCACGACATCGCCAAGGGCCGCGGCGGCGACCATTCGGTGCTGGGCGCCGACGTCGCCATGCAGCTCGGCCCGCGGCTCGGCCTGAGCGAGGCCGAGACCGAGACCGTAGCCTGGCTGGTGCGCTACCACCTCGCCATGTCGTCGACGGCCTTCTCGCGCGACTTGATGGACCCCAAGACCATCGAGACCTTCGCCGCCCTGGTGCAGTCGCCGGAGCGTCTGCGTCTGCTGCTCGTCCTGACGGTGTGCGACATCCGCGCGGTCGGCCCGAACGTCTGGAACGGCTGGAAGGCCGCCCTTCTGCGCCAGCTCTACAACGCGGCCGAGCGCGTGATGTCGGGCGGCACACTCTCGGGCGGCCGCATCGAGCGCATGAGGGCGGTGCAGGCCGAGGTGGCCAAGCATCTCGCCAGCTGGACCGATGCCGAGAAGGAGGAGCATTTCGGCCGCGGCTACGCGCCCTACTGGCTCTCCTTCCCGGTCGACACGCTGGTGCGCCAGGCCGAGCTGGTGCGCCGCGCCGAGCGCGACAAGCAGCCGCTCGCGATCGAGCATCGCGTCCAGCCCGACCGCTCGGTGACCGAGATCACGATCTACACGCTCGACACGCACGGCCTGTTCGCCCGCCTCGCCGGCGCGATGGCGATTTCGGGCGCCAACATCGTCGATGCCAAGATCTTCACGCTCGCCAACGGCATGGCGCTCGACACGTTCTGGATCCAGGATCTCGAGGGCAAGCCGTTTGACGGCCCGCAGCGCCTCGCCCGCCTCGCCGCCCGGGTCGAGATCTCGCTCTCCAACCGGCTCGACATCGGCCGCGAGCTCGATGCGCAGAGGAGCTCGTGGCCCAAGCGCGACCGCGTCTTCACCGTGCAGCCGCGCGTGCTGATCGACAACACTGCGTCGGACACCTACACCGTGCTCGAGGTCAACGGCCGCGACCGGCCGGGCTTCCTGCACATCGTCACGCGCGCCTTGACCCGGCTCAACCTGCAGATCCAGTCGGCGCACATCACCACCTACGGCGAGCGCGCGGTCGACGTGTTCTACGTCAAGGACGTGTTCGGCCTGAAGGTGGTGCACGCCGACAAGCTCAAGCAGATCGCCACCGAGGTCGAGAAATCCATCCGCGACTTCGACGCCCGCTTCGAGCCGGCGATGAAGGCGGCGGAGTGAAAGCGTGACGACGGCGCTGGCGATCCTCGCGGCCGCCGCCGTGTCGTTTGAGTCCGCGTCGGTCGGCGGACGGCTCCGTCAACGCACCAGAATCAGGCCAAGGTAGAAGGCCGCGACGAATACCGCGGCCGGAGCAATGACATGGAAGGCGAGGCGGCCCAACCGAATCACCCGCTGACCCCCGGCCAAATGTGGCCGACCCGGTTCATCGACACGAGGAGAGAGGTTGGGTCGGCCACATCGGTCCAGACGTTGCCTCGCAAGGCGCAGGGACCATCGCACGGTGCACCGCCGGCCGGCTCGTGATCACCCGGTGATCTCATTGCCAGCTTCTTGCCCGATTTTGCCGCCACGCTGCCGGCCATGCGCTCCCTGCTCACACTCCTCGCTGCTCTCGCCGCCCTTCTCCCCCTCCAAACCCTGCACGCCGAACCCACCCTCGCTCCCGTCGTCCGGCGGGCTGCCCCGGCGGTGGTCAGCATCGCCATCACCGGCAAGGTGGCGATGGAGCAGAACCCGCTGTTCAACGATCCGTTCTTCCGCCAGTTCTTCGACATCCCCTCGGGACCGGTCGAGCGCGAGATTCAGGCGGTCGGCTCGGGCGTGGTGATCGACGGCCGCGAGGGGCTGATCGTCACCAACAACCACGTGATCGAGCACGCCACCGACATCACGGTGACGCTGTGGGACGGCCGCAAGCTTGCGGGCCGCAAGGTCGGCAGCGATCCCGATACCGACCTCGCGGTGATCCGCGTGCCAGCGCACGACCTCGACACCCTGCCGCTCGGCAACTCCGACAACCTGCAGGTCGGCGACTATGTGCTGGCAATCGGCAATCCCTTCGGCATCGGCCAGACCGTCACCCACGGCATCGTCAGCGCGCTCAAGCGCCGCGGCCTGGGCAAGGGCTACGAGGACTTCATCCAGACCGATGCGCCGATCAATCCCGGCAATTCCGGCGGCGCGCTGGTCGACCTCGCGGGCGAGCTGGTCGGCATCAATGCCGCGATCATCGGGCCGAGCGGCGGCAATGTCGGCATCGGCTTCGCGATCCCGGTCAATCTCGTCCACCAGGTCGTCGAGCAGATCGAGCGCAACGGCACGGTGCGGCACGGCCATCTCGGCATCGGCATCCAGGATCTGACCCCGCAGCTCGCCAAGTCGCTGGATCTGCGCGACGGCCAGAACGGCGCCCTCGTCTCGTCGGTCGAGCCCGGCTCGCCGGCGGCGCGGGCGGGCCTGCGGCCCGGCGATGTGGTCGTCGCAGTCGGTGGCCAGCCGATCGCCGACGCCAACGCGCTGCACAACGCGATCGGCCTGCTGCGCGCGGGTCAGGTGGCCCAGCTGACGATCCTGCGCGACGGCCGTCCGATGCAGCTGCGCGCCACGGTCGCCAGCCGCTGATTTACGGCTCAGGAGGAACCGGCGCCGGCGTCGCCTTGGGCTTGACGAACAGCGCCACGACCTCCGGGTGCTTCTCCCGGACTTGCTGCTCCAGCGCCTGCACGCTGCGCTCGATCTGCGGCGTCTTGAGCTCGTCGGCGAACTCCAGGTCGAGGGCGGCGACGATCTGCTCCGGGGCGAGGTGGATGGTGAGGATGCGGCTCGCCCGCTCGACGCCAGGCTCGCTGCGGGCAAGATCGGCAATCGACTGGGCGACACGGTCGCTCGCCCGCTCACCGATCAGCAGGTCCTTGCTCTCGCGTGCCACCAGGATCGCCGCGATTGCCAGCACGGCGGCGATCATCAAGGACGCGACGCCGTCGAACGCCCCGATGCCGGTGCGGTCGGCGAGGAAGATGCCGGTTGCGGCGATGGCGATGCCGATCAGTGCCGCACTGTCCTCGAACAGGACCATGAAGGCCGGCGGGTCCTTGCTCTCGCGCACCGCGCGCCAATAGCTGCGCGTGCCCTTGCTCCGCCTGAAGATGCCGAGCGCCACCCACCACGAGCTCGCCTCGAACAGGAAGGACAGCGCCAGGACCACATAGTTCACGGTCACGAACTGGATCGGCCGGGAATGGCGGATGTGGCTTATGCCCTCGTACGCCGACGCGCCCGCGCCGAGCGTGAACAGCAGCACCGCCACCATGAAGCTCCAGAAATAGAGCTCGCGTCCATATCCCAGCGGATGCGCCGCATCGGGCTGCCGCCGCGACCGCCGATAGCCGTACAGCAGCAGCGCCTGGTTGCCGGTATCGACCAGGGAGTGCAGCCCTTCGCTCATCATCGAGGAGCTGCCGCTCAGGAACGCCGCCACGAACTTGGTGAGCGCCACCAGGATGTTGCCCAGCAGCGCCGCATAGACCGCCTTCCGGGATTCGGGCTCGCGCCGGCCTTTTGGCATGAGAACATGAACGCGGCAGAGAGCGCTGCCGTTCCTCTTCTCATCGGACCGTGGGGCCCTGGCCTGAGCGGAGCCGAAGGCTCCAGGCCCGCATCATGAATCCCGAGCGGACCTGGAGGTCCGCGGTCCAATGAGTTTAAGGCTGCACCGTCACCGACGACGTGCAGGCCTTGCCGCCGGCTTCGCAGATCGTGCGGGCGACCGAACGGCTCTTGAGCTCGCCGCAGCCCACGCCGAGCGAGCGCGAGAGATCGAGCGGCTGCTTCAGGACCGCCTTTGCGCCCGGCGCGATGGGATAGAGCACGCCCTCGCGATACGCCGACTGCAGCGGCACGGTGCGCTGCTGGCCGTCGCTCAGCACGATCGTCAGGTCGACCTGCAGGAAATCGATCGTCTCGGCCGACTTGTTCTCGACCACCAGGCTCGGCACGCAGCTGCCGAACAGCGTCGTGTCCTCGCCGCGGTGCACGTCGATGCCGTTGGCGGCGGTAGCCGACGTCGCAACGAGTGTCATCCCGAGCGCAGCGAGCGACCTGGAAGGCCATGAGCATGGATCCCTCGCTACGCTCGGGATGACACGGTTCCCCGGGATGACAGACTTCATGACCGCCTCCCCTTCCGCAGTTTCCGCTACTGTGCGACCTGCCGTTGCTCGCGTCGCTGGGACAACATGGCCAGGATCGCCGCCGCGGTCTCCTCGATCGAGCGCCTCGTGACGTCGATGGTCGCCCATTTCTTGCGGGCATAGAGCCGACGCGCGTCCTGGATCTCGCGTTGCACCCGCTCCATGTCGGTGTATTCGCTCTCGGTGTCGCGCTGCAGCAGGCGAAGGCGATTGACGCGGATCTGCACCAGCCGCTCGGGATCGGTGATCAGGCCGACGATCAATGGCCGCGTCGCGTTCTCGAGCTCATCGGGCGGCGGCACGGACGGCACCAGCGGCACGTTGGCCGCCCGCACGCCGCGATTGGCGAGATAGACGCAGGTCGGCGTCTTGGAGGTGCGCGAGGGCCCGACCAGGATCACGTCGGCATCCTCGAGATCGTGCGTTCCCTGACCATCGTCGTGTGCCAGCGTGTAGTGCATGGCATCGATGCGGTCGAAATAACCCTCGTCGAGCTGATGCTGGCGACCGGGCCACTGCTCGCTCTTGGAATGGAAGTGCAGGCCCAGCACGCTCATCGCCTGGTCGAGCACACCGACGCAAGGAAGCTGCAGCTGCCGGCACTTGTCGCGTACCAGATCGCGCAGATCGGGATCGACCAAGGTGTAGAGCACCGGGCCGCGATTGCGCTCGACCTCCTGCATCACTTTTTCCATCTGGCCCCTGGTGCGCACCAGCGACCAGACATGCTCCTGTACGAAGATGCCCTCGTATTGCACCAGGCAGGCACGCGCCACGCTCGACACGGTCTCGCCGGTCGAGTCCGACACCAGATGAACGTGGAAATTGCGGCCCGCCATGGCGGCCAACTTACCCCACAGGCCCCGCGGGAGAAATCCGGGATTGGAGGAGGCAAAGCGGGGACAGTGTGCCGACTTGTCCCGGCCGGCCCGATTCAGGACGCGACTCGCCTTTGCCATCCCATCCTTCGTCCGCTCTGGATGACTCGGGATGAAGCCCCTGCGAATCGGGAATCGGTGCCAACGGCGCCGATTCGGCGGGCTTTCCTCGTCCACAGCCCGCTGGGGACGGGAATCTAATCAGGCCCATCCCCGTTATCCGCGCGCTCAACAACTCCTACTACCTAAGATTAAAGAGTAAGAGGGAAGGCATGAGGGAAAGACGATGACGGGAGGAAAGTTCCTGCAGACCCTGGCAGGGACGCGGTTCCCGACGCCGCCCATCTGGCTGATGCGGCAGGCGGGACGCTACCTGCCGGAGTATCGCGCCGTCCGCGCGACCACGCGCTCCTTCTTCGAGTTGGCCTACACGCCGGAGAAGGCTGTCGAGGTAACGCTGCAGCCGGTTCGTCGATTCATGTTGGATGCGGGGATCATCTTCTCCGATATCCTCGTGATCCCGGACGCGCTCGGCCAGAAGGTCTGGTTCGAGGAAGGCGAGGGACCGAAGCTCGAGGCGCTGACCGATCCGGCGCAGTTCGGCCAGCTGTCGCGGGCCCGCCTGACCGAGCATCTGGCGCCCGTCTATGCCGCGATCAAGGAGACCCGCCGGGCGCTGTCGCCTGAGGTGGCGCTGCTCGGGTTCGCCGGCGCGCCGTTCACGCTCGCCTGCTACATGATCGAGGGCGGCTCGAGCCGGGACTTCGCCAAGGTGAAGGGCTGGGCCTATCGCCATCCCGAGTCGTTCGGCCTGCTGATCGACCTGCTGGTCGAGGCGATCGTCGATCATCTCGCCAATCAGGTCGAGGCCGGTGCCGATGCGGTGCAGCTGTTCGACAGCTGGGCCGGCGTGTTGCCCGAAGAGCAGCTGTTCGGCTGGTCGCTCGGGCCGATGGTGCGCATCGCCCACGGCCTGCGGGCGCGGCACCCCAAGGTGCCGATCATCGCCTTCCCGCGCGGCGTCGGGCCGGCGGCGCTGATGTATCGCCGCACGGATGCCTTCTCGGCCTTGTCGATCGACACCGGCATCGGCGCGCATTGGGCGGCGCGCGAGCTGCAGCCGACCATCTGCGTGCAGGGCAACCTCGATCCGATCATGCTGGTCACCGGCGGTCCCGCGATGAAGCGCGAGGCGACCCGCATCCTCGACAAGCTCGGCCATGGGTCTTTCATCTTCAATCTCGGCCATGGCGTGGTGCCGCAGACCCCGCCCGAGCACGTCGCCGAGCTGGTCGAAACGGTGCGGACGTGGACGCCGTCAACGTCATGATCTTCCTCCTCTCCCCCGTTCGGGGGAGAGGTTGGGAGAGGGGGCTTCAACAGCTCCTGCAACCCCCTCTCCTCATCTCTCCCCCTAACGGGGGAGAGGGATATGAGCGGCAATGAAAATCGCTATCGTCCTGTTCAATCTCGGCGGGCCCGATTCGCTCGAGGCGGTGCAGCCGTTCCTGCGCAACCTGTTCAGCGATCCGGCGATCATCGGCCTGCCCGCGTGGCTGCGGATGCCGCTGGCGCGCTTCATCGCCGCGCGCCGCACACCCAAGGCGCTCGGCATCTACGAGAAGATCGGCGGCGGCTCGCCGATCCTCGGCCAGACCGAGGCGCAGGCGCGCGCCCTGGAGGAAGCGCTGGGAGGCGAGCATGAATGGCGCGGCTATGTCTGCATGCGCTACTGGCATCCGATGACCGAGCGCGTCGTGCAGTCGGTCAAGCGGTTCGGGCCGGATCGCATCGTACTGCTGCCGCTCTATCCGCAATATTCGACGACCACGACGGCCTCGTCCTTCGCCGCCTGGAAGAAAGCGGCCGCCTTCACGGTGCCGACGGTCGAGATCGAGAGCTATCCGACCGAGCCCGGTTTCATCCGCGCCTCGATCGAGATGGTGAAGCAGGGCTTGGCCGAGGTATCTGGAATGCCGGTGCGGGTGCTGTTCTCGGCGCACGGCCTGCCCGAAAAGGTGATCAAGCGCGGCGACCCCTACCAGCGCCAGGTCGAGGAAACGGCCGCGGCCATCGCCGAGCATCTCGACGGCGCCGACTGGGCGGTCTGCTATCAGAGCCGCGTCGGCCCGCTGAAATGGATCGGTCCATCCACCGATGCCGAGATCCGCCGCGCCGCCGCGGACGAGAAATCCATCGTGCTCTACCCGCTGAGCTTCGTGTCGGAGCATTCCGAGACGCTGGTCGAGCTCGACATCGATTACCGCCACCTGGCCGATCAGGCGGGCGTCCCCAAGTATGTCCGCGTGCCGGCGGTCGGCACGCATCCCCAGTTCATCCACGGTCTCGCGAACCTGGTCAAAGCAGCGTTATGGTCTACGAAGTCCTGAAGGCCCTGCATATCATCTCGGTGATCGCCTGGATGGCAGGGCTGCTCTATCTGCCGCGGCTGTTCGTCTATCACGCCGATGCACCGCCCGGTTCGCCGCAAAGCGAGACCTTCAAGGTGATGGAGCGCCGCCTGTTGCGCGGCATCATGAATCCGGCGATGTGGGGCGTCTGGATCTTCGGCCTGCTGCTGGTCTGGCAGGGCGAATGGTGGCATGCAGGCTGGTGGCAGATGAAGTTCGGCTTCGTGATCGCTCTCACCGTCGTCCACCACCTCTACGCCCGCTGGCGCAAGGATTTCGCGAACGACAAGAACACCCGGCCGGCCCGCTATTACCGCTGGTGGAACGAAGTGCCGACCCTGCTGATGATCGTCATCGTGTTCCTCGCGGTACTGAAGCCTGACTTCGGTTAGAGGAGCAGAGATCTCAGGGCTTCGGCTGCATGCCTTGCAAGAAGCGCAGCGGGTTCAGCGGCCCGATCGGGATCAGCTCGAAGCTCATCATATGGGCTTTGCCCAGCGGCAGCCTTTCGAGCATATCGTGAGCGACCGCCGGGTCGGTGACGTTGAGGATGAACACCACGCCCGGCTTTCCCTGCAGCGAGTACCACTGCTCGATCTTGCCATCGAGGTAGAGGTCGACGGTTTCCCGAACTTCCTCCGGCAGGACAGCACGCACCTGGGCTTGCTCGAAGCCAGGATTCACGGTCCCGATGGCAAGGATTCTGGTCGTCGGCGTCGTCTTCAGGGCACCCTGCGCGTTTGCCGAATTGACGCCGACGAGGCAGCCGATAAGGGCCAGTGAGGTGGCGAGAGCGAATTTCATGGTGTCTCCCTCCTCGACGGCCACGGCCCGGCGAGGATCATCGCCGCCGAGGCGCCGTAGGTGATGAACGAGACAGCGACGATGATCGCCAGGGTCGTGAAGCTGCCGCCGAACATGCTGACAGCGATCCAGCCGCCGCCCGCCGAGACGATCAGGCGCGCGGTGACGGCGATGGTCGGCCACAGCACGCGGCCCGCGCCCTGGCCGGCGAAGGATGAGACGAAGCCCAGGCCGTAGAGGCCGTACAGCGGCCCGACGATCCTGAGATAGGTGGCGCCCGGTCCCAGCACCTCGGCATCGTGGGTGAACAGCGTCAGCCACAGCATCGGAAAGAGCGCCGCGGTCAGGCCGATCGCCTCGGTGAGACCGACGCCGACCAGGGCCGAGACGACGGCGATGTGCCGGGCGCGCTTGCCGTCGCCGGCGCCGACATTGATCCCGACCATGGCCAGGACGGCCGACGACAGGCCGAACAGGATCGGGATCAGCACATAGTCGAGCCGCGCCGCCGTACCGTAGCCGGCCAGAGCCGCGGTGCCGAACAGGCCGACCGCCGCCGTCACCAGGATCACGCAGAGGTTGGTCTGCAGCGCGTTGAAGGCCGTCGGCAGGCCGACCTTGAGGATGTCGGCGAACAGCCGCCCTTGCAGCGGCACGACCGAGAGCGACAGGCCGGAATGACCCTGGCGCATGTAGCGCAGCAGCACGAACAGCGCGCCGACATAGTAGATGTTGAAGGCCGCTCCCGCGCCCGAGATGCCGAGCCGCGGGATCGGGCCAAAGCCGAAGATCAGTGCCGGCGACAGCGGGATCATGATCAGCGCACCGACCAGCGTGATCATGGCCGGCACCTTGACGTTGCCCGAGCCGCGCAGGGCCGACACCAGCAGGTTCACGATCCAGACGGCGATCGAGCCGGAGAACAGGATGTTGGAGTATCTGAGCGCCGCCTCGAGCGAGGCATCGCGGCCGCCCAGCGCGTGGTAGAGCGCCGGGCCGCCCAGCAGCGCGCCACCGCTGAACAGCGCGCCGAAGATCACCGCCAGGATCACGGCATGGAACAGCAGCGCGTCGGCATCCTGCTGCCGGCCGGCGCCGATCGCGCGGGCGACCGCCGAGGCGACGCCGCTGCCCAGGCCGCCGTTCGACATCGTGGTCATCAGCATGAAGATCGGGAAGACCAGCGCGACGCCTGCCAACGCGTCGGTGCCGAGGAAGCCGACATAGTAGGTCTCGGCGATGCCGACCGCCGTCTGCGCCACCATCACGCCGATGGTCGGCAGGGCCATCTTCACCAGGGTGGGGACGATCGGCCCGTGCAGCATGGCGGCGCGCGCCCGCTCCTTGCGCTCGACGCCGGTCAGCTTGGCCCGGTTTCGTCCGGTTTCGACCGCGTTCCCCTCGAGTGCGGCTGAACGATCGGCAACGGCGGCTGCGGCGTCGGACATCGCGGTACTCCTCCCCGGCCGTCGACCGAGGTTTCATCATGGAACCAGTTGGCTCATATCGCGGCCCTGTTCTATGATGCAACCACCTTTGCACGAGGTTATCTCATGCGCCGGAAAAGGCTGAACAAGGCGGCGTGCCCGATCGCCCGGGCACTGGACGTGATCGGCGACTGGTGGTCGCTGCTGATCGTGCGCGATGCGATGCGCGGCACGACACGCTTCAGCGACTTCCACAAGAGCCTCGGCATGTCGAAGAACATCCTGACGCGCCGGCTGCGCACGCTCACGGGTCAGAAGATCCTCGAGCTCGTGCCGGCGGCCGACGGCACCGCCTATCAGGAATACCGCCTGACCGACAAAGGCCGCAGCCTCTATCCCGTCCTGATGTCGCTCGCCCTATGGGGCCAGGACAATGCGCCGACCAACGGCCCGAAGTCGCACCTGGTCGATCGCGAGCATGGCCAGCCGGTGCGCGGCGTGAACGTCATCGCCAGCGACGGCCGTATCCTGAAGGCCGGAGAGACCAGGATGGTGCGTACCGGCTGACGGTCGTCATCGTCTTCCGCGCGACACCTGAGCCGTTCTAGATTTCGGGGATGCTGCCTGGCGAGTTTGCCCTGCGGATCGGAACGGCGGCGATCCTCCTGGTGGTCGGCATCGTCTTCCTGCGCGACCGGCGGCGCATGGACTCGGGTCCCTTCGGCGGCTTGCTGGCCCTCAGCGTCGCCGTCGTATCGGTCGGCGGCCTCCGCTCCTTTGCCTGGATGTGGCCATTGCAGATCCTCGCGATGGGCACGCCGGCGCTGCTGTGGATCTGGGCGAGCGCAATCTTCGACGACGACTTTCGGCCGGGATGGCGCGAGGCCGTGGCGTGGGCGCTGCTCCCGGTCATCGCCGCCGTCAATCTGTATGCACGGCAGCGCTGGATCGGCACGGTGGAGAACATCCTGGATCTCGGTTTCGTGCTTCTGGCGGCCGGGCGCGCCCTGGCCGGTTTCCGCGACGATCTCCTGGAGCGCCGTCGGCGGCTGCGCCGCCTCCTGGTGACCCTTGCCGCGCTCTATTCCACCGGCCAGATCCTCATGGACATCTTCGATCCCGGTCGGCCGGGCGGCGCCACCGGCCGACTGGTCGAGGCCGCCCTGTTGGCGGCGCTGGCCCTGACCTTTGCCGTGGTGGGCTTGCGCGGACAAAGCGCGCTCGCTCGTCCGCCCGTGGCTGAGCCGCCCGGCCCGGATGTCATCCAGACGCCCGTGATCGATACCGGAGACGAGGACGACGCCCTCCTCGCCCGCCTGCTCGAACTGATGGAGAAGGAAAAGGCCTACCGCCAGGAGGGCTTTGGCCTCAACGCGCTGGTCGCCCAACTCGACGTGCCAGAATACCGCTTGCGCCGGCTGATCAATCAGCGGCTCGGCCATCGCAACTTCAGCAGCTTCGTGAACGGCTATCGCCTGGCCGAGGCGATGGCTGCGCTCGCCGATCCCGGCCAGGTCGATGTCCCCATCCTGACGATCGCCCTCGACGCCGGCTTTCAGTCGATCGGACCGTTCAACCGGGCCTTCAAGGCGCATACCGGCATGACGCCCTCGGCCTACCGCAAACAGGCCGAATCCCGCGGCGACCGGCCGAATTCGGGAATCGGCCAAGCGGCAAAGGAAATCGGCAAGACCTGACGGAGTGCCGCGACGCACGGTGCGTGCGCTGTTGCCCCTCTGAAAGGACTGCCGATGACGTTGTTCACGGTTCTGAAGTGGTCGCTGCCCGCGGTTATCGTGTTCGCGACCGTCGAGGCGTTGATCCTGACCTTCCTCGCCCGCCGACCGTACAACTGGCGATCCTATGCGGCGTCGGTCACCGACGCCCTGGTGCGCGAATACGTCGTCTACGCGTTCCTGTCCGTGACCCTCATCGGTCCGCTGATCGGACTGGCCTGGCAGCATCGTCTGGCGACCGTCCCGTTGGGCGGCCTCGCCAGCTTCGCGGTCCTCTTTGTCGGCCAGGAGTTTTGTTACTACTGGTATCATCGCGCCGCCCATCGGGTGCGCTGGTTCTGGGCGTCACACGCCGTGCATCACTCGCCCAATGAATTCAACCTGGGTGTCGCCTATCGTTTCGGCTGGACCGGCAAGCTCGCGGGCAATTCCCTCTTCTTCGTGCCCATGATCTGGCTGGGCTTCGCGCCCCAGGCAGTGTTCGCCACCTTGTCGCTCAACCTGCTCTACCAGTTCTGGCTTCACACCGAATGGGTGCCGAAGCTGGGCTGGCTCGAATACGTGCTCAACACGCCGTCGCACCATCGCGTCCACCACGCCTCGAATGCCGACTATATCGACGCCAACTACGGCGGGGTGTTGATCGTGTTCGATCGACTGTTCGGCACCTTCATCGCCGAACGCGGCGATCTGCCGTGCCGGTACGGACTGACGACACCGCTGCTCTCCAACAATCCGATCAGGATTGCCTTCCATGAGTGGCTCAAGCTTGCCGGCGATCTGCGCCGGGTTCGGTCGTGGCGCGAGGTAGTCGCCACCCTGTTGGGCCCTCCCGCCTGGCGGCCCGCGCGGAACGCCGCGGACATCGAGATGGCGCGTGCAGCGACCTAGAGGCGTGGTCGCCGCGGGCAGCGCACCTCGCCAAGCGCACAGATTTTGCTTTGGTCGACACACAAATTTCCAACGCCGCGGCGAGCGATTCTCTGGGAAATCTCGCGCCGCGACCCCGAAGGTCGCGACTCCGGCGCCCGCAACGAGCTCGTTATGGGCAATGGACGGCGATTCGAGGCCGGAAAACCGCGGCTTTCTTCCCGGCCATTGCCCGTAATAGGTGTTCGGCGTGGCATCGTGCAGTGTCGCGTACATGATGATGCTCATCGGACCGCGCCACTCCAGTGGCGCTCATAACTCTGATTGCGCCACTGGAGCCTTCGCTCCGCTCAGGCCGGTGGCGCGGTCCGATGAGGGGTGTTTTTCAGTTGGGACAGAATGGGTGGATTCGTGGACTCCTGGCCCAAAACCCTTGTGCCATCGGCATCCAACCGGTCCACACCCGAGTGGACTCTTATGGACTCCCGCCAAGCACCGCGACGGAAAGTTCCATGAGACGGAATCGGGTTCTGCGGCCACTCCTGTATACTCGCGCGCGATTTGAACAGGAGTCCGAGTACCGTGGTCACCGCGACAGCCGACTGGCGCGATCAGATTTTCGAGGTCTTCCAGGACCACGACATCAAGCAGGTCTATCACGTGCCCGATGCCGGGCATTCGCGGCTGATCGAGGCCTGCCAGAAATCCAACTCGATCAGGACGCTGGCGCTCACCACCGAAGAGGAAGGCATCGCCGTCGCGGCGGGGGCATGGCTCGGCGGCCAGCGCTCGGCGATGCTGATGCAGAGCTCGGGTGTCGGCAACACCATCAACATGATGGGCCTGACCAAGACGCTGCGCTTTCCGTTCCTGACCCTGATCACCATGCGCGGCGACTATGGCGAGTTCAATTCCTGGCAGTATCCGATGGGCCGGGCGACGCCCAGCGTGCTCGAGGCGATGGGCGTGATGCTCTATTCGGTCGACAAGGCCGACGAGGTGAAGGCGACGGTCGATGCCGCCGCTCGCTCGGCCTTCAACGGCGGCCAGGCCGTGGCGGTGCTGCTGCGCCAGAAATTGATCGGCATCAAGGATTTCGGGAAGAAGAAGGCCAAGGCATGAGCCCCCAAGTCATGAGTGCGACCCTGCAACGCCGCCCGCTGGTCAAGGAGATCCTGAAGGGCGCTGACGACAACCTCCTGGTGATCGGCGGCCTCGGCTCGTCGAACTGGGACATCACCGACGCCGGCGACCGCCCGCTCAACATGCCCTTGTGGGGCGCCATGGGCGCGCCGCTCGGCATGGGTCTGGGACTCGCGCTGGCGCAACCGTCCAAACGCGTGCTGGTCGTCACCGGCGACGCGGACGTGATGATGAGCCTGGGCTCGCTTGCGACCGTGGCCGCGCAGCAGCCGGACAATCTCGCGATCTGCGTGCTCGACAACGAGAAGTTCGGCGAGACCGGCAACCAGGCGAGCCACACCAGCCCGCGCAACAACGGTCCGACGAACTCGGGCGCCGGCGCCGATCTCGCGATGATCGCCAAGGGCTGTGGCCTCGCCGACAGCGCCACGGTGCGCGACCAGGCCGAGGTGGCGCAGCTGGTCAAGGACCTCCGCAGCAAGAAGGGCCCGGTGTTCCGGCTCGTCAAGGTGATGGTCGAGAAGCTCGAGTTCGTCATGCCGCCGCAGGACGGCGCCCACCTGAAGGATCGTTTTCGCCAGGCTCTGCTGGGGAGTGCGTGATGGACTACCCGCCGTTTCCTTTGATCGATCTCTCGGGCAGCCCGCGCGAGCGCGGCCGCCAGCACGGCAAGGCGGTGCCCAACCGCATCAAGCGCGGCATCGAGATGTATTCGGAGTCGCTCCTGAAGAACGGAGTCGACTGGAAGCACCTCGAGCAGCGTGCCGAGGCGATGGTACCGGTGGTCGAGAAGTTCGATCCGGCTTACGTCGAGGAGATGCGCGGCATTGCCGAAGGTTCGGGCCAGCCGTTCGCCGGCATCATGCTGATGAACGCCCGCACCGAGATGGTCGCCGCCGCACGCAAGCAGCACGTGCAGCAGCATTTCCCGGACGGCTGCACCGCCGCGCTGGCACTGCCGGAGGCAAGCGCCGACGGCGTGCTGCTGCACGGCCAGAACTGGGACTGGCGGGCCGAATGCGCCGAGACCGGTGTGATGCTGCGTATCCGTCGCGACGACGGGCCGGATATTTTGACCTTCACCGAAGCGGGCGGGCTCGCGCGTTCGGGCCTGAACTCGGCCGGCATCGGCCTCACGGCCAACGCGCTGGAATGCGACCGCGACTACCAGCGCGGCGCCGGCGTGCCGCTGCCCTTCATCCGCCGCAAGGTGCTGGAGAGCGCCTATCTCGCCGAAGCCGTGCGGACGATTTTTTCCACGCCCAAGCTCGGCTCGAACCATATGGCCGTCAGCCACTGCGGGGGCGAGGCGTTCGGCTTCGAATGCGCGCCCGACGAGACCTTCTGGCTGGCGCCCGAGCGCGGCGTGTACGTGCATGCCAACCATTGGATCTGCGAGGCGGCGCGCGCCAAGGTGAAGGACACCGGGCTGCAGGAGACGCCCTGCTCGATCTACCGCGACAAGCGCGTGCGCGAGCTGCTGGCGCCCGACCGCGGCCGCCTGACGCTGGAGCATTTCCGACAGGCTTTCTTCGACGACTACGGCTCGCCGTGGTCGGTCTGCCGACCGCCGCGGCCCAACAACCGTGGCAACATCGTCGCGACCTCGGCGATGATCCTGATGCGTCCGGCCGAAGGCCATCTCGAGGCCTGTCCGATGCCGGCGCTCAACAAGCGCTTCACGAGCTACAGCCTGACGCCGGACGTCGTCGCGCAGAAGCAGGCGGCCGAGTAGCCAACGTGATGCGCGCGTGGTTCCATCACAGCGGAAATCGCTCTAGCCGGGATACCAGGAGGGCTTGCGCTTTTCCTTGAAGCTCGCGAGGCCTTCGCTCGCCTCCGCCTGCTGGCGGGTGCGGGCATGCTCGTCGATCAGGTCGCGCAGCTCGCCGTCATCGACGAAGGCGCGCGCCGAGGCGAGCGAGCGGAGCTTGGTCGCGGTGGTGGCGGCCGGCGCGTTCATCAGCACCGCCTCGACGATCCTGTTGCCGGCCTCCTCGAGGCCGCCGGTCGGGCAGACCTCGTGGACCAGGCCGAGCCGCCGCGCTTCCTGGGCGCCGAAGCGCTCGCCGGTCAGCGCATAGCGTCGGACCTGGCGCAGGCCCATCGCCTGGCAGAGCTGCGGCAGGATGATGCCGGCCATCAGGCCCCAGCGCGTCTCGCTGATCGAGAAGATCGCGTCTTCGCTGGCGACGACGACATCGCAGGCTGCGGCGATTCCCGTGCCGCCGCCGAAGCAGCCGCCGTGGATCAGCGCCAGCGTCGGCACCGGGCAGGTGTCGAGCCGACGTACGGCCTCTGCCGTCAGCCGGCTCACACGCTCGTTCTCGCGCGGGCTTTGCTTCGCGACGGCGTTGATCCAGGCGAGATCCGCCCCGGCCTGGAAATGCCGGCCGTTGCCTTTCAGCACGACGATGCGCAGCGCCGCCTCGCGGCCCAGCGCATCCATCGCCGCATGCAGGCCCGCGATCAGGTCGCCATTGTAGGCGTTGTTCACTTGCGGCCGGTTGAGCGTGACGGTGGCGACGCGGCGCTTGTCGACGCTCCAAAGGACGGTGTCGTTCACGGCTTACTCGGCCTTCAGATAGGAGTCCTTGAGCGCGATCTTGCCGTCCCTGATCTCGTACAGGTCGATGCCGTAGCGATCGAACGGCTTGCCGGCATGGTCGATGCCGGTGACGCGGAAGGTGCCGAACAGTTTGTCGCCGGCGCGATGGATCCGCGCCTCCGAATAGCGCGCCTCGCGATGCGCCCTGCTCTTGTCGTTGAAATAGGTCCGCAGGTCGTCCTTGCCCTTCAGCACGCGGCCGGCCGGCGCGCCGCCAGCATTGAGCCGCCATTCGAAGTCGTCGGTCACGCAGGCGGCGATCTCCTCGACGTCGGCTTTGTTGAAGGCCTTGCCGAAGCGGCGGAACAAATCGTCGATGGCGTCGGGCATGAAAACTCCTTTCCTCAACGCGCGGAAACCAGGCGTCGCGCCAGCCAGTCGTCGAGCTCGGCCCTCACCTGGTTCGGCCCGAGGATGGCTATATCGTAGGTCGTCTTGTGGCCGTCCGACGTCAGGATGTCGACCGTCTGGCGCGCGACGTCGCCGTGGAACTCGAGCGAGGGATGGGCATCGCCGTCGCGCGCGCCGGCCGGGTGGAGGACGAGCTTCAGCGACGGGCCGGCATGCGCCGGCAGGCCGTCGTCGGCTGCGGTGTATTCCTGGGTCGAGACGCGGCCGTCGTGCCCGGCACCGCGCACATCGCTGATCGCCGTATCGATCTCGGGGCGGATCACTTCGCGGCACTTAACCCAGAAGGCTTGAACGAACAGGCTGGTGTCCTGATCCATGCGCTCTCCCTCGATGCTGTCGGTCAGCCGGGCGGAGCATAGCCATTCGGCGCCTCCTGCATAAGCGCCAGCGTGTGACCGTCGGCGCAATCGAAGAACGTCAGGTCGCCGAAGCGATAAAGCCGGTGCAGGCCGAGCGTCTTTTCACAGAAGGCTTCGGCGCGATCGACGTCGCTGATCGGGAGTGCGACCTGGCCGAGCTGGTTGAGGGCGAACGCCATGGCGCCCGCCCGGCGTCGTCCTACTTCGCCGTCTTGGCGCTCTTCACCAGGAACGACTCGCGCTTCTTGCCGGCCTTCTCGGCGGCGACCAGCCACAGTGGCGGCCGGCCGCGACCGGTCCACTTGTTGCCCTTGTCGTCGGCATACTTCACCGGCACGCGCTTGCCCTTGCGCGGGCCGCCGCGCCGCCCTGTCTTGCTGAGGCTCACCGCGCGCTTCCAGTCGCTGAGCGACAGGCCATGCCGCTGGATCAGCGAGACCAGCTGCATGACCTTCCTGTCGGCCTTCGCCTCGATGGTCGCGGCACGCTTTTGAAGCGCGCGGATCTGGGCCTGAATGGCGGACAAGGATTTGATACGCGGCATTTAAAATCCTCGGGGGTTTGGGGTGAATTGCTTTAACCTTTATTTACGCCGCCGTAAATCCCGCCACGGTGCGGTTAATGAACCGTGACTGCAGGTAATACGTATCAACCATCGCCGCTAAATCTCCCAGGGCGGCGGCGTGAATTTTTCGAAGATGAAGTCGATGAACGCCGTGACTTTGGAGGCGAGGTGTTTTCGGTGGGGATAAACCGCGTGAATCGGCACCGGTTCCTCCGCCGAATAATCCTGCAAAAGCGGTACCAGATCGCCGCGTCTGATCGCGGCCGCGAGGGTGAGTCGCGTCAGGCGCACGATTCCCAGTCCCTGCAATCCGAGCTGCAATTGTGCTTCACCTTCGCTGACGGCAACGCGGCCATTGACCTCGATCTCGCGCACCTGGCCATCGATGCGGAATGGCCAGCGGTTCAACTGAGCGCGATCACGGTTCAGGATACAGTTGTGATGCACGAGATCTTCCGGCCGCTGCGGCGGCGCATGTGCGGCGAGATAACCCGGCGCGGCGCAGACCAGCCGCACGTCGTCGCCGATCTTGCGGGCCATGAAGCTCGAATCGGGCAGCCGGCCGACGCGGATCGCGACATCGATGCTCTCCTCGATCATGTCGACCACGCGATCGGTCGGCATCAATTCGAGCTGGATCGCGGGATGGTGCGTGAGGAATTCCCCGACAATCGGCGTGAGCTGATGCGTCGAGAAGGTGAGCGAGGTGGTAACCCGCAACAGGCCGTGCGGTGTGCCGCGCCGCTCGCCGATCTCCGCCTCGAGGGCCGCGATCTCGCCGACGATGCGGCGGGCGGCCGCGTAGAACGCCTCGCCTTCGGCAGTGAGGCTGAGCGCCCGCGTCGTCCGCTGCAGCAGCCGCACGCCGAGCCGTGCCTCCAGCCGCGTGATCAGCTTGCTGACCGCCGACGGCGTCAGTCCGAGCGCCGGCGCGGCGGCCGAGAAGCCCTTGGCGTCGACCACCCGGACGAACGCCGCCATCTCGCCAGCATGTTCGATCATTGCCGCATTGATGAAGCCGGTTCAGCAGTATTGGTCCAACGTAGCCAATTAATCGCCAATGGAGAAGGAATTACCCTTCGCTCACAAGCTCGGAGGTCTTTCATGTTCTCGGCCAGCCATCCCTCCTCGTGCGAGGTGCAGCTCTTCGCGATCCGGGCTCACCGGCTGCGTGCCGCCGCGGTCGCCTCCATGGCCCGGGAGGTGATCCGCGTGGCTGGACTGCGCCGATGAGCGAGCTTTGGGCGCAGTATGCGCGCTACAACCGGCTCGCCAACGAGCTGCTGTACGCCGCGTGCGGCCGACTGGCTGGTGCCGACTACCGCCGCGATCTCGGGGCGTTCTTCGGCAGCGTGCATGGCACGCTCAATCACCTGCTGCTGGGCGACACGATCTGGATGACGCGCTTCGAAGGCGGCGTGCATCCGTCGACGGACCTCGGTGCCACTCTGTTCGAGCAATTCGATGCGTTGCACGCCGCGCGGCAGGCGATGGACCAGCGCATCGAGCGCTTCTTCACCGGGCTGCCGCCGGGCTTCGATCGCGGCAGCGTGCGTTATGTCAATAATTCCGGTTTCGACACGGAGGATCCCTGGTCGGTGATCCTGCCGCATTTCTTCAATCACCAGACGCATCACCGCGCCCAGGTGCACACGCTGCTGTCGCAGCTCGGCCACGAGCCGCCGGTGCTCGATCTGCACCGCGTCCTGCGACCCGATCCTCAGGAACCGGTCTTGGACACCAGCGCCGGCTCCTTGCGATAAATCATCGGAAACAGCCGCTTGAGATTCTCGATCTTCGGCAGATCGTTGAACACGATGTACGGCTGGTTGGGATGCAGGGTGAGATAATCCTGGTGATATTCCTCTGCCGGATAAAACGTGCGGTTGCGCTCGATCGTCGTGACTATCTTCCGCCCGAATAATTTCGTCGCGTCGAGCTGGTCGATATAAGCCTGCGCCACTTTCGCCTGCTCGTCGTTCATCGCAAATATGGTCGAGCGATATTGCGTGCCGACATCGGGCCCCTGGCGGTTGAGCTCGGTCGGATCGTGCGCCACCGAGAAATAGACCTGCAGGAGCTTGCCGAGGCTCACCTTGCCCGGATCGTAGGTGATCTTCACCGATTCGGCGTGGCCTGTCCGGCCGCTGCCTACCATCTCGTAGTGCGCCGTCGACGGCTCGCCGCCGGCATAGCCCGACACCGCGCTGGTCACCCCGTTTACGTGCTGGAAGACGCCCTGCGCGCCCCAGAAGCAACCTCCGGCCAAAACCAGCGTTTGCGGGCCGGCCCTTGCCGGCGCGTCGATGGCCGGCGCGGGAACTTCGCGCGCCGTCTCGGCCGATATGGGCCAGGTGAAGGCAAGCGCCGCCAGCGCCGCCATGACCGTGAGAATGAGCGAGGTCTTCATGTGACGACTATAGCGCGATGCAGCCTCACGCCGAATTCACGCGTTGTCGAGCCATGACCCAACGCTTCTGGACCGAGGTTGTCGACGACCCGGCCGCCCGGCACCTGATCGTGGCGCGCGTGCAGCCGAAATCCATCGACGAGCCGAATGCCCTCCTGGCGGCGCTGATCGACCGGCTCGCGCCGATCGGCGAGTTCGCCCTGCTGACGCGCTGCGAGGAAGACTGCGCCGTCGTGCTGTGTGCCTTCAGCCATCCCGAGGACGCCCAGTCCCTTGCCCACGCCGTCGGGGCCGAGGCGATCGATCGCTACCCCGAATGGGGAAGCCAGCGCGGCTTCACCCTCGACCGGGCGGTCGCTCAGGCCGTCGTCGACGCGCTCGAGGTGAGTGCCCTCGAACAGGCGGCTCTCGCGCGTCAGCCGCAGCCGGTCACGGCTCCGGTGTGACGGTCGCCTATGGCTCCGGTGTGAAGCTCAGCGTCTCGATATCCTTCTTGCGCCACTTGAAGCGCAGTTCGGCGAGACCGGTCGAGATCACGTAGAAGATCGGCGTGAACAGCAGGCCGAACGCGGTCACGCCCAGCATGCCGGCGAACACGGCGGTGCCGAGCGACTGGCGCATCTCGGCGCCGGCACCGGTGCTGAACACCAGCGGCACCACGCCCAGGATGAAGGCGAGCGAGGTCATCAGGATCGGCCGCAGGCGCGTGCGGGCGGCGGACACCGCGGCGTCCCACCGATCCATCCCCGCTTCGTGCGCCTGCTTGGCGAACTCGACGATCAGGATGGCGTTCTTGGCGGCGAGGCCGACCAGCACCACCAGGCCGATCTCGACCAGGATGTTCCGGTCCAGCCCGCGGATATTGACGCCGATCATCGCCGCGAGAATGCACATCGGCACGATCAGGATGACGGCCAGCGGCAGCAGCCAGCTCTCGTAGAGCGCGGCCAGCAGCAGGAAGACGAACAGCACCGCCATGCCGAAGGCCAGGATCGCGGTGTTGCCCGCGAGCTTCTCCTGCAGCGCGATCTCGGTCCATTCGAAGCCGAAGCCCGAGGGCAGGACCTTGTTGGCGAGTTTCTCCATCGCCGCGATGCCCTGGCCCGAGGAGAAGCCGCGCACCAACGACACCTGGACCTCGGCCGCCGGATAGAGGTTGTAGCGCGCGACGCGATAGGGGCCGGTCGTGTCGCTGAAGGTCGCGACCGAGCCGATCGGCACCATCTCGCCGCTGGTGCTGCGCGTCTTGAGATTGGCGACGTCGCGCACCGTGAGGCGATAGGGATTGTCGGCCTGCGCCGTCACGCGATAGGTGCGGCCGAGGATGTTGAAGTCGTTGACGTAGGCCGAGCCCATGTAGATCGAGAGCGTCTGGAAGACGTTGGAGATCGGCACGCCGAGCTGTTCGGCCTTGGTGCGGTCGATCTCCGCCCAGATCTGCGGCGTCTTGGTGCTGAACAGGGTGAAGGCCTGGGTCAGGCCGGGCGTCTGTCCGGCGGCGCCGGCCAACGCCCAGGTCGCCGCCTCGAGCGCCGGCAGGCCACGCGACGAGCGATCCTGCACGTAGCCCTTGAGGCCGCCGCCGGTGCCGATGCCGGGCACCGAGGGCGGCTCGAGCACGAAGATGAACGCCTCGCGGATCTGGAACATCTTGGCGCGCAGGTCGGCCAGGATCTTTTCCTTCGGCAGGTCGACGCGCTGGTCGAACGGCTTCAGCGGCACGAAGATCACGCCGGCGTTGGGCGAGTTGGTGAAGGTGGCGCCGTCGAAGCCGACGAAGGCCACGGAATTCTGCACGCCCGGCGTGCCTGTGATCAGGTCCGACGCCCGGCGCACCACCTTGTCCGTCCGCTCCAAGGTCGCGCCCGGCGGCAACTGGATCACGGCGATGAAGTAGCCGCGATCGAGCTGCGGGATCAGGCCGGTCGGCGTGCTGTCCAACCGATTATAGGTGAGGAACAGCAGGCCGCCGTAGATCACCAGGGCGACCGCGGTCAGACGAATGGTCCGCGCCGTCAGCCGGCCATAGCCCGACGACAGCCATTCGAAGCCACGGTTGAAGCCGTTGAAGAACCAGTTGATCGGGAACATCAGCCGGTCGCGCAGAGTCGGTTTGGGCGATTCGATGTGCGACAGGGCGTGCGTCCTGAGCAGCAGCGCGGCAAGCGCCGGCGAGAGCGTCAGCGACACGAAGGCCGAGATCGCCGTCGACGCCGCGATGGTGATGGCGAACTGCTTGTAGAAGGTGCCCTGCAGGCCGGTGATGAAGGCGGTCGGCAGGAACACCGCGATCAGCACCAGGGAGATGGCGATCAGCGCGCCGCCGACCTCGTCCATGGTCTTGTGCGCGGCGGCCTTGGGCGACATGCCCTGGGTCAGGTAGCGCTCGACGTTCTCGACCACGACGATCGCATCGTCGACCACGATGCCGATCGCCAGCACCAGGCCGAACAGCGACAGGGTGTTGAACGAGATGCCGACGGCCGACATCACGGCGAACGAGCCGATCAGCGATACCGGGATCGCGATCAGCGGGATCAGCGCCGCCCGCCAGGTCTGCAGGAACAGGATGACGACGATCACGACCAGGACCAGCGCCTCGAACAGCGTATGGATCACCGCGTTGACCGAGGCCTGGATGAATTCCGTCGGGTTGTAGACGACGTCGTAGCTTAGGCCCGGCGGGAAGTTCTTCTTGAGCTCCTCCATCGCCGCCTTGATGCCGTCGGCCGTGGCGAGCGCGTTGGAGCCCGGGCGCTGGAAGATGCCGAGGGCGGTGGCGGTCTTGTTGTCGAGCAGGGCATTGAGCGTATAGTCCTGCGCACCCAGCTCGATGCGGGCGACGTCGCGCAGCCGCGTGATCGAGCCGTCCGGTTCCGCGCGCAGCACGATGCTGCCGAACTCCTCCGGCGTGGTGAGACGGCCGAGCGTGTTGACCGTCAGGGTGAAGCCGCCGGGCGACACCGCGGGCGCCTGGTTGATGGCGCCCGCGGCGACCTGCAGGTTCGCCGCCTGCATCGCCAGCACCACCTCGCCGGCGGTGAGATTGTGGCCGGCGACGCGTGCGGGATCGAGCCAGACGCGCATGGAATAGTCGCGCGCGCCGAACACCAGCACGTTGCCGACGCCCTCGACGCGGGTCAGCACGTCCTTCACGTAGAGCGTGGCGTAGTTGGAGATGTACTGCTGGTCGCGGCTGCCGTCGGGCGAGACCATGTGCACGACCATCATCAGGTCCGGCGAGGCCTTGCGCACCACCAGGCCGAGCCGCTGCACCTCCTGAGGCAGGCGCGGCTGCGCCACCGCGACCCGGTTCTGCACCAGCACCTGGGCCTGGTCGACATTGACGCCGGGCTTGAAGGTGACAGTGATCGTCAGCGCGCCGTCGCCGGTCGATTCCGACGAGATGTACAGCATGTCGTCGACGCCGTTCACCTCCTGCTCGATCGGCGTGGCGACGGTCTCGGCGATCACCTGGGCCGAGGCGCCGGGATAGGTCGCGGTGATGGTGACGGTCGGCGGGGCGATCTCGGGATATTCCGAGATGGGCAGGCGGAACTGGGCGATGCCGCCGATGATCAGGATGATCAGCGACAGGACCGAGGCAAAGATCGGCCGGTCGATGAAGAAATGGGAAAAGCGCATCGGGAGGGCTCGGCGAACGGCGGGTGCGGAACGACTGGGGCGACGAGAATTACTGCGTGCTGGCCGTGATCTTGCCCGGCTGCGGAGTGACCTTGGCGGTCGGCCGCACCATGGGGTTGGCGAGACCGTCGAGCACCACGCGGTCCTCGGGCTTCAGCCCTTCGTGCACGACGCGCAGGCCTTCGTAGAGCGGTCCCAGCGTCACCGGCCGGCCTTCGACCACGTTGTCCTTGTTCACCACGAACACGATCTTGCGCGCCTGGTCGGAGACGACGGCGGAGTCGGGGATCAGCAGCGCATCGTACTCGCCGCCATAGAGCTGCACGCGGCCGAACACGCCGGGCGTCAGCAGGCGGTCCTTGTTCTCGACGATGGCGCGGGTGCGGATGGTGCCCGAGCGCGGGCTCAGCACGTTGTCGACGAAGTCGATCTTGCCCGTGCGCTTCCAGTCGGTCTCGTCGGCCAGCTTGATGCGCACGGGAATGGTCGGGCTGCCGGCCGGCGCGCGCTGGCCAGCGAGGTACAGGCGCTGATAGCGCAGGAAGTCCGCTTCCGAGACGTCGAACGTGAAGTAGATCGGATCGGTGCTGACGATGGTCGCGAGCAGGGTGGCGCCCTGCTGGCCGCCCTGGATCAGGTTGCCGGGATCAACCTTGCGGTCGGACATGCGGCCCGCGAGTGGCGCCATCACCTCGGTCCATTCGAGGTTGAGCTGGGCATTGCGCAATGCGGCCTCAGCCGCCTTGAGCTGCGCCTTGGCGACGGCGAGGTTCGACTTGCGGGTGTCGTTCTCGGATTCGGGAATGTTGCGCGAGGCGACCAGCGCATTGCCGCGCTGGACCTGCAGCTCGGCCAGATCGACCGTTGCCTTGTTGCGCGCAACGTCGGCCGTCGCCGATTCGACGGCGATCTCATAGGGACGCTTGTCGATAGTGAACAGCGGATCGCCCGCCTTCACCATTTGGCCGTCCTGGAAGTGCAGCTTCTCGACGAAACCCGAGACACGCGCGCGAATCTCGACGACCGCCCGCGCCTCGAAGCGCCCGGAATACTCGTCCCACTGGATCACCTTTTGGGCGATGGGCGGCGACACGCTCACCGGCATCGCCGGCGGGCCTCCTTGCGCAAAAGCATGAGATGCAAGGGACGCAAAGGCAGCCGCAAGGGCTAGACGACGATGAACCCGCAAAACCTACTCCCCGGGCGCTGCCCTTTGCTGCGGTGCGAAAGCCGATGTGGTTGCGCGGTGCGAATGTGTCAATCGTTTGCCAAGATATTGCACTGAAGAAGCAATCGGTGGGTGACGCAATCTCCCCGTGTCCCTAGGCTCATGTCGGGATCGGGGAGAGCAATTATGGGCAAGCGCTGTTGGTGGGCGATTACCGCGCTGGTCATTTACTCGGTGATATCGGGTTCTGCTGTCGCCGCAGACCCCACGCTCGATGTGGTCAAGCGCCGGGGCGAGGTGGTGTGCGGCGTGAACGGCTCGCTGCCGGGCTTCTCATTGCTGAACGCGGTGAAGGAATGGGAGGGCCTCGATGTCGACCTCTGCCGCGGCGTCGCGGCCGCCGTGCTGGGCAAGGCTGACAGGGTCAAATTCGTGCCTCTCACGCCGCAGCAGCGGTTCCAGGAGCTCGCTTCCGGCGGCATCGACCTGCTGGCCGCCAACTCGACGATCACGCTGCAGCGCTCCGCAGGCCTCGGCCTGCAGTTCACCACGCCCACCTACTATGACGGCCAGGCCTTCGTCGTGCCCAAGAAACTCGGCATCAACGGCGCAACCGCCCTCGCCAGCCGCGGCGTCTGCACGCTTCGCGCCACCACCCACGAGGCCAACCTGAAGACGTGGTTCGGCGAGCGTCGGCTCAAGGCGACACCGTTCCTGTTCGACAACCAGGACGACATGTACGAGGCGTTCTTCCAGGGCCGCTGCGTCGCCGTCACGCAGGATTCTACGGCGCTGGCCGCGACGGTCGTGCGCAGCGGCAAGGCAGCCGACTACATGATGCTGCCCGACATCATCTCCCGTGAACCGCTCGGTCCCTATGTCCGCCGCGGCGACGATGCCTGGGCCGACGTGGTGCGCTGGACCCAGTACGCCATGCTCGAAGCCGAGGCGCTCGGCATCACCCGCGACAAGGTGAGCGAATACCTGCGCAGCAACGATCCACGCGTGCAACGCCTGCTGGGCGTCGCGCCCGGCAACGGCAAGGCGCTCGGGCTCGAGGAGACCTGGGCCTACAACATCGTCGCGCAGGTCGGGAACTACGGCGAAAGCTACGAGCGCAATGTCGGCAAGGGCTCGGCCCTGAAATTCGCGCGCGGAATCAACGCGCTGTGGAACCAGGGCGGGCTGATGTACCCGATGCCCTTCCGCTGATGATCCAAATGAATCAAAAACTCTATCCTTGATTCATTTGTTTCAGAAGTGCAGGCTGGTCCGCGAAATACGGGAGGCACTGCATGCAACTGTTGAACAAGCTCGTCACCATCGGCCTTGCGGCCGCTTTCGCACTGCCCGTCGCGGCGCATGCCGAATCGACGCTCGATGTGGTGAAGAAACGCGGCCAGGTGATCTGCGGCGTCAATACCGGCCTCGGCGGCTTCTCGATGGCCGACAGCCAGGGCAAGTGGAAGGGCCTCGACGTCGACATGTGCTCCGCCGTCGCCGCCGCCGCGCTGGGCGACGCCACCAAGATCAAGGTGACGCCGCTCTCCGCGCAGCAGCGTTTCACGGCCCTGCAGTCGGGCGAGATCGACATGCTCGTCCGCAACTCCACGATCACGCTGCAGCGCGATGCGGGCCTCGGCATCCAGTACACCGGCGTGAACTTCTATGACGGCCAGGGCTTCATGGTCTCCAAGAAGTCGGGCGTGAAGGAGATCAAGGAACTGGGCGGCGCCACCATCTGCGTCGCCCAGGGCACGACGCACGAGGCCAACATGGCCGGCTATTTCCGCAGCCGGAACCTCAGCATCAAGCCGGTGGTCTACGAGAGCCAGGACCTGATGTACCAGGCGTTCTTCGGCGGCCGCTGCGATGCCATGACCCAGGACTCGTCGGCTCTCGCCTCGGCCCTGGCCACGCGCGACAAGAGCGGTGAGTACATGGTGCTGCCCGAGCTGATCTCGAAGGAGCCGCTGGGACCGTTCGTGCGCCGGGGCGACGACCAGTGGGCCGCCGTCGTGCGCTGGACGCTCTACGCCATGCTCGAGGCCGAGGAGAAGGGCGTGACGCAGGCCAATGTCGACGAGATGCTGAAGTCGCCCGAGCCGCTGATCCAGAACCTGCTTGGCGTCAAGGAAGGCAACGGCAAGGCGCTCGGGCTCGACGAGAAGTGGGCCTACAACATCGTCAAGCAGGTCGGCAATTACGGCGAGAGCTTCGAGCGCAACGTCGGCCAGGGTTCGCCGCTCAAGCTGCAGCGCGGCGTCAACGCGCTGTGGACCAAGGGCGGCCTGATGTACCCGATGCCGATCCGGTAGGGTCGGCAATGATCTTCGCTGGGAGCGCGGCTCTCCAGAGCCGCTCTTTCTTCGCGCCATACCACCACGTGAGCGGCTCTGGAGAGCCGCGCTCCCAGCCATGACCGGCGGTCCGCTCGCCCGGCCGATCGTCGACGCCTTCGACACGCTGCCGCCCAAGCTGCAATTGGCGGCGCGCTACATCCTCGACCGGCCGGATGATGTGGCGCTGCTCTCGATGCGGGAGCAGGCACGTCATGCCGGCGTGCCGCCCGCGACCATGACCCGGCTGGCGCAGCGGCTGGGTCTCGACGGCTACGACGCGGTGCGCGCGCTTTATGCCGGCGCCGTGCGCGACGGCACCTTGGACTTTGCCGGCAGGGCCGGTGCGGGCTTCGCCGGCAAGGCGGGGGCGCAGGTCGAGGCGCAGAAGCGGCGCGGCGAGCGGGCGCTCGCGGCCGACATGGTGCATTCTCTGGGACAGGAGATCGCGCGGCTCGCCGAGCCCAAGGCGCTCGACCGTCTGGTCGCGGCGGCGAACCGGCTGCACAAGGCGCGGCGGATCTATTGCCTTGGCTTGCGCGCCTGCCATTCCGCCGCGTGGCACTTCCACTACATGCTTTCGCTGCTCAGCGACAAGACGATGATGCTCGACGACGCCGGCGGCACCGGTCTCGACGCGTTGCGCGATGCCGGTCGCGGCGACGTCGTGCTGGCGGCCAGCGTCGAGCCCTATGCGCGGGCCACGATCGAGGCGGCGCGCTACGCGGCGGGCGAGGGCGTGCCGGTGGTGGCGCTGACCGATTCCGAGGTATCGCCGCTCGCCCAGCTCGCGTCCGCCACCATCCTGGTCGCGACCGACAGCCCGTCCTTCTTTCACAGCATGACGCCGTTGCTGGCCGTCACCGAGATCCTGGCGGCGCTGGTCGCCGGGCGGTCAGGCCAAAGGGCGCTCGCCGCGCTCGGACGCACCGAGGCGCAGCTTGCCGCGTTCGGCGTCCACTTGCCGCGTCGCGGCGCCAAGGAGAAAGCATGACCCACATCCTGCATCGCCAGATCGGCGCCACCCTGCCGGCCGCCGCGGGAGGCCAGGGCATCGAGCTCGTGGACACCACGGGCAAGCGATACCTCGACGCCTCGGGCGGCGCCGCCGTCTCCTGCCTCGGCCATGGCCATCCCGCCGTCACTGCCGCGCTGCACGAGCAGCTCGACAAGCTCGCCTACGCGCACACCGGCTTTTTCACCACCGAGGTCGCCGAGCGGCTCGCCGATCGCCTCGTCGCGGATGCGCCCGCGGGCCTCTCCCACATCTACTTCGTCAGCGGCGGCTCGGAGGCCGTCGAAGCCTCGCTCAAGATGGCGCGGCAATACTTCATGGAGTGCGGCGAGCCGAAGCGGCGCTACGTCATCGCCCGGCGCCAGAGCTATCACGGCAACACGCTGGGGGCGCTCGCGACCGGCGGCAACGAATGGCGCCGCGCGCCCTTCTCGCCCTTGCTGATGGAAACGCACCATATCGATCCCTGCTTTGCCTACCGCTTCCAGGAGCCGGGCGAATCGGACGTCGCCTACGGCCTGCGTGCAGCCAATGCGCTGGAGCAGAAGATCCTCGAGCTGGGCCGCGACACGGTGATGGCCTTCGTCGCCGAGACGGTGGTGGGCGCCACCGCCGGCGCGGTGCCGCCGGTCGGGCCGTACTTCAAGCGCATCCGCGAGATTTGCGACAAGTACGGCGTGCTGCTGATCCTCGACGAGGTGATGTGCGGCATGGGCCGCACCGGCACGCTGCACGCCTGCGAGCAGGAGGGCATCGCACCCGACCTGATGACCATCGCCAAGGGCCTGGGCGGCGGCTATGAGCCGATCGGCGCGGTGCTGCTGGCCGGCAAGATCTACGACTCGTTCGCCGGGGGCAGCGGCTTCTTCCAGCACGGCCACACCTACATGGGCCATCCGCTGGCCTGCGCGGCGGGCCTCGCGGTGCAGGAGACGATCCGGCGCGACAACCTGCTCGACAATGTGTGCAGCATGGGCGCGCATCTCCGCCGGCGGCTGGGCGAGCGCTTCGGCAACCATGCCCATGTCGGCGACATCCGCGGCCGCGGCCTGTTCCAGGCGATCGAGCTGGTCGAGGACCGGATGACCAAGGCGCCGTTCGATCCCGCCCGTAAGCTGAACGCCAGGGTCAAGAAGGCGGCGATGGCCCGCGGGTTGATGGTCTATCCAATGGGCGGCACGATCGACGGCACGCGCGGCGACCACGTCCTGCTGGCACCGCCCTTCATCGTCACCGCAAGCCAGATCGACGAGATCGTCGACCGCCTGGGCAGCGCAGTGGACGACGCGCTGGCGTGACGTGTTAGAGCGATTTTCGTTCAGATGGAACCGCGCCCGCACGGCGTCTCTTGTCTCATCGACCGGTAGGCGTGGTTCCATCTGAACGGAAATGCGCGCACGGGCGATATCTGTTGCAGCAGGCATATTCCATCCGGCCGATTCCGGCCGGTCGGAATATGTTCTAGGCTCCTCGCCAGGAGGAGCCATGAAGCTCGGCGTTCTGCAGTTCTTCAGCTGGCCCGGCCGGCACGGCCCGCTGGAAGAGGTCTATTTCCGTGCGCTCGAGCGCATCGAGATCATGGACAGGACCGGCTTCGACGCCGTGTGGCTGGCCGAACACCACTTCACGACCTTCAGCGTCTGCCCCTCGGTCCACATGCTGGGCGTTCTGGCGGCGGCCCGCACGAAGCGGCTGCGCATCGGCACGGCGGTGTCGCTTGCGGCCCTCTATCATCCGCTGCGGCTCGCCGAGGAAGTCGCGCTGCTCGACGTCCTGTCGGGCGGCCGCGTCAACTGGGGCGCGGGCCGCGGCTTTGCCCATTCGGAGTTCAACGCCTTCGGCGTGCCGGTCGAGGAATCGGCCGACCGCTTCCGCGAGGCCGTCGAGATCGTGCTCAAGGCGCTGGGCGAGGAGCGCTTCAGCTATCACGGCAAGCACTTCACCTTCGACGATATCGAGCTGCTGCCCAAGCCGATGCAGAAGCCGTTGCCGGTGTGGATGGCGGCGACCTCGGAGGGCGCGATCGACTGGGCGGCGGGCCGCGGCTTTTCGATCCTGATGGACCCGCATGCCTCGTTCAAGGAACTCGCTGGCAAGCGCCAGCGCTACGCGACCAAGATGGAAGAGGCGGGCTTCTCCGCGCAGGGCCGCGATATCCCGATGGCGCGTCTGATGGCGCTGGCGGGCACTGCGTCGGAGGCCGAGGCGATCGCGCGGCGCGGCGCGCAGTGGATCGTCGACTCCTATTCCGGGCCGCAGCATGCCCATCGCAAGGCCATGCCGCCGCGCACCTACGACGGCAAGGAGCCGGCGCAGCACTATGTCGACAGCGTCATCCTGCACGGCACACCCGAGGCGATGGTCGACAAGGTGGCCGAGCTCAAGGAGACGGTCGGGCTCAACTACCTGATGTGCGCGCCGCTCAGCCGCGACAGCTTTCGCCTGCTGGCCGACAAGGTTGCGCCGAAGATCATCGGATGAGGGCTTTACCCGGCAGGTAATTGAGCGCTTCCGCCGTGGCGCGCATCGCTGGTGGGCTGCCGGAAGGAGGCCGTCATGGGCGAATGGGCGGGTGTTCTTATCGCGATCGTGTCGAGCGCGCTGGGCGGCACTGCGGCCGCGGTCACGCGCTATCTCGTGGTCGGCAGTGCCGATCCGCTGACGCTCTCGATCCTGCGCTGGGGCATCGGTTTCGTCTGCGTCCTGCCGGTGGCGCTCGCCTTGCGCGTGCGCTGGCCCGTGCGCGCCGATTGGCCGGCCGTGGCGCTGCTGGGCTTCGCGTTCTACGGCCTGTTCTTCATCCTGTACAATCTCGCGGTCAGCTACACGACCGCGGCGCGCGCCAGTCTCGCGCTGTCGACGCTGCCGCTGCAGACCATGATCGTCGGCGCGCTGCTGGGCATCGAGACGCTGAGCTGGCGCAAGACCATCGGCGTGTCGATCGCCGTGCTGGGCGTGTGCGCCGCGCTCGCCTCGGGCCTGGCGCGGGCACCCGCCGGCGCGTGGCGCGGCGAATTGCTGATGGCAGCCGCGGTGCTGTGCATGGCGTTCTACAACGTCTATTCGCGCCCGTTCATCCAGCGCTCCAGCGCGCTCGGCTTCCTTGCTGTCGGCATGGGCGCGGGCGCGATCGCTTTGGTGATCGTCGGCCTGCTGACCGGCCGCCTCGCTGCGCTGCAGGCGTTCGGCCAGACGCAATGGCTGGCCGGCCTCTATCTCGGCGTGGCCGGCGGCGCGCTCGCCTTCATCCTCTAGGTGCTGGCGCTGCAGCGCGCCTCGCCGACCCGGGTCGCCGCCACCATGACCGTCAACCCGGTCGCCGCTGCGCTGTTGGCCCAGCAGCTCGTCGGCGAGCCTCTGACCGCCGACCTGCTGCTCGGCCTGGTCGCCGTGTTCGCCGGACTCTGGATCGCGACCACCGCCGCTGCACAGCCGGCCGTGCGATAATGGGTCATGGCCCCACCGCTTTCCGTCGCGGTCATCGTCAATCCGGCCGCGCATAAAGGCGGCGCGGCGAAGCGCTGGCCGGCGATCGAGGCGGAGCTGACGGCGCGGCTCGGCGCATTCAAGCCGCACGTCACGCAGGCGCCCGGCCACGCGCCGGAGCTGGCGCGCGGCGCCTTGGCCGAGGGCGCGCGGCGTATCGTGGCGGTGGGCGGCGACGGCACGGTCAACGAGGTGCTGAACGGCCTGCTCGACTCATCGGGCCGGCTCAGCGCATCCGACACCGTGCTCTGTCCTGTTCCCGCCGGCACGGCCAACGAGCTCTGCCGCGCGCTGGGCCACCTCGCCGATCCGAAGCGCGCCTACGATGCGGCGGCGAGCGATGCGACCCGGGCGATCGATCTGCTCCGCGTTCGCTGTACTGGACTCGACGGGCGGCCGGTCGAGCGCTTCGGCTACCTCATCGTCTCGATCGGCGCGGCAGCCACCATCAGCCATCGCACGTCGCAATCGCGTTGGGCCAAGAAGCTGGGCGGCATCGCCTATTTCCTGATGACGCCGCCGGTGACGCTCGGCTACCGCAACCGCGCCGTCGCCATCACGGTCGACGGCGTGGCGCAAGGCACGCGGCCGATCTTCACCGCCATGGTCGCCAATACCGAGAATGGCGGCGGCGGCATGAAGCTGGTGCCGGGCGCGCGCTTCGACGACGGCATCCTCGACCTGATCGAGATGGGCGACATCCCTCCGCTCGCCATGCTCACCACGGTGCTGCCCAAGGTCTACAGCGGCGGCCACATCCGTCACCCCAAGGTGCGGATGAGTCGCGGCACGTCCTTCCGGTTCGAATCGGCGGTCGACACCCTGGTCGATGTGGACGGCGAGACCGTCGGCCGGCTGCCCCTCGACGTCTCGGTGATCCCCAGGGCATTCGTCGTCGGCGCCTGAGCTACACTCGAAAGTAGGTCAGCCTTGCTGACCCTACTACCCACAGCATTGGCACAATTTCGGTACGGCTTTTGCTGTATAATTCCGCACGGCAGTCCGCGGAATGTCTCCGCGGGGCTTGCCTGGATCAAGGAGACGTCGAGACCAAAGTAGTTGGAGGTCGAAATGTGTGATTACTCACTCGAGGCCTATCAGTCACGACCTGCTGCTGTCGGCGAAAAGCTCACCCTCGGGCGCTTCGCCAGCGGCTCCATGGGGTTTGCCGCCGGCACCGTGTGCGACACGGCCGTCTGCATCCCCGCCGAGTCCAAGCTGCTGCTGGAAGGCATCAGCGAGGCGATCCAGAAAGAGCACGGTGTCGGCGCCGTCGAGGAGGTCGTGATGACCCGCCTCGAGGGACGCGCTTACGCCTACAAGGACGGCGTGCGGTTCTCCAACGGCGCCGAGATGCTGCTGCAGCGCCTGAACGCCGGCCTGTCGGCCGTCGTCATGACCTACGGCGCCGAGCGGGCCGAGCCCATCGCCGCCGCGCCGGCCGCCACGCGTGAGCCGGAGCTGGTCTAGCTGTTCTGAGAATTCCTGCAGGACGGGGCCTCATGCGGCCCCGTTTCTGTTTGCGATTTTCCGTCGTCTCGACCGGAGCGCGAAGCGCGGAGCGGAGAGACCTTTTTCGGCAACAAGCCGCCTATCGCCAAAGAAAGGTCCCTCCACTGCGCGCCTTCAGCGCTTCGGTCGGGACGACGGGTAATTCTAATGCCGGAAATGGCGCATCCCGGTGAACACCATGGCGAGGCCCGCCTTGTCGGCCGCGTCGATCACTTCCTGGTCGCGCATCGAGCCGCCCGGCTGGATCACGGCGGTCGCGCCCGCTTCGGCCGCCGCCAGCAGTCCGTCGGCGAACGGGAAGTAGGCATCCGACGCCACCACGCTGCCGACCGCGGGGCTCTGCGCCAGCTTGGCGATCTCGCCCGCTTCGGCGGCCCGAATCGCGGCGATGCGTGAACTGTCGCGCCGGTTCATCTGGCCCGCGCCGACGCCGACCGTCGCGCCGTCCTTGGCGTAGACGATGGCGTTGCTCTTCACGTGCTTGCACACGGTGAAGGCAAACAGCAGGTCGGACAGCTCCTGCTCGGTCGGCGCGCGCTTGGTCACGACCTTCAGATCGGCCCGGGTCACACGGCCGTTGTCGCGGCTCTGCAGCAGATAGCCGCCGGCCACGCTCTTCAGCGTCATGCCCGGGCTCGCCGGATCGGGCAGCGTGCCGGCCAGCAGGATGCGCACGTCCTTGCGCCGCGCCAGGATCTCGAGCGCCTCGGGCGAGACGTCGGGTGCGATGATCACCTCGAGAAAGCGCTTGGCGAGGTCGGTCGCGGTCTGCGCCTCGAGCCGGCGGTTGAGCGCGACGATGCCGCCGTAGATCGATACCGGATCGCACTCATAGGCCTTGAGGTAGGCGGCGTACTGGTCCTTGCCGACCGCCACGCCACACGGGTTGGCGTGCTTGATCACCACGACCGCGGGCTCGCTGAACTCGGCGACGCATTCGTAGGCCGCGTCGGTGTCGTTGATGTTGTTGTACGAGAGCTCCTTGCCCTGCACCTGGCGCGCTGTGGCGACGCCCGGCCGCTCGCTGCCGTCGGAATAGAAGGCCGCCTTCTGGTGCGGATTCTCGCCATAGCGCAGCGTCTGCACGCGCTCGGCCGCTATGGTCAGCCGCTCCGGAAAGGTCTCGCCCTGCTGGCCTGCGAACCAGGTGGCGATCGCCGAATCGTAGGCCGCGGTGCGCGCATAGGCCTTGGCGGCGAGCGAGCGGCGCAGCTTCAGCGTGGTCGCGCCGTTGTGCGCGCCGATTTCGTCGAGCACCGCCTTGTAGTCGCCGGGATCCACCACGACCGTCACGAAGTCGTGGTTCTTGGCCGAGGCGCGGATCAGCGCCGGCCCGCCGATGTCGATGTTCTCGACCGAGGTCGGGAAGTCGGCGCCGCGCGCCACCGTCGCCTCGAACGGGTAGAGGTTCACCACGACGAGATCGATGGCGGCGATCTTGTGCGCGCTCATCGCCGCGGCGTGGCCCTTGTCGGTGCGGCGGGCGAGGACGCCGCCATGGATCGCGGGATGCAGGGTCTTGACCCGTCCGTCCATGACCTCGGGGAAACCGGTATGGTCGCTGACCTCGATCACCTCGACCCCGGCGTCGCGCAAGGCCTTGGCCGAGCCGCCGGTCGACAGGATCGCCACCCCGTGCGCGGCCAGCGCCTGGCCGAGCTCGACCAGTCCGGTCTTGTCGGATACGGAAATCAGCGCCCGCTCGATCTTCGCGAGGTCGGGCGTGGGGGACGGGACATAGTGGGTCGAAGCGGACATGGCGGTCTTCTAGACCGGTCGGGCGGGGCTAGACACCCCCGATTTCAGGCTTCCACGCCCTCCAGCACACGCACCGTGAATCCGCCGGCCTGCAGGCCTGCGACCAGCTCGCCGATATGCTTGCGGTCACGGGTTTCCACGGTGACGTCGAGGTCGGCAGCCTTGGCGACCACGCCGCCGAACAGCCGGCCGTGCTGGACCTCGACGATGTTGCCGCCGGCCTTGCCGATGATCGTCGCGACCCTGGCGAGCTGGCCGGGCTGGTCGGTGATGCGCAGCCTGAGCCGCACGATCCGCCCGTCGCGCACCAGGCCGCGCATCAGCACCGACGCGAGCAGGCGGGTGTCGATGTTGCCGCCGCTCAGCACCAAACCGATCTTGCGGCCGGCGAACAGCCCCGGATGGGCGAGCAGCGCCGCCAGGCTCGCGGCGCCCGCGCCCTCGGCCACCGTCTTCTCGACCTCGAGCAGCAGGGCGATCGCGTGCTCGATCTCGACCTCGTCGACCGAGACGACGCGGTCGAGCAGCTTCTCGCAGATGCCGAGCGGCAGCTTGCCGATGTCGCGCACGGCGATGCCCTCGGCGATGGTGTCGCCGCCCGCCTGCACCGGCTCGTGCGCCAGCAGCTGGCGCATCGCCGAGTAGCCCAGCGTCTCGACGCCGATCACCTTGATCTCGGGCTTGAGCCCGCGCGCGGCGACCGCGCAGCCCGCGATCATGCCGCCGCCGCCGACCGGCGCCACGAGCGTGTCGAGCTCCGGCGCGTCCTGCAGCATCTCGAGCGCGATCGTGCCCTGGCCGGCGATGATGCGCGGATCGTCGTAGGGATGGACGAACACCAGCTTCTGCTCGGCCGCCAGCCGATGCGCTTCAGCCCCAGCCTCGGCCAGCGTGTCCCCGTGCAGCACCACGTGGGCGCCATGGCCGCGCGTGTGCGTGACCTTGGTGTTGGGCGTGAAGGAGGGCATAACGATCGTTGCCGGGACGCCGAGGCGGCCGGCGTGATAGGCGACTCCCTGCGCATGATTGCCGGCCGACATGGCGATCACGCCGCGCTTGCGCTCCTCGGGTGTGAGCTGCAGCAGCGTGTTCAGCGCGCCGCGTTCCTTGAACGACGCGGTGAACTGCAGGTTCTCGAACTTGATCCAGACATCGGCCTTGGCGATGCGCGACAGGGTCTCGCTGCGCAGGCAGGGCGTGCGCACGACTTCACCGGCAATGCGGCCGGCGGCGGCGCGAACGTCGTCGAGGGTGACGGGGAGTTGGGTGCTCATGGCGATGCCCCACTACAGCATTCGGCCGCGCGCGTCATTGAGGCGGTAAGACAAGCGCTCCCCGTATGAACCGGGAGGGTTTGCACTGCCGGCACACGCGCCGCAAAATCCCCGTCAGAACGTCCGAAGGGGAGCGCGCCATGGGTCAGGGTTCCGGCATTCGCGAGGTGGCCTGGGTCGATATTCCCGGCGGCGGCCAGGTCGTTCTCGACGGCAACCACGCCTATGTCGGCCACATGCAGCCGCCGCACGGGACTTCCGTCATCGACGTGAGTGATCCCGCGAAGCCCAAGGTCGTCGCGTCGATCGACATTCCGCCGGGCCTGCATTCGCACAAGGTGCGTGTGGCGAACGACGTCATGGTGGTGAATCGCGAGCGCACGCGCGGGACTGCGCCGGCCGGTGATTTCGTCGGCCTGCGCATCTTCGACGTCAGCAAGCCGGGCAACCCGCGCGACATCTGCCATTGGCAGTGCGCCGGAACGGGCGTGCACCGCTTCACCTTCGACGGCCGCTACGCCTATATCTCGACCGAGCAGGAGGGCTATGTCGGCACCATCGTCATGATCCTCGACCTGAAGGATCCGACGAAGCCCGAGGAGGTCGGCCGCTGGTGGATGGAGGGGCAGTGGACCGCCGGCGGCGAGACGCCGAGCTGGAAGGCGAAGAACCACCGCTGCCACCATCCGATCCGGCGCGGCGATCGCCTGTATGTCAGCTACTGGTACGGCGGCGGCGTCATCCTCGACATCAGCGACATGACCAAGCCGAAGCTGATCTCCCATATCGACTGGAGCCCGCCGTTCGGCTGGCCGACCCACAGCCTGGTTCCGATCGACGTGCCGATCGCCGGCCATCGCTGGATGCTGGTCGCCGACGAGCACGTGCAGCCGCTCGATCCCAAGCTCTCGCCGGAGCTGCCGGCGGCGCTCTGGATGGTGAACATCACCGAGGAGACCCGTCCCGTGCCGGTCGGCTGCTTTCAGTTGCCGGAGCTGGTCGGGGTCGAGACGTCGCTGATGACGGCGTGTCACCAGCCGGTCGAAACCATCGTCGGCAACGAGGTTCCCGCCGCCTGGTTCGCCAGCGGGCTCAGGGTGATCGATATCTCCAATCCCCTGTCGATGAAGCAGGCGGCGTGGTGGATGCCGGACGTGCCGCCCGGCGCCCAGCGCGTCAGCAGCAACGACGTCTATGTCGACCGGCGCGGCCTGATCTACCTGATCGATCGCAACCGCGGCCTGTCGATCCTCGAGCGGGTGTAGGCGCCCTCACTTCGGGTTGGGCTGAAGGTCCTTCCGCCTGAGCATGTCGAGGGCCAGGGCTTCCGTGTCCATCCGGTCGATGTCCTCGTCCTTGAACTGTAGCCGGTACAGCGCCGTGCGGTCGGCGCCGTCGAACTTCATCCGGCAGATCTCCTCCAGCGTCTTCGTGACTCCCGAAAGATCCTTCCCGTAGGCTTCGAGGACCGCCCGATAGCGATCGGGCGAGCCGCCATACGGTGGCCGGTCGCATCGTGGATCGCCGGCCTGTGCTGCGGACGCAACCGCGATCAGGGCGGCCGAGAAAGACAACTTTCCGATCGACATTGGCAATCTCCCCCGAGTCCGGCTGCGATCATGCATCGGGGGGCGGCCCGGTCAAATGCCGCCCTCATGCCCGCCTTCAATTCGCCATTCCGCCGCTGACACTGATGGAGCCGCGACCGGGGGCGCCGTTCGCGGCCTCGCCAGGGTGCCGACATGGCAAGACAGACAATTCTCGTGCTCTACGTGCTGGCGATGATCGCCATCATCGTCGGCATAGACGTCGCCTTCTTCAGAAACCGGTTTTGGGAACGGCTGATGGTGAACATCGGCATCGTCCTGGTATTCGGAGCCTTCTATTGGAGATTCTTGGGCCGGCCGCTTTAGGGCGATCTCGCCGGGAAATGTCCGCGCCCGGGCCATCCCGCTCGATCAAGCGGCAGGGGCATTCCAAAACCGGTGAAGCGCAGCCACGTCGCCATTGAACAAATTGCGATCGCAGCGGTCCAGTCCCTGGACGCTCCTGCTGCGGCCGTGAACGAGGCGGCCCGCATAGCTGTCGCTGCCATATTGCCAGAGCCGCCAACCGCTCGTGGTCCAGGCGATCGGGATCTCGGGCGACTCATGATAGTCGACGACCCAAAGGCCGCAGCGCGCGAGGATCGAATCGGGCATGATCCGCCCATTGGCCCAGGTCGGATGGACGTAGACGATCGGCAACCGGCCCGTCGCGCCGGCCACCGCCTGCACGAAGGCCTCGGCCTGGTCGAGCGTCATGGAGTTCGAGGGATCGCCTTCATTGGGCTCGAAGTCCAGGGCCAAAAGGGTCTTCGGGCCGGGCTGGGTAGCGTCCAGGAAGAACGCGGCCTGCTGCTCGCCGGGTGAATCTCCCTTGCCGAAATGATAGGCGCCCCAAAGCAATCCTGCCGCCTCGGCCTGTGGCCGTCGGTCGGCGCACGCGGGGTCGGCGTAGAAGTCGCCTTCGCTTGCCTTGTGGATGACGGCTAGGATGCCGCTCGCGCGTATCAGCCGGAAATCGGAGACGGTGCTGTGCGCGCTGAGGTCGACGACCGCATCCAGTCCATGGACCGCGCGCTTCGGCGGCGCTGGCGCGATCGGATATTGGGCCGGCGGGTATTCAGCCGAGGGATATTGAGGGGGCGGCGCTTGCGGATACGGATCCGGCGCGACCGAGGCCTGACGGGGCGGCTGACGCGCGGCGCATCCCGTCGTCGCTGCAGCAGCCAGGCCCGTGAGAACGTTCCTTCGAGAAATCATTCGGCGAGGTCCGCTTATGACTATACACCTGGAGCAGTATCGTTTCAGGTGAAAACAGCACGAGCGATATCTTGCGCTTGGCCCGCCACCGGAGTGGCGCGGTCCTGCAAGAGAGACTCCCAGAAAACCGATCGTGCTTCAGGCCGCCATCCTGCGGTCGAGCCAGTCGCGCGTGCGGTACCAGGCGCCGATCGCGGGCAGGAACCACGATGGGTCGCCGTTGTAGAGCGCGTGCTCGGGGAAGTCGCGGCCGTCGAGCGCGTTGATGGGCGCATTGCGGCCGCCGGCAATCTTCCTGGCGGTCTGGGTGCCGAGATAGGTCATCATGGCGACGCCGTTGCCGTTACAGGCCAGCAGGTAATGCAGGCCTTGGTCGGTGCCCATGTGCGGCATGTAGTCGAGGGCGAAGGCGACGTTGCCGGTCCACACATGGGTGATCCGAATCCCGTCGAGCTGCGGGAAGCGGTCGATCATGTACTGGTAGAGCGCGCCCGCGATCACTTCCGGCGACGCCGGGGTGAAGCGCGCGCGGCCGCCGAAGATCAGCCGCTTGCCGTCGGGCGAGGGCCGGTAATAGGTCAGCACCCGCTTGCTGTCGCCGATCGCCCGCATCCCGGGGATCAGCAGCTTGTCGGCGCGCTCGGGCAGCTCCTCGGTGGCGATGATGTGGCTCGCCACCGGCACGACGCGCCGCTTCAGCCGCGGGGTGAGATCGCCGGTATAGCCGTTGGTCGCCACCACGACCTCACTGCAGTCGATCGGACCCTTGGCGGTCAGCACGCGCCAGCCTGCCGCCGTCTTTTCGGTGCGCTCGGCCTCGAGACTGCCGCACAGAATGGCGCCCGCCTTGTGTGCCGCCTCGAGCAGGCCCTTGTAATAGAGCGCGGGATGCAGATGGCCGGCACGCGTCGACTGCATGCCGCCATAATAATAGTCCGACCTGATGAAATCGTGCTGGCGCTCGCGCGGCACCATCGACGCGCCGGCACTGGCGTACTTGTTGTACGTCTCGACCTTGCTCGCCATGTCGTCATAGTGCTTCGGCGTCCAGGCGCCGACGAAGCGGCCGGTCTTGTGCAGGCCGCACTCGATGCCCTCGCGGGCAATGATGTCCTCAAGCGCGGTCAGCGAATCGGCGCCCGCCGCCATGAGCTCCGCCTTCTTGCGCTCGAACTCCTCGGCGACGGGGCTCTTGCCGCCCAAGCCTTTGCCGAGATTGGTGCCGCCCGAGATCATGCCGCCATTGCGGGTCGACGCGCCGATGCCGAACACGCCGCGCTCCAGCACGACCGCGTCAATGCCGTTGCGCCGCAGCTCCAGCGCCGTCGACAGCCCGCCATAGCCTGCGCCGACGATCACGACCTGCGTCTTGGCCGGCGGGTCCTGCGAGAGCGCGTTGTTCGGCGTCCACGCCTCCCACCACCACGGCTGGGGCTTGAACCCGGGAGCGTAGATGTCTTTGCGGGGCACTACGCAGCCCTCTTTACGGAGACAGGGGCGATCTTCGACAGGCGAGCGCCGAGCCGTTGGCGGGCTTGCCAGAGGTCGAGATTCTCCTGCATGCGGAGGAACAGCTCGGCTTGCCCGCCGACCAACTGGGCGAAGCGCAAAGCCATATCGGCCGACACGGCCGTACGGCCGCGCAGGACGGAGTGCAATGCCTGTCGGCTGACACCCATGCGGCGCGCCGCTTCGGTCACGGACAGCTCGACGTGCTCCTCGATGATCTCGCGCATCAGCTCACCCGGATGTGTCGGGGCGCGGGTCCTCGCGCGGGCTGGAAGCTCGGTCATTGCGATGTGCTCCTAGACCATATTCCGTCCGGCCGGAATCGGCCGGACGGAATATGCCTGCTGCAACAAATATCGCCCGTGCGCGCATTTCCGTTCAGATGGAACCGCGCCCGTTGGTCGACGGAAGGGGCAAACGTGCGGGCGCGGTTCCATCTGAACGGAAATCGCTCTAGTGATACTGCTCAAGATCGACCCTGAGCGCGGTACCCTCTTCCCATTCGAATGTCAGTCACCACGGTCCATTGACATGGAATCCTGTATCTCTGCGGTCTACCGTGCAGAGGATGAAAATCGACCCCGGGCTGACGAGGCTCGTCCAATGTCGTCGCGGCATGTAACGCGTCGAGTCGAACAACGATCCGTCGCTGCAGCGCCGGCACGACCTTGGATGATCGTCCGCTTTCGAAGAGTTCCCTAAGGCCTCGATGGCGAAAGCTCCCGATCACGTTGTGACTGTAAAGCGATGCTTGACGGTCGGAAAGGGCGGGAATGATTGTCGGTTTCCGCGCCTCTACGAAAACCTACCGGTCGCGAATGCCCAGGCGAGAGCGCACCCCGCCACCATGGCTGGGGCTTGAATCCGGGAGCGTAGATGTCTTTGCGTGAAGGCATTTCCGTGTCATCCCGAGCGGAGCGAGGGATCTAGAGAGCCGAGCATGGATCCCTCGCTGCGCTCGGGATGACACGGCGTGTGGGTTCGCGATCGCGCTGACTAGAAGTCCGTCACTTTCCCGTTGAACTGCCAGTCGCCGTAGCGGGTCGGTTCGGGGCCGGGCGGCCCGCCGATTTCCTCGACCTTCTTGGGCTTTTCGGGCGGAACGGGTTTGGGGTCGGCCGCCGGCTTTTCGGCCTCGGCGGCAGGTTTCTTGTCGTCGGTCATGGTCCTCATGATGCCGCCGGACGCCTTGATTCGCCACAGTCGCGGACCATCTTTTCGCGCATGAACTACATGAAAACCGCCCTGCTTCTGGCGGCCCTTACCGGCTTCTTCCTGGTCGTCGGCTACGCGCTGGGCGGCCGCGGCGGCCTGATGATCGCGTTCGTGATGGCGCTGGGCATGAACGCCTTCGCCTACTGGAACAGCGACCGCATGGTGCTGCGCATGAGCGGTGCGCACGAGGTCGGCCCCGACGAGGCGCCGGAGCTCTACGGCATCATCCGGCAGCTGACCCAGCGCGCCGGCCTGCCGATGCCGCGCGTGTACATCATCGAAGAGGACCAGCCCAACGCCTTCGCCACCGGCCGCAGCCCCGAGCACGCCGCGGTGGCGGTGAACACCGGCCTGCTGAACCATCTGACCCGCGAGCAGATCACCGGCGTGCTGGCGCACGAGCTGGGCCATGTCCGCAACCGCGACACGCTCACCATGACGGTCGCGGCGACGCTGTCGGGCGCGATCGGCATGCTGGCCACCTTCGGCGGCCTGATGGGCGGCGGGCGCGACGAGAACGGCCGGCCGATGATGAATCCCATCGTCGCCATCGCGGCGATGATCCTGGCGCCGCTCGCCGCCTCGCTGGTGCAGATGGCGATCAGCCGCTCCCGCGAATACGAAGCCGACCGCGCCGGGGCGGAAATCTCCGGCAATCCGCTATGGCTCGCCTCCGCGCTGCAGCGCCTGCACGAGGGCACGCAGACGATTCCCAACGCGACCGCGCAGGCCAATCCGGCGACCGCGCATCTCTACATCGACAACCCCTTGTCCGCTGGCGGGCTGTCGGGCCTGTTCTCGACCCATCCGCCGATGGAGGAGCGCATCGCCCGCCTGCAGGCAATGGCGCGCGGTGGCAGCGCTATGCCGCCGCCCGAGTCGCCAACGCAGGGAACCTCGGTTCGCCATGGCGGCTCGGTGCCGCAAACCGGCCGCGGACCCTGGGGATAAGACGACTTTCGGCTGGCCCTCTTGGGCAATGGAACGCGAATCGGGGTCTGTTTTGCGCGTGCTTCATCGAAGCCATTGCCCATATTAGGTCCTGCGTCGCCAGCGCGCCTATGCTGCCGCTGATGCAGACCTGTCTTTCCCCGCACCCTCGGAAACGCCGCCGTTTACTGCCGTTTTCACCGTTTTTGCGGCCCCACCGTTTAGGCCTTGGGCAGCGCCTCGGGCTGCTCGCCCAGGTCGACGGCCTGGATGCGCTCGCCGCGCCGCATGATCTGCACCGTCGAGGTGTCGATCTCGCGCAGGTCTTTCTCGGTTTGCGTGAAGTGACGCTTGAGGTTGTCGACCCGCTCCTGCAGGCGCCGCGTGTCGCCCATCATCAGCGCGACCAGCTTCTGGATCTCGCCCGCCTGCTCGCGCATCTGCACGTCCTTCAGGACGGCCCGCACGGTGTTGAGCGTCGCCATCATGGTGGTCGGCGACACGATCCAGACGCGCGCGCGGTAGGATTCGTCGACGATGCCGCCGAAGTTGGCGTGCAACTCGGCGTAGATCGCCTCGGACGGCAGGAACAGCAGCGCCGATTCCGCAGTTTCGCCCGGCACGATGTACTTGTCGCGGATGTCGGTGATGTGCTTGCGCATCGCCGCCTGGAAGGCGCGCTGCGCCACCGTCAGCGCCTGCATGTCGCCCGGCGCCACGGCGCGCAGGGCATGGTAGCTCTCGAGCGGGAACTTGGCATCGATCGCGATCGAGCCCGGCGGGTTGGGCAGCTTCAGCAGGCAATCGACCCGCGCGCCGTTGGTCAGGGTCGACTGCAGGACGTAGGCCGACGGCGGCAGCGCGCTCGACACCAGGTCGTTCAGCTGCACTTCGCCGAACGCGCCGCGCGCCTGCTTGTTGGTCAGGATCTGCTGCAGGCTCACCACCTGCGTCGAGAGATCGCCGATCTTCTTCTGCGCCTCGTCGATGCGGGCCAGCCGCTCGCGCAGGTCGGTGACGACCTGGCTGGTCGCCTTCTCGCTGCGCTCCAGCCGCTCGGTGACCAGCCCGGCCAGCGTGCGCTCCTGGTCGCGCAAAGATTGTTCGACCCGCTGCACCGTGTCGGCGAGCGCCGCCTGAGCGGCCGATTGCGCCCGCGTGTCGCCGCGGCGCGTCAGGGTGATGGCCAGCGCCGCGCCCAGCGCCAGCACCGCAGCCAGCAGGACGTAAACCAGGATATCCATTGCCAGCCTTTATAGGCGGGACTAAGCCCAATACCCAACCATGCCTATCCCCAAGCACGATCCCGACGTCTGGCTCTTTGATCTGGACAACACGCTCTATCCCGCGAAGTGCAACCTCTTCGCCCAGATCGACGTGCGCATCGGCCGCTACATCGCCGACTGGCTCAAGGTCGACGTGGACGAGGCGCGCCGGGTGCAGAAGCAGTATTGGCGCGACCACGGTACGTCGATGCGCGGCATGATGAGCCTGCACGGCGTCGATCCGGTCCATTACCTGAACTATGTGCACGACATCGACTATTCGCCGATCGAGGCCAATCCGGCGCTCGAGCGCTCGCTGGCGGCGCTGCCGGGCCGCAAGATCATCTTCACCGCCGGCGACGTGCCGCATGCGGAGAAGGTGATGGAGCGGCTGGGCGTAGCGCACCATTTCGAGGCGATCTTCGACATCGTCGCCGGCGACTACTGGCCCAAGCCGCACCAGGCGATCTACGACAAGCTGGTGGTGAAGCACGGCGTCGATCCGACGCGCGCGGCGTTCGCCGACGACATCGTGGTGAACCTCAAGCCGGCGCATGACATGGGCATGCGCACGGTGTGGATCCGCACCGAGGAGAGCGTGAAGCGGGCCGAGGGACTGAATCTCGACCACATCCACCACCGGACCGACGATCTCGCGGGCTGGCTCGCCGATTGGGTCTCGGAGAGGAGCAGCAAGAAGTGAAGATCCTGATCCTGGGCGCCGGCGCGGTCGGCGGCTATTGGGGCGCACGCCTGCACCAGGCCGGCATCGACGTCACCTTCCTGCTGCGCGAGAAGCGCGCGGAGACGGTGCGCAAGAACGGGCTGGTGGTGAAGAGCCCGAAGACGGGCGACGCGGTGCTGCCGGTCAAGGTCGTCACCAAGGCCACCGACGGCGGGCCGTACGACGTCGTCATCCTCGCCTGCAAAGGCTATGACCTGCAGTCGGCGATGGACTCGATCGCGGCCGCGGTCGGCGCGAACACGACCATTGTGCCGATGCTGAACGGGCACATGCATTTCGCCGCGCTCGATGCGCGCTTCGGCCAGGACAAGGTCGCAGGCGGCCTTGCACGGATCTCCGGCATGCTGGGCCCGAACGGCGAGATTCTGCATTCCGGCGCCACGGGCGTCTCGTTCGGCGAGCGCGACGGCTCGCCGGCGCGGGCTGCGCTGGTCGAGCTCGATAGGGCCTGCAAGAAGGCCGGCATCGACGGTGGGCTGAACCCCAACATCAACCAGGATCTCTGGGACAAATGGGTCATGCTGGGCGCGATCGCCTCGATGTGCGCGGCGATGCGCGGCACGGTCGGCGACATCATGGAGTCCGACGACGGCGCCGCGATCATGGGCGAGATCCTCGAGGAATGCTGCAAGGTCGCAGCGGCCGAGGGCTATCCGCCGAGCGACAAGGTCGCAGGCTCGCTGAGGGCCGGCTTGACGCAGAAGGGCAGCAAGTCGGTTGCCTCGATCCTGGGCGACATCGAGAAGGGCGGCGCGGTCGAAGCGAAGTCGATCGTCGGTGACATGCTGGCGCGGGCCCGCAAGTTCGGCGTCGCGGCGCCCAACCTCCGCTTCGCCTATGCGCATCTGCAGACCTACGAGGCGCGGCGGGCGCGCAATGGACTGAAGGGGAACTGACGTGAAGATCCTGATTCTCGGCGCCGGCGCAATCGGCGGCTATGTCGGCGGACGGCTGCATCAGAGCGGCGCCGACGTGACGTTCCTCGTGCGCCCGGCCCGACAACAGGCGATCCAGCGTGACGGGTTGGTGATCAAGAGCACCAAGGGCGACGTCACCCAGAAGGTGAAGACCGTCCTCAAGGCCAATGAAGGCGGGCCGTACGACATCGTGCTGCTGACGCCCAAGGCCTACGACCTCGAGTCGGCCATCGAGGCGATCGTGCCGGCGGTCGGGCTGAACACGACGGTGGTGCCGCTCTTGAACGGCATGCGCCATCTCGACGTGCTCGATGCGACGTTCGGCAAGGACAAGGTCGTGGGGGGCCTCGCGCGCGTCGGCGTGGCGATGTCGCCCGAAGGTACGATCCTGCACACCAGCCCATTCGCCGCGATTTCGTTCGGCGAGCGTGACGAACGTGAGCCACGGGCTTCTCTCAAGGAGCTCGATGCGGCGGTCAAGAAGTCCGGCATCGACGGCGGCCTGCACAAGAACATCGTGCAGGACCTGTGGGACAAGTGGATCATGCTGTGCTCGCTGGCGGCCACCAACTGCCTGATGCGCGGCTCGTCTGGTGACATTCTCGAGGCCGACGAGGGCCGCGCCATCGTCATGGAGACGGTCGACGAGTGCCAGAAGACCGCGGCTGCGGCCGGCTGCGATCCCGGCGAGAAGGGCATGCAGACGATTCGCGGATTTTTGACCGTCAAAGGCTCGCGCTTCACCGCCTCGATGCTGCACGACCTCGAGAAGGGCGCGATGGTCGAGGCCGACCACATCGTGGGCGACATGATTGCCCGGGCGAAAAAGGCTGGAATTTCAACGCCCAACCTCCGAATGGCGTACGCGCATCTGCAAGTCTATTTGGCCCGCCGGGCCCGCGCGGGGTAGGCTTCGGCATGGAAACGACGCGCACCCGTTCGACCAACCTGATCGTCAGCGACGCCGAGTACGAGCGGCTGACCGATCTCGCCAACGCTTCGATGGAGCGCCTGCCCGCCGTGGCGCAGGAGCTGCTGGACGAGCTCGAACGCGCACAGATCGTCGGCGACAAGGACGTGCCGAAGGACGTCGTGCGCATGGGTTCGACCGTGACCTTCAAGTCCGACGACGGCAACACGCGGACGCTGAAGCTGGTCTATCCTGCCGACGAGAGCCTCGACCAGCATCGCATCTCGGTGATGACGCCGGTCGGCGTGGCCCTGATCGGGCTGGGGACCGGGCAGTCGATCTCGTGGACCGCGCGCGACGGCAAGCACCATCGGCTCACCGTTGAGAAGGTCGCCTGACGCAGTTACGGGATCGCGCCGGCGAGCTTGGGCAGGAACAGCGACAGCTGCGGGAACAGGATGATCAGCAGCAGGCCGATCATCAGCGCCACGATGTAGGGCATGTAGGCGCGCCAATGCTGGCCGACCGAGAGGTCGGCGAAGCGCAGCGCCATCAGCAGGCCGACACCCATCGGCGGTAGGAACAGGCCGATGCCGACCGAGGCGGTGATGACGATGTTGAAGTGGTAGGGGTCGATGCCCATCTTCTCGGCGATCGGGAAGACCACCGGGATCAGCACCACCGCCGCCGGCAGGCCTTCCAGCACCATGCCGAACATCATGGTGATGATCGAGATCGCGACCAGGAACAGCCAGTGCGCCGACTTGAGCGGCCCCAGCACCTCGGCCAGCAGGGTCGGCACGCCGGTGACGCCCATCAGGTACTGGAACACCGAGGCGACGGCGAGCAGGAAGATCACCGAGGCGGTCAGGATCGCGCTGTCGTAGGCGAGCCGGCCCATCTCGGCGAGGCTGACGTTGCGGTAGTAGAGGATGGCGGCGAAGAAGGCGTAGCCCGCGACCACGGCGCCCGCCTCGGTGGCGGTGAACACGCCCATCACGAAGCCGACCAGGATGACGATCGGGATCACCAGCGGCACCGCGGCGCGCCGGCCGGTGGTGGCGATCAGCTTGAGGCTCGGCCTGGTGTCGACCGGCCAGTCGTACTTGCGGGCCCGCAGCCAGACCAGGACCATCAGGCAGGCCATGATGGTGGCGGCCGGCACGAAGCCCGCGAGGAACAGCGCCACCGCCGAGGTATTGGTGACCTGGGCGATCACGATCATGAAGATCGCCGGCGGCACCAGCATGCCCATCGCCGTGCCGGCGGCGATCAGCGAGGCCGAGTCCTCGCGCTTGTAGCCGGCCTTGGTGAGCGGCGGCATCAGGGTCGAGCCGAGCGCCGAGACCTCGGCCATCTTCGAGCCGCAGATGTCGGAGAAGAAGTAGGCGACCACGATCACCGACATGCCGAGCCCGCCCTTGACCCAGCCGACCAGCGCGCGGGTGAAGTCGACCAGGGCGTGGCTCATGCCGCACTTCTCCATCAGGCCGCCGGCGAAGACGAAGGCGGGGATGGCGAGCAGCACCCAGCTCTGCGAGCCCGACACCAGGCTCGAGGAGAAGACCTGCATGTCGTAGCCGCCGATGAGCAGGCCGGCCATCGCCGAGACGCCCAGCGCGAACACGATGGGCATCGAGAACAGGATCAGGACGATGAAGATGGCGGCGACGAGAAGCAGCAACATGTCAGTGGGCGCCATCGCTCTGTTGCGGGGGCGGGTTCACGATCATCGACAGCGCATAGACCACCAGCAGCGCGCCGCCGACCGCGCACGAGGCGTAGAGCACCGACAGCGGGATCGAGAGGCCGGGCGTCACCAGCGTGTGGTTGAGGAGGCAGAGCCGCACGCCGAACCAGCTCGCGACCGCGCCCATCACCGCGACCAGTGCATAGTGGACGCGGTCGATGACGACCTGGCTCCTCGGCGCGAAGCGCAGCACGTGCAGGGTGAAGTGGCTGCGCTCGCGCACGCCGATTGCCGCGCCGACCAGGGTCAGCCAGGCGAGCAGCATCTCGCCCACCTCCTCGACCCAGGTGAAGGGGATGGAATCCATGTCCAGCCAGTCCGTCACCGGGATCATGACGTAGCGCAGGAAGACGCCGACCAGCAGGTTGATGATCGCCGCCGTCAACAGGAGGGCGACGACGATCTTGGGGATCGCCGCGATGAAGCGCGCCACCTTGCTCCTACGCCTTCACGCTTTCGATCTGCTCCCACAGGCCGCTGAACTGCGACTTGTAGGCCGGCCAGATCTTGGCCTGCGCCACCTTGCGGAAGTCCTCGACCTTGGCGCCGGCCACCGTCATGCCCTTGGGCTCGAGCGCCTTCTTGGCCGCCTCGAGATTGTCGACCGATTCGGTGAGCTGTCGGATCTTGTCCTGCGCCTCGCGGCTGGTGTCGAGCATCAGCTTCTTGTGCGCCGGGCTGAGGCTCTGCCAGGTCGCGAGGTTCATGGTGTTGAGCGTCGGGCCGTAGTTGTGGAAGGTCATCGAGCAATATTTCGAGACCTCGTAGATCTTGAGCGCGACCTGGTTGACGATCGGCAGGTCGCCGCCGTCGATCACGCCCGACTTCGCAGCCGAGATCACCTCGCCCCAGGCCATCGGCACGGCGTTGCCGCCCAGGCCGTTGATGGTGTCGGCGAACACCTTGCCCTGCTGCACGCGGACCTTCAGCCCGCGCAGATCCTTCGGCTCGACGATCTGCTTCTTGGCCATCCAGAAATGCCGGAAGCCGTAATCGAAGAAGCACATCACCTTGAGCTTGTACTTGTCCTGGAAGGTCTTATCGAGCGCATCGCCGATCGCGCCGTTGAACATCTTGTAGGCGTGGGCGTAGCTCTGCACGAGGTACGGCACCAGGAACACGCCCATCTCCGGGAACACCGTGGCGGCTGCGCCGGCCGGGTCGCCCATCTGGATGTTGCCCGACTTCACTGCGTTCATGATCTCGAGCTCCTTGCTGAGCAAGGTGCCGCCGAAGAACTGCATGTCGAGCTCGCCGTTGGAGCGCTTGCGCACCTCCTCGGCCTGCCAGGTGAAGCCTACCGCGCCGGACTCCGGCGGCGGCACGATGTGAGCCATCACGAGCTTCTTGGCCTCGGCGCGGGCGAAGGTCGGCGCCAGCCCGCTGGCGATGATGCCGGCGAGGCCGCCCTTCACCAGGCTGCGGCGGCGCAGCGGCAGGTTCCGGCTGCTGATTTTCATGATCGTCTTCGTCACGGCGTGCCCTCCCAGGCAAATTCTTATGAAAATCCTATACCGCCTGCACAAACGCGCAAAGCGTTACGGCCGATAGCGCAGGAGGGCGCAGCCGAAGCCGGCGAAGATCACGCCGCTGAGACGATTAATTCGGCGCTGCCACGTCGCTTGCACGAGATAACGCGCCAATCCGCGCGCGCTCGAGGCGACTGTGACATAGGCGCACGCCTCCACCGCGAAGAAGGTTGTGACCAGCAGCGCGAACTGCGGCAGCCACGGCGCATCCTTCGCGATGAACTGCGGGAAGAAGGCGGCGGCGAACACCAGCAGCTTGGGATTGCTGATGCCGACCAGGAAGCCGCCGCGAAAATGCGACCAGCGGCTCGCGGTTTCGCGCGGCGACGCTTTCGCCGGAGCGAGATCGGCGACCGGCGCACGCCACGCCTGGATGCCGAGGAAGATCAGGTACGCGGCGCCCGCGTACTTCAGTGCTTCGAACGCCGCCGGCACCGCGAGCATGAAGGCGCTGACGCCCGCTACCGACGCCGTGAGCATCAGGGCGAGCGCCAGCAGGCAGCCGGTCATCGCCAGCATCGCCGGACCGAAGCCGAAACGGATGCTGCGCGTGGTGACGTAGAAGATATTCGGCCCCGGCGTCGCCGAGATCAGCAGGACCGCGGCGAGGTAGAGCCCGTAGGCGTGCAGGGTCACCTACTGCGCCGCCATCGCCAGATTGTGGCCGCCGCGCGAGACGTTGAAGCGGTCGAGCACGTGGCCCGGGCCCTTGGCGTGCTTCACGTAGTCCTTGCCGTCAAAAGTCATGACGCCGTTGCAGAACACGCCGTGCACGCCGGTCGGCCGCCGGATGGTGCGGCGACCGCCGCCCGGCAGGTCGGCGACCCGCTCGGCCGGCGAGACGCCGACGCTCGACGGATCGAACAGCAGCAGGTCGGCTTGCGCCCCGACCGCGATGCGGCCCCGATTCTGGATGCCGTAGAGGTCGGCCGGATGCGAGGTGAGCCGGCGCACGCCTTCGACGATGTCGAAGTCGCCGCGCTCGCGCACCCAGCGTGCGAGGAAGTGGAGGCCGAAGCCCGCATCGCACATATAGATGAGGTGCGCGCCGGCATCCGACAGCGCCACCACGCCGGCCTCGTGCTTGAGCAGCCGCGCCACGCCATCGTCGCCGACATTGAGGAAGCGGCCGAGGAAGGCCGTCTCGAGGTCCTCGTCGAGCGCAAGGTCGAGCATGATGTCGAGCGGATCGCGGTGCTCCGCCGCAGCGATCTCGTTCAGATAGCGGTTGGTGTACTTCGCGTTGCCCGGCTTGTGCGTCACCGCGACCATCACCCGGTCCCAGTTGCCCTGGAAGATCATGCCCGGACGCGGATTCTTCGCGTTCTCGCGGAACGCGCCGCGCCAAGAGGAATCGCGGAAGACGCTCTTGAGCTGCTCCGGCGTGTAGGCCTTGATCGGGTCGAATGCCGAATGGCTGTAGAACGGATAGGCGTTGGCCATCGTGAAGTCGAACGACAGCGGCTGGCACGGGATCTGGACGTACAGCCCGTTACCGCGCCGGATCGCCGCCGCGCAGTCGTCGAAAATCTTGATGGCGCGGTCGGGCGCCTGCTCGTTGTACATGGCGACACCGGTGCCTTGGAAGAAGGGGCGGCCGTGCCTGGCCGCCATCGGCTCCAGCTCCTGCGGCGTCTTCACGCCCGAGGCGATGGCGATCAGGCCCTTGCCGCGCGGGCCCATGGCGCCGACCAGCGCGTCGAGCTCCTCCATCGGCGCGATCGTGGAGGGCATCGGCACGCCGCCATAGCCCGAATGGTTGAGCGAGTAGGACGCGCCGAGGCCGATCGCGCCGTTGGCCATGGCGTCGGCCACCATCGCCTTCATCTTCGCGAGCTCCTCGGGCGTCGCGTGCTTGCGCTGCGACGCCGCCTCGCCCATCACCGCCGTGCGGATGGTCGAATGGCCGGCCAGCACCGCGACATTGGCGTAGGGCGCGCGCCGGCGCAGCATCGCCATGTAGTCGCTGAAGCTCTGGAAGTCCCACTTGATGCCGGTGCGCAGCGCGTCGAGGTCCATGCCCTCGACCACCGAGAGGTTGCGGATGACGAGGTCGCGGCCTTCCTCCGAGAGCGCCGGCACGATGCCGAATCCGCAATTGCCCATCACCGCCGTGGTGACGCCGAGCGACGGCGAGGGCGAGAGCGTGGCATCCCACGTCACCTGCGCATCGTAGTGCGTGTGCACGTCAACGATGCCCGGCGACAGCGTGAGCCCGCCGGCGTCGATCGTCTTCGCCCCATCGCCCCTGATGTTGCCGATATCGACGATCCTGCCGTCCTTGACCGCGACGTCGGCGCGGATCGGATCGTTGCCCAGCCCGTCGACGACGGTGGCGCCCCGAATGACAAGGTCGGTCATGACTTACCTCTTGCGGCTGAGCGCGCCGTAGGCGGCCAGCGCGGCGTGGTTGACGAGATCGGAAACGGTGGCGCCCATCTGGACGATCTGAACCGGCTTGGCGAGGCCGTCGATCACCGGCCCGATCACGGTGACGCCGCCCAGGCTCTGCATCAGGCGCGAGGAGATGTGGGCCGAGTGCAGGCCCGGCATCACCAGCACGTTGGCCGGACCGGTCAGGCGCGCGAACGGATAGGTCGCCTTCAGCAGCTTGTAGTCGAGCGCCATGTCGGCCTGCATCTCGCCGTCATACTCGAAGTCGACCTTCTCGGTGTCGAGCAGGCGGATGGCCTTGCGGATGCGGTCGATGCGCTCGATCTCGCGGCTGCCGAAGTTGGAGAACGAGGCGAACGCCACACGCGGCTGATGGCCCATGGTGCGGGCGTTCTTGGCCATCTGCTTGGCGATCTGCGCCATCTGCTCGGGGCTCGGCGTCTCGTTGATCGAGGTGTCGGCCAGGAACACCGTGCCGTGCCGCGCGACGATGATCGAATAGCCCATCGCCACCTTGTTGGGCTCGACGTCGATCACCCGCTTCACGTCGCCGTAGCATTCGGGGAAGCGGCGCGTGATGCCGGTGACGATGCCGTCGGCGTCGCCCAGCGCCACCATGCAGGCGCCGAACACGTTGCGGCCCTGGTTGACCATGCGCTGCACGTCGCGACGCAGGTAGCCGTCGCGCTGCAGCCGCCTGTAGACATGGTCGACGTAGGGTGCGTTGCGCGTGCTGAGGCGCGCATTGTGGATCTCCATCCCGCCGTCGTCGGTGATGCCGAGATGCTTCATGGTCTCGCGCACCTGCTCCTCGCGGCCGATCAACACCGGCGTGCCGTAGCCGTTGTCGCGGAACACCTTGGCGGCGCGGATGGTGCGCTCCTCCTCGCCCTCGGCGAAGACGATGCGCTGTGGGTTAGCCTTCACCTGCTCGAACAGGCTCTGCAGCCAGTGGTTGGTCGGATCGAGCCGGCCCGCCAGCGCGCGGCGGTACTCGGCCATGTCGGGGATCGGCCGGCGCGCGACACCGGAATCCATCGCCGCCTGCGCGACCGCCGACGACACGACCGAGATCAGGCGCGGATCGAACGGCACGGGAACGATGTAGTCCGGTCCATAGCGCAGCCGGCGGCCGGAATAGGCGCGGTCGACCTCGTCGGGCACGTCCTCGCGCGCGAGCTTGGCCAGCGCCTCGGCGGCGGCGATCTTCATCTCCTCGTTGATGGTCCGCGCCCGCACGTCGAGCGCGCCGCGGAAGATGTAGGGGAAGCCCAGCACGTTGTTGATCTGGTTGGCGTAGTCGCTGCGCCCGGTGGCGATGATCGCGTCGGGCCGCGCAGCGCGCGCGTCCTCCGGCGTGATCTCCGGATCGGGATTGGCCATGGCGAAGATGATCGGCTTGTCCGCCATCGAGCGGACCATGTCCTTGGTCACCGCGCCCTTGACTGACAGGCCGAAGAACACGTCGGCGCCCTCCATCGCCTCTTTCAGTGTGCGCGCCTTGGTCCGCACGGCGTGGGCGCTCTTCCACTGGTTCATGCCCTCGGTGCGGCCCTGCCAGATGACCCCCTTGGTGTCGACCAGGATGGCGTTCTCGTGCGGCAGGCCCATCGCCTTGATCAGCTCGATGCAGGCGATCGAGGCCGCGCCGGCGCCGTTCACCACCAGCTTGACGTCCTTGATGTCGCGGCCGGTGATGTGCAGCGCGTTGATCAGTCCGGCGGCGGAGATGATGGCGGTGCCGTGCTGGTCGTCGTGGAAGATCGGGATGTCCATCAACTCGCGCAGGCGCTGCTCGATGATGAAGCACTCGGGCGCCTTGATGTCCTCGAGATTGATGCCGCCGAAGGTCGGCCCCAGATAGCGTACGCAATTGACGAACTGGTCGACATCCTTGGTGTCGACCTCGAGATCCATGCAGTCGACGTCCGCGAATCGTTTGAACAGGACGGCCTTGCCCTCCATCACCGGCTTGCCGGCCAGCGCACCGATGTCGCCCAGCCCCAGTACGGCGGTGCCGTTCGAGATGACCGCGACCAGGTTGCCGCGCGAGGTGTAGTCGTAGGCTGTATTCGGATCCTTGTGGATCTCGACGCACGGCGCGGCAACGCCGGGCGAATAGGCAAGCGCCAGGTCGCGCTGCGTCACCAGCGGCTTGGTCGCGATGATCTCGATCTTACCCGGCCGACCCGAGCGGTGCATGATGAGCGAGTCGCCGTCGAGATCGCCCATCTCGTTGC
>Ga0209062_1000598_pt1 | contig 99439 bp, 80 predicted proteins | sample Coa_R2_2_FD_187158 | JGI IMG/M metagenome (GOLD analysis project Ga0209062, IMG submission 187158) | Surface soil microbial communities from Centralia Pennsylvania, which are recovering from an underground coalmine fire - Coalmine... | ecosystem: Environmental > Terrestrial > Soil > Unclassified...
TTTTATAATCCCATCCGTTTACATTCGACCTTACAGTATGTGAGCCCGCTTGCTTTTGAGCAAGCACATCAATCGCAGATGAGCTAATTTCCAAGTTTCAAGAGTACGTTTTTCTGGATCAACTCCACTCTCTATGAAGAATACACGTTAGTGGTAGTTATTCGGTCTCATTTGACAGCAGCCGTATCTCAGATGTATCTCAGAGTTCCGGGGAGATTAAAAAGTGAGTCTTTGCACTATGTCGAAGAGAGCAAGTGCCGATATGCTGGTCACATCTGTCGTCCTTTCCTGATACTGTATAATAAAGAAATCATTGCGGAAGCGGCGTATGACCATTCTCTTTGATGGCTCGTATTACCAATAGGGAGCAAAGCTGATGCCCAAAGGGGCGCTCACAGGCCGGGCAAGAAGTCAGCGACGCGATCTCCTATAGCCTGCTCGGCTAAAATGAGCAAAAAACGCAATCGTACAGCTAAGGATATCATGTATGGCAGCAGCGCATAGTCCATCACACCCTGAACGTGACCCAGATCAGCCCGTGCCCTCGCTCTTTAGCGAGTTTGACTTACACCTGTTCGGGCAGGGAAAGCATTATTTTCTCTATGAAAAAATGGGAGCCCATCCCCGCACCGTCAACGAAGTATCTGGCACCAATTTTGCCGTCTGGGCGCCTCATGCCCAGGAGATCTCGGTAATAGGCGACTTTAACGGCTGGGAGCGAGGAAAAAACCCGATGTACTTGCGCCATCGTGATCTGGGCGTCTGGGAATGTTTCATTCCAGGAGTACAGATCGGCACTCTTTATAAATATGCGCTTTACTCAAAATCCGGTCATTACCTGGCAGAGAAGACGGACCCTTACGGATTTGCCTTTGAACTGCGCCCAAACACAGCAAGCATTGTCACAGATATTCATCGTCACCGGTGGCAAGATGAGGCGTGGATACAGCAACGCACCGAACGGCAGCCGCTGACGGAGCCAATAGCCATCTATGAGGTCCATCCTGGCTCGTGGCGGCATATGCTTGAACGGCAGAGGGAGGACATGCCGGGGGAGCCGCGCTTCCCGACTTATCGCGAGCTGGCCCACATGCTGGCAGCCTATGTCAAGGAGATGGGATTTACTCATGTCGAGCTGCTCCCCATCACCGAGTATCCCTATGATGGCTCCTGGGGGTATCAGGTAACCGGGTATTATGCTCCAACCAGTCGTTTCGGGACGCCGGAGGATTTTCAGTACTTCGTCGATTACTTGCATCAGCAGGGTATTGGCGTATTGCTCGACTGGGTGCCTTCGCATTTTCCTAAGGATGGCTTTGCTTTAAGCTACTTTGATGGCACGCATCTCTACGAATACGCGGACTCACGCAAAGGCGAGCATAAAGAGTGGGGAACCTACATTTTTGACTATGGGCGCAGCGAGGTGCGAAACTTTCTCATCGCCAGCGCGCTGTTCTGGTTGCGCGAGTACCATCTCGATGGCCTGCGGGTGGACGCGGTGGCCTCCATGCTCTATCTCGACTATATGCGCCCCTCAGGCGCGTGGGTGGCGAATCAGCACGGGGGGCGAGAGCATCTGGAGGCGGTTGCTTTCCTGCGACAGTTAAACGAGGCCGTCTATGCTGAGGTCCCAGGAACAGTGACTATCGCCGAGGAATCAACGGCGTGGCCGCTGGTAACCCGTCCAACCTATGTTGGAGGATTAGGATTTACCTTCAAATGGAATATGGGCTGGATGCATGATATGCTGGAATATATGCATCTTGATCCCATCTACCGGCGTTATTATCAGAACAATGTCACCTTTTCTCTGATGTACGCCTTCTCCGAGAATTTCATCCTGCCGCTCTCCCACGACGAAGTGGTCCACATCAAGGGGTCGCTGATCAACAAGATGCCGGGCGACCTGTGGCAGCGTTTTGCCAATCTGCGGGCCTTCTTTGGCTATATGTGGGGACATCCAGGGAAGAAGCTGCTCTTTATGGGGGGCGAATTCGGGCAGTGGAGCGAGTGGAATTTCGCCCAGAGCCTCGACTGGCACCTGCTGGAGCCCCCCAGCGATCCCCATCACGCCCAACTGCGCACGTTTGTGAGCGATCTCAACCAGCTCTATCGGAACGAGCCCGCGCTCAGCGTCCGCGATTATGACCCGGAGGGCTTCTCCTGGATCGATTGCCATGATGCGGATAACAGCGTGGTCTCTTTTCTGCGCCGCGGCGAGCGAGCAGAAGACACGCTGGTGTTTGTCTGCAATTTTACTCCCGTCCCCCGTCATGGCTATCGACTGGGGGTACCTTACGCGGGAGAGTATTATGAAGTGTGCAATAGCGACGATCTACGCTATGGGGGAAGCGGCGTACGCAATCTGCAAAAAATGCCCAGCGGCCCCATCTTCTGGCAGTCTTGCCCCCATTCTATTCTCTTGACATTACCGCCGCTGAGCACCGTCATTCTAAAATGGCGTTTCCATACAATAGAGGAACAAGAGGAATACAAAAATGAATAAAAAGTTTTCTAACGGACGCCCGATGAGCAATCGCAACTTGAGAGCAGCTAAATCGGCCCCACGATCCCGTGCTCCCGGCCAGCAGGCGCGACCGGTGACCGAGGATGAGCGCCTGCTGCGCCGCCCAACTCAGCCCTTGATCAGTCCCAGCGAGCCTGTTCCGCGGGAGCGCGTGCAGGAAGAACAGCACGCCCTTGATCGCGCCCTGAACTTCGATTTTACGCTTACGGACCCGTGGCGCGTGTTCCGCATTATGAGCGAATTTGTGAACGGCTTCGACGCCCTCTCTCATATTCCGCCATCCGTGGCGATCTTTGGCTCGGCACGCATCCAACCAGGTCACCCGTCTTACCAGGCGGCAGAGGAAACGGCCCGGATGCTCGCACGATCAGGCTTTGGTATTATCACAGGTGGCGGTCCCGGCATCATGGAGGCAGCCAACAAGGGAGCGCAGGAAGGTGGCTCCTGTTCTATCGGTTGTAATATAGAGCTCCCCTTTGAGCAGCATCTCAATCCCTATATTGATATCGCCCTCGACTTCAATTACTTCTTCGTCCGCAAAACCATGTTTATCAAATATGCGGAGGGCTTCGTCATTTTCCCGGGAGGGTTCGGCACGATGGATGAGCTTTTTGAGGCGCTTACGCTCATTCAGACGAAAAAGGTCAGCCACTTCCCTGTGATTCTTTACGATTCGAAGTTCTGGGGAGGAATGGTCAACTGGATCAATGATGCCATGATTGAGATGGGAACGGTCAATGCGGAGGATGCCGCGCTTTTATACATGTCAGATGATCCGCTGGAAATTTGTAAGATCGTGACGGAATCTTACCAGGAAAGCTATCAGCAGGATCGCCTCCAGCCCTTCCGCTATGGCGAGCAAATGATCCGCTAATCCGTCACATGCGTTTAGTAAGGGCAACAAGAAAGGCTGAGCATGTTGAGGTTGCATGCTCAGCCAACCAGGAATGAAGAGTTATGGGTTATTCAGACGACAGGCCCGTCTCAGGTTATCCCACTCGGTCTGAATCTCATAAGGATGGCCGTTCATGATGGTATCCCCATTAGACGAGTTGGTGGTGTCAAAATGGAAGTTGCACTTGTCGCCAATTTCCTGACCGCTCAAATCGAACCAGGCATCCAGCAAGGGATCGGTTACGGCCTCCGCCAGCTCGTGAGAAGTCACATTGATGGTGCTATCGGCATCAATGTTATTATTCGGAGTTCTGGGCACGCCGCAGCCTGCCAGGCTTGTGCCTGTGTAGGGAAGGAAAGCATAGATAGTGTTGCTGCCAAAGAAGCTATGATAGCCACAGAAGGTAGTGAAGGTACACTGTGACTGTGTGGTATCAAAGCATTCATTCTCATTCTTCGCGGTGAAGACCATGAATATATTGTCAATCGAGGACGACCAGCCATTCACACTCTGAGCGTGAGAGACTTCGGCCTGGATATCAGAGTCGAACATGGGGTTGCTTGGATAGGAACGCGTATCTACAAACGTTCCAGCCAGTCTGGCTGTCGAGGGAGCTCCTCCGCCCGACTGGGTGTACTGCTTGAGGATTGTGTAGTACGTGGTTCCATGCACATCGCCCAGGAAACGCTGGATCAGGCTGTTATAGCCAGAACTCACGGTTGAACCGGTTGGCTCCCAGAAAATAGCAAAAATGTTTGCTGTCCCGACCATAACCGGTCCGCCATTGTAGACGAGGTTAGAGGCCAGTGGCGTGGCTGCCTGTGATCTGACCCCTTTTGCCCCGTTGATCTGCATAATGTGTCCCCCGCCAACGGTGGCGGCACTCGCGTTGAATGAGCTCGCAAACATCATGACTAGCATAATGAAGCTCGCTAAGGGGAGAAGGGCAAGCATGCGTATGCGTTTCAAGAATGGCACCTACTTTCAGTGTCTGCTAAGGAAACTACGGCTCCATTGCCGCCTGGCAGACAGACCTCAAAGACTTCGTTCAAACCTCTGCCTTCACTTCATCCGGCATGGTCTCCCAAAAAGTCCCTGCATACCAGTTGTCTATAACTGTACCATTCTCTCCTTCATTGCCAATTTATTCATTTTTTCCTCAATGAAGTGCATACATAAGTTTTTACATGGGTAATCAACGGGCGCACCTTCCAACAGCGAAGCCTGTATAAGACGGATCTTCTCTAAGAGTTTATAAAGATGATCCTGTTCACCGCTTACTTTTGTTGCCTCGTGATGGATATCTTTGAATAACAATGGTTTACCTTGACATTGAGTAATGCTCTCTTTCACCATATCTTTGCAGGACAGAAACTGCTTGAATCGCAGGAGGATGTTATCCGACTCTTGCTGTGTAACTTGTCAGAGGAAGGGGATTTGTAAGGAAAGGGTCTCACCGAGTTCTCCGGTGAGACCCTTTCCTTACAAATCCTGCTTAGATGGTTGCGCCTAAAATCCAGGGAGAGAACTCCTCTTCGCCAATATCCTGCTCCTCGCTCTTGCTCTTCTTGCCACTGGCGACAGCAATAACCTCTTCAAGGATCTGCATCCCCACCGACTGCGCACTCACGCCATCGAGCACCACGCCCGCATTAATATCCATATCCTGCTGCATCTTCTCATAAAGCTCGCTATTGGTGGCGACTTTGATTGATGGGGCAGGCTTAAAGCCGAAGGCGGAGCCGCGCCCGGTGGTGAAGACAACGACGTTTGACCCTCCTGCGACCTGGCCTGTGACCGATACGGGATCGTAGCCGGGCGTGTCCATGACGACCAGGCCGCGTTCGGTGATCGGCTCGGCGTAGCGATAAATGGCGTTGAGCGTGGTGGAACCCCCTTTGGCAACTGCGCCGAGCGATTTCTCATAGATGGTGGTTAACCCTCCCAGCTTATTCCCTGGCGTGGGGTTATTATCCAGTTCCATGTCGTTCATCGCAGTGTAGCGTTCCCACCAGCGCAGACGCTCGACAAATTGCTCGCCCACCTCGCGATTACGAGCTCGTCGCAGCAATAGATGTTCCGCGCCATAAATCTCCGGCGTCTCGCTCAGCACTGCGGTCCCACCCTGGCGTACCAGCTCATCGACGCAGTAACCAAGGCCGGGGTTCGCTGTAATTCCGCTCCAGCCATCGCTGCCACCACATTGTAAGGCCAGCGTAATTTCTGAGATAGGCACAGGTTCGCGCCGGACATCGTTTACCTTTGGTAGCAATTCGCCAATCATGCGGGCCGCCTCCTCGACCGCCCCGGCCACCCCGGAGCTTTCCTGGATGGTCAAGAAAAGGGGAGTTTTCCAGGATCGCTGTCCGTTATACTGTTCCATTGAGCGTATCATATCCTGGACCTGATTGCTCTCGCAGCCCAGTCCCACCAGGATGTATGCCCCTACATTAGGATGCACAGCCATACCGGCAAGCACACGCTGCAATTGCATGATCGGCGCGCTGCCATGCCGCATTCCGCAGCCACTTTTATGAGTCAGGCCGATGACTCCATCAATGTTAGGATAGTCACGCAGGATCTCTGGACCAAAGCGGCGCTGGATGTGGCGCACGGTGCTGGCGGAGCAATTGACGGTGCTGATGATGGCGATATAATTGCGCGTTCCCGTTTTGCCATCCGGTCGCCTGTATCCCATAAAGGTACGCCGTTGATCGACAGGGACGTACTCGACGGGACGTACATCGACGCCATATTCGTATTCCTGCTTGAGTTCGCCCACTGCCAGGTTATGGCTATGCACATGCGAACCAGCCTGAATAGGTCGAGTGGCAAAACCGATGATTGAGCCGTAGCGCCGTAGCGGTTGCCCCTGCTCGATATCTTGCAAAGCGACTTTATGGCCCGAAGGGATGCGCTGGATGACGGTGACCAGCCCTCCAGGAGAATGGAAAACAACGCCTCGGTTAAGAGGGACGCGCGCTATGGCGACATCATCGTTGGGATGCAGAAGCACCGCCACGGCTGAAAGAGGAAGCGGCTCTCCTCCAGGAGAAACTCCTTGCGTAATCTGGATGTTGGCGGGCTGTCTGATTGGAATATCCATCATCTACCTCTTTTCTTTTGCGCAGTAAGGCGATAAATCGCGCCGGTCGCGCTGAAGCGGGACCCTACGGGGATGCACTAAACACGCCCCCAAAGGAAGCCAGCGAACCATCGGCTCTGAATGTGAAGGGGTGCGGCGCGCTCATTACTTCGACATAGCTGCCGGAGCGCAAGTGATCCAGGCTGGCAACGCTTGCCAGGATATATTCGAGCCGGAGGGTATTTTCGATCCGGGCCAGGAGCGCCGTTGCAGGATCGGGACGACCGCAGGAGCGCAGGGCAGCCGCCACGGCTTCACGATCCGTCTCTAACACCATCGGGATCTTGGCCGATTCCATCGCAATCACCCCGGCGGTCAGGCTATTAATGTACATTGCCTGCGTATCAGCCTTGCCGACGACACGCGTGGTCGTAAAATCGGCCAGCCCCAGGCCGATGGCGTTGCCGTGCGATTCCTCGGTCAGATCATGGACGGTGACATTGGTGATTTTTGCGGCAGTGGCTTTCTGTTGAGCAGCGCAGCGCATACGACCAATGATATTGGTATCCATGCCCGCGCCACTGATGTTTTTGCCCATTTTGTCGATGACAAGGACATCTAATGAATCCCAGGGCAGACGCGGCATCATCGCTTTGGCATGCTCCAGCAAGGCGCGCTCCGGCTCGCCACCGATCCCCTCCGCCGGCACCACTGCGATTTCCGCCACTTCATCAGAGGCATTTTCGACTATTGCCAGCCCAAAAAGAATGGCGGAGCGAGCGACCGCGAATTTTGCTGCTTCGGCAGTGTAGCGGCTCAATCCCTCGACCCCCCATGAGTGAATGGTCAAAGCACCTGCATGCTTGCCCAGCCCGATGGCGACCATCTTTGAGAGGCCACTTTCGATAGGCGCTTCAAAGTCGGTATGAGGCTTGATACGGTTAACGACGACGATGCCATCGGCGGCATGGGCCATGCGATCAATATGGATAGGCATGCCGTTCGGCAGCGTTCCAAGTACGTCAACATCAAGGGATGAGATGATAGGCGCGCCGACAAACTGTTCTGTTACGCCAAGACTTTCGAGAATCATGCGCTGCCCTTCTGCGGTTGCGCCTCCGTGGCTCCCCATCGCGGGCACAATAAAGGGTTCCGCGCCATAATGACGTAACGCGGCCACCAACGCGCGAACAATCAGCGCAATATCGGCGATGCCACGGCTTCCCACGGCAATAGCAATGCGGTCGCCGGGATGGATATGCGTTGCGACATTGGCCTGCTCAAGCGTGGTAACAACCGCTCCAGGCACATCATCAATCTGGGTCTGCGGGAAACGCTGGCGCAATAGCACCATGTCTGGAAAAGGGACGGCTCGTAGAAGACCGGCGGTATCTTGATACGGAAATAAGTTCATGAAAAAACCTCCAGCGCAGCTGCCATCGGTGATGATAGCGATGATCATTGCATTGCTTATGGTGAAAAACATCTACAAAGGTAGAGATTTTTGGTTTGGAAGTATCATACCATTTTCTCTGCGCAATTTGCTCAGCCATAAGTACCCGGCGGGCTTGCTTACCAGAGGCAGGGCAGGTATAGTTTTATATGTAGAGTAAAAGTATTGGACTGTATCTTTTCTAACAAGCAGCAAGAAGGATGGCTGGCTCATGACGGATAAACGCGATATCACCAGTATTCAAAACGCCTGTACTCGCTTCCTGACTCATCATTACCGCAAAAGCCCGCACCAGATTCTGAGCGACCTGGCGCAGGCAACCGATCCCTCCATCCAGGCGGACAGATATGGACAGGGCCAGGTTATTACTCAGTTTGAAGAGGAAATTGCGGCCCTGCTGGGCAAAGAGGCGGCGGTCTTTATGCCCAGCGGGACGATGTGCCAGCAGATCGCCCTGCGCATCTGGGCTAACCGACGACAGAGCAAGAATGTAGCCTTTCATCCAACCTGCCACCTGGAGATCCATGAGCAGCAGGGATACCGGGCGCTTCATGGGCTGCACGGCATTCCGGTTGGCTCTCCCTATCAGTTGCTGACATTACCCGATTTGCAAGCCATCGCTGAGCCACTGGGAGCTGTGCTGCTGGAATTGCCCCAGCGTGAAATCGGCGGGCAGTTGCCTTCCTGGGAAGAACTGGTCGAGATCATCGAATGGGCTCGCTCGCGACATATTCCCACGCACCTGGATGGCGCTCGCCTCTGGGAGTGTCAGCCCTTTTATGGGCGCGAATATGCGGCAATTGCGGCCCTGTTCGATACCGTCTACGTTTCTTTCTACAAGGTGCTGGGCGGGATCGCAGGCGCCGCGCTGGCCGGACCATCCGATGTCATCGCAGAGGCTCGCACCTGGCAGCGCCGGCATGGCGGCAACCTTATCCATCTCTTTCCCTATGTGCTTTCGGCCAGAAAAGGGCTGGCCGATCATCTCGGCGAGATAGCCACGTATTGCGCAAAGGCCAGAAATGTTGCCAGCATCCTGGCGTCCTTTCCCCAGATCCAGGTTGTTCCCAATCCCCCTCAGACAAATATGATGCATGTGTTTCTCTATGGGGAGCGCGCTAAGTTGATCGATGCCGCTCTCGATATCGCTGAGGAAACTGGCACATGGCTGTTTCCCTCGCTCGTCCCCGCGCAACTTCCGTCTTACCATAAATTTGAACTGACCGTGGGCAGGGCAACGCTCGACCTACCAGATGAAACAATCCGTGAGCTATTCCAGCTTCTTTTTGCGAAAGCAGGAGTTGAGCGAGGCTCGCAATGAGACAGGTGTATCATTCAGGCCAGCAGCTTGGTGCTTATCGCCTGTTACAGCCATTGGGGCAGAGCGGGCATTCCGCCGTGTACCTGGGCGAGCATCTTCAGGAGCGCAGCCATGTCGCCATTAAGCTGCTGGCAGGGCAACGAACGGAGCAGGAGGTGGCAAAATTCCTTACGCAAGCGTCCACCCTTACCCTCCTGCGCCATGCCCACATTGTTCAGGTGCTGGATTACGGGATACACGATGATACGGCGTTCCTGGTCATGGCCTACGCCCCCAACGGAACGCTGCGCCAGCGCCATCCTAAAGGGACGCCTGTTCCCCTGGCGACAATCGTGTCCTATGTGAATCAGGTGGCGAGCGCCCTTGAATATATTCACCAGCGTTTTCTCGTTCATCGCGATATCAAGCCGCATAATATGCTGCTGGGCTCGAACAACGAGGTCATGCTCAGCGATTTTGGCATTGCCGCCGTCTCTCATAGTATTGATCCCGCACAGCCGGATGGCTACGACTTTGAAGGAACGGTTCCCTATGCCGCCCCCGAACAATTGCGGGGGCAGCCACGCAGGGGCAGCGATCAGTATGCGCTGGGGATCGTCGTCTATGAATGGCTCAGTGGCGACTGGCCCTTCTCCGGTTCCTTCGACGAGGTGACGCATCAGCATATGTTTGCCCAGCCGCCATCGCTGCGGATGAAGGGCATAGCGATTACGCTGGAGGTTGAGCAGGTCATTATGAAGGCGTTAGCCAAAGAGCCGGAGAAGCGCTTCGCCAGCATCACAGAGTTTGCGCGTGCGTTGGCAGAGGCCAGCCGCGCCAATGATCAGGAGCGTCCATCGCCACAAATCAAGCATCTTCCGTCGAAGCGTCAGTTCCTCTCTCCGCTCCCCTTCCCCAGAGAGTAATCTGGCGTTAGGATTTCTACATACCCTTCTGTTCCATTTACACGAATGCGTTGCCCATCTTTGATCAGTTTGGTTGCGTTTTCCACTCCGACGACCGCCGGTAAGCCGTATTCACGAGCGATAACAGCGCCGTGAGTCGTCAGTCCACCAACTTCGGTGACCAGACCCTTTATGGATACAAACAATGGCGTCCAGCTCGGGTCGGTAAAGGCGGTGACTAATATATCTCCCTCCTCTATAGCAGCATCTTCCATGTGTAAGATGATACGTGCTCGTCCCTCTATAACTCCCGAAGAAACAGCCAGACCCGCAATAGCCTCGGCTGGGAGATCCTCCCGTTGGTACTTACCAGCAATGATTTCGCCATCGGACGTGATAATACGCGGGGGAGTGAGTTTTTCATAGAATCTGTACTCGTCTTTGCGTTTGCTGATGATCTGGTAATCCAGCCTGTGTGTGCGCACGACTTCGCGCAGTTCTTCAAAAGTGAGGTAGTAGATATCTTCTTTTTCATCAAGCACGTTGGCGTGTATGAGTTGTTCGGCTTCTTTCAGTAACGTCTGCTTATACACGAAGTAGCGATTCATCATGCTGTATTTTGGATATTCACGATACCCGATGAAATTCCTGATGAGACTGATCATGCGTTTTGTTTCTCTGGCTTTTTGTTCACCCTGCGGTAATTGCTGCAATCGTTCTAATAGCTCCTGTTCTTTTTTCAGTGCTTCCTGTCGCCCCTGCTCAAATCTCCGCTTGCTTTCACCCGGTGCAAAGTTCTTGATGTTATTGAGAATCAGGGGGACAAGCGTCGTTGGTTTTTCGCTCCAACGAGGTCTCGTAATATCGATTTCCCCGGCACACCGCATTCCATATTTGTTAAGAAAAGCAGAAATAGCGTTTTGGGTCTCCTGTCCACCGTCAAACCTAACCAATTCATCCAAAAAGCTATCATCTTTTATCTGCCGCAAGTGCTTGATTACTTCTGGATAAGGGCGAATCGCATCTGCGACATCCAATAGCGCCAGACCCATCTCCGAAGTGATATTGTTGGGGACAGATTGAGAAAGCGTGCCTGCCACACTTTTTTCCCCCAACCACTCCTCCATTTTTTCGTTGACCCATGATGAGGCATTCATGGCGCTCATAAACACACCAAAACTCTGCGGGTCAGATAAACTTTTCCTTAATTGCTGCATGTCTTGCAGGATAAAGTCGAGCAGATCCGATCCTGATTTTGTTCGGATATTCTGCTTTAATGCTGCTATCGATGCCTGGTTACGCTGGATCAAATCAGAAACAATGGCGGGATCGTATTCGTTCAGCGTTTGAAAATCCGCAGGCGAGTGGCCTCTATTCCCTTTACCGGGAAGCTGCTCCTGCTTATCATCCGGTAGCAATTCGATAAAATCTCTCCGCTCTAAGATGGTCATGAGAGCGTCTCTGATGAGCGGATCGGATTTTCCCAGGACGTCTACTATAACTGCTCTTCTGGCTGGTGAAGCCAGCTCCTGTGTGATATCAACAAATAGTCTTCCACCGGCGGTAAACATGGGGCGTGCAGCCGTTAGCTGCCAGAAAGAGATTCCCAATGGCTTCATGGCATCAGTCATCATTTGTTGGTGACCGACAGACACATACACATGATTTTCTTGATCCTTTGCTTCAGGGATGGGGTATAAAGTAGTGATTGGGCGGCTCTGGACGATATAAAATGTATCATCGACCAGACACCATTCGATATCCTGGGGGCAACCGAAATGCGCTGCGATTTTTCTGCCGATGCGCTCAAGCCGCAAAATCTGCTCATCCGTCAGCACTTGCCTATTCTGCCGCTCAGGCTCAATCTCCTGTTCCTTCGTACCCCCATCTTTTAAGGCATATATAGCCAGTTTCTTGGTGGACATCCTCTTATCGATCACCTTGCCGTTACGCACTTTATAGCTATCAGCATTGACCAGGCCGGAAACCAGAGCCTCACCAAGTCCGAAGCTGGCGTCAATGGATAACACTTTCCTGTTAGCAGTGATGGGATCGGCGGTAAACAAAATTCCTGCCGCCTGAGAGAGGACCATCTTCTGAACAACCACGGATAGATGGACCTTACGGTGGTCGAAGCCGTTTTGCAGGCGGTAGGTTACTGCCCGGTCGGTGAATAGCGATGCCCAGCACTTGCCGACATGCTTGAGGATTGCCTCTTTGCCGATAATGTTCAAATACGTATCCTGCTGACCTGCAAAGGAGGCTGTCGGTAAATCCTCTGCGGTGGCACTGGAGCGTACTGCATAGGCATGTTTTTCACCAAACACGGAGAGGAAGCGGACAATCTCTTCATGAATGTCTTGAGGGATGGCTACCTCTTCAATGATTCTGCGAATCTCGCTACTCAGTTCACCGATTTTCTCCCGGTCTGCCACTTTGAGAAGCGATAAGCGGTCAAGTAATGCGTTGAGCGACGGCGTTTCCCCGATGATTCTTTGAAAGGCTTTAGTAGAAAGGCAAAAGCCGTCCGGTACGTGTATTCCTTCTATCCTGGAAAGCTCCCCCAGGTTCGCTCCTTTACCCCCGACAAGCATGAGTTTGGTTGCGTCAATATCCTGAAAACCGAGCACATAGGGACTCATAGCTCGATGACTCCTTTCGCACACGACGAGCAGTATCTTTGCTCAATGGAGAAATTTCACCACGGATGCGCCCGAGTGGCGCCACCTTCACCTGAGTATAGGGGAAAGAACGCCAAACAAAATCGTCCAAAAAGGCAGTGTGCAAGTAGACAGGAGATGGTACAATAAAAGTGGGAATGAGTAGATTCGTTTGTAATCTCAGAGCACACCCACCTCTCCCCCTCGTGCCCTTGTTGAACAGACGCCAATTGCAAGACAAGCAGGACTATTTCCCTAGAGCGATCTTGAACTGGTGAAGAAATCTTAACCAGGTATTGGTACTTTTTTGTGAGCCTGAACCACAATCGTGTCTCCTCCTGTGTACGTTATGTTATGCTGCCTCCAGATCAGAAAGTTTCACTGTGTTTCACTATATTTCATTCTGTGACATCTTTGCCCCCGATGACTGGTTGTACGGTCCCACTGAAGAGAGGTGGGGTGATTTGAGGCCGACAAAGGGGGAAAGACAGAGCAAACTTTGCAGGCTTATTCAGGGGTATTGCAGTGCGGCAAGCACGAAACAGGACAATCTTTCATCGAAGCTTGCACATACTGGAAAGAGGTAAGTTAGACAGATGTTTAAGCAACGGAAGCTATCACTGCAAAGGCCAGCGCGGCGGCGTCTTTCGCCACTTTTTCTCATTGGGGCAAGCGTGCCGCTCCTGCTGGCTCTCGTGGCAGGTGTGGTATTTATCCTTCCTCGCTCGAACTCGCAGGCAAAAGCGGCCAATATGGATTGTACGTTGATTGTGCCAGAGAATCCCTTATCGGCTCAAGGGCTGGCGACTCCCTACCAGCTCATGGCGACCAATCCAGAAAAAGGACCATGCCGAGAAGCAAATCCGCTGCAGGCGGCATTTGTTCAGGGAGCAGTTATTGATCCAGGCACCGGGGCGATCTCTGCTTATGATCCGCTGGTCGTCGATAAAGGAACGCGGCCAGCGGCGGCTCCGGTTGTTCCCCAGTTGCCAGCGAATGCGATTGTTGGGCTCTGGTTTGGCTTCAACGGGACCAACCTTACGCTCAAAGGGACGAATGGTAGCCTGACACAGGGGATGTGTGTCAACGGCGTGCAGGGCTCTATTTTTGGTCAGTTTGCTTACTGCAACGCTCCTGCCTTCTTCAATGCTGCCAATCAGGCTATTCAAGCAGGACAATTGCAAGTGCCTCCTCTAGGGACAGGAAATGATGGCAAAACCTGCCCTTCAGTGCGCGATTTTACGGTGGTAGATATGGATCAGAGCGATAACGTTACTACCACCTACCTGACGACCAGCGACGGCAGAACTGCGCAGATGAACGCGACTAACGCTGCCGCCTTGCACAATGCACAGGTGCAGGTTAATGCCAGCGACAATCGCCTGTTGGCTGTGGCACTGGATGGCGCGCTGGGCTGCACTCCCTGGATGGCTCCCAATCTGGCGGACCCCGGCAAAATGGTGCCAACCTTACCACTGGACGAGCTACAGGCTGCTGCCAACCAGGCTGCCCCGGTTGCACTGGTGCCGATGGGCGATCCGATGGTGCTCAATAACAACAAACCAGATATCAACAAAGTCAATGCGTACCGGGTCGGTGTTGATCAAGCTCCTGTTGCCAATACAACGGCCAGCACTAGAATGTACTGTACTAATCTGCTCAACAACGCGCCTGCGCGGTTGCAGCTCGATATGCCGCTCACGCAACAGCGTCCCTCCCCCGACGCCGCTGCCGCCAATTCGCTCTTCACCTTTCTGGCGCAGCGATTTGCGACCACCTTCGGAGCAAACGGCCTCAACTGCACCGGTCGGCTCAACGTCGCAAATCCGATCAAAGTGAAGACCGATGGCAACGGCGTCGCGATTGCTGCGACGTTCAAAACGAATAACGGGAATAACGGCGGCAACAACGGAAACACCGGTGGAAAAGGTGGCAAAAAAGGGAAAAAGCGGCATTAACATAGCTCCATCCTCGTTCATCCGCCATCGACTATCGGAGAGGTCTGAGCCCCTCCGATAGTCGATTTTTCTCATCTTGATCACAACACAACCAATTCGTAAAAAATGATATACTTACAGAAGCTCATGCAGGAGTTTATGAGAGCGTACGAACAGCGTATCCGTATCCTCCAGCGGAGAATCGTTCATCAAACGATTTGCTCGCTTTACGTTGTTGTTCTAGCTTCCATTACCTGATGATGTGTGCCAATGACATCTTACCTTCCTTAAAATGCGCAGCATTGGGGCCGATGTCATATGCTGTCCCTTGTAGCTTTTTCATGGATGATGGATAAAAGCACTTATTGCCAACAAGGAGTTTTCAGGCGATGAAACGACTTTTATTTCTGCCACTGCTGCTGCTCATCCTTCTCAGCGGCCTCATGGTGACCAGCACAGCAACCGTCCAGGCCGCTATGGTGAGTAAATGCGTTACTCCAGGGGCTACCAATACGCAGCATGGCATGATTGGAGGGGCCAACTATACTATTTCTGTCCCCGCCAATTGGAATGGGACGCTGGTGCTCTACAGTCACGGCTATGTCTTTTCCACCTCCCCGCTCCTCAATCCAGCGCCCGATGCTGGAGATGCAACCACAGCCGCCGCTCTTCTCCAACAAGGTTATGCACTGGCTGGCTCGTCGTACAGCCGCAATGGCTGGGCGCTTCAACAGGCATTCCACGATCAAATCGCGCTGCTGGACTTCTTTAACCAGACCTGCGGTCATCCCGCGCGTACGATTGCCTGGGGGCATTCACTCGGCGGCATTATCACTGCCGGGCTGATTCAGCTTTTCCCCGAGCGATTTAGCGGCGCGCTCCCAATGTGCGGCGTACTGGCTGGTGGCGTCGGTACCTGGAATCAGGCGCTGGACGGTGCCTTTGCCTTTAATGTGCTGCTGGCCCAGAGCTCCCTGCCTATCGTCCACATCACGAATGCGAACGGCGCATTCCAGCAGGCCGAGAACATTCTGGCGGCGGCCCAGCAAACACCGCAGGGCAAAGCGCGTATCGCACTAATCTCTGCGGTATCGGACACGCCAGGCTGGTTTAGTGCAGCTTCTCCTGAGCCTGCTGCCAATGATTTTATTTCACAGGAGCAGAACCAGTTTTCGTGGCAGAGCAAAGTCGATTTTGCTTTTGCTTTCGCAGCACGCGCCGAACTGGAGATGCGCGCAGGCGGTAACCCGTCCTGGAATACGGGGGTTGACTATCGCAGGCAACTGGAGCGTTCAGCCGACCGCAAAGAGGTTGAGGCGCTTTACAAGCAGGCGGGATTAAATCTGAACCGTGACCTGGATATGCTGGAAGATGCTCCTCGTATTGCTGCGGACCCGCAGGCCAAAGCCTACCTGAGCAGGTTTGTTACCTTCAATGGAGAGCTGGATATGCCGGTTCTTTCCATGCATACAACCGGCGATGGGCTGGTCGTCAATCAGGATGAGCAGGCATACAACAGCGCCGTGCGCCAGGGAGATGATGCCAATATGCTGCGCCAGATCTTCGTCCATCGCGCCGGTCACTGTACCTTCACCCCGGGCGAAACTGTGGCAGCGTTCCAGACATTGATCCACCGCATCGACCACGGCACATGGGGCAATAGCACTGATCCCGGTAAGCTGAATCAGGAGGCGACAAATCTCGGTCCAACCTTCAACGTTGTTCCTCCTGCCTTCATCCCGTTCAAACCCACCGTTTTCCTGCGCCCATTTAACGCGGACTCGGACGATTAGTTGGAACTATAACCAGGAAACCGATCCCGACGCAGGCTCAATAGATGCGCTATTGAGCCTGTGAGGCGCGCAATGAATATTATTTTGTCTCTCCCTCATCCACCACCCGGATCTTGTCTTCTTCAGCGATGCCCTTATCTGCACTCACATTGATCACCTTCCAGTGAGAGGTTTTCTCCTCTCAAAAAAATCCCCAATAGCGTTGACCCATGCTGGTCGTGCAAGTTTTCGCATGTGTTTTACTTCAGTGCTCTTGGGGTTAAACAATACAGCACGGTTGTACGCATTGAGTGCATCAGTCTGCTTCCCTATTGCAAGGTAAGCAGCTCCTTCAGCAATCCAAACACGAAAGTCCCTATTATTCATTTGTTTGGCACGTTTTACCTCATTGAATGCCTCTCTGGAATTACCTGCGACCCCAAGAAAAGACGCCAGTGCGATATGCGAACTCACTAAGTCAGGTCGCATCTCAACGAGAGTCCGACCAATCAAAATAGCTTCTGAATGTCTGTCTAACTCAGAGAGCAATGCCGCTTTCACTAACAATGCCTGGTAATCTATTTCTCCGCCTGATTGTAGAGAGTCCAACATTGCAATTGCTGTGCCTATTTGCCCTGTTTTTCCAAAAATACTTGCCTTTATACGCAATGCAGCTCTATTGCGTGGTTCTTTTGCTAATATCTGTTCAACACTCTGCAAAGCCTTCGGATATTGCTTGTTGTGTGACAAAGCCTTCGACATTTCAATCATTGCAAGCGAATTGTGGGGATCGAGAGCAATCGCTCGCTCTGCCACTTGAAGTTGTTCTTCAGGCCGCCATAATTCATATAATGTCGCGCTAAGGAGGATCAAAGCGTCAATCAAACCAGGATTGTCTTGAACTACTTGTTGAAGCAGGATTTCGGCTTCGCTATATTGTTCTTGATCGTACAACTGTTGTGCTCTAGCGTAAGAAGGTTGCATACATTTTCCTTTCCTCTTCCAGCCTACTGCTGGTAGCTATGTTATCTGATATCGGTTTTCTCTTTATGGGGGTCCGACATTTTTCCCCGCTAAGCAGACAGTAAGAGGGGAGAACAGCGAGAGAAAATGTTGGGACCCCCAATATGATGGTGCCGCCCACCATGAATTGCGACAATGCACAGTTTAGCCTCAACGTTTTCCTTGCGAACGGAGTTGTTGCTCAGCTTGCTTATACTGGCGCTCTGCCTCCTTACGTCTTTCTTTGTTCCCTAGTAAGCGCCACATCTGAATCGCGTCGCTTAACGCTCCCGTATCCAGTGGGTCCTTAGCAAGCTGACTGTCCAAGGCGCTGGCAATCAACCGAGCGACTCTGGCTGTTTCACTCTCGTTGTACAATAAACGCCCGAAAATATAGAGCTGCTGCATCAAAGCTCTGGTATATCCTTTACCGTCTATCGGTGCTCCTGCCAAATAGCTATCGAGCATCATCAATGCAGCAGTCGGCCCTTTCTCAACGGTTGTCATGACCCACTGCATTTCTAATTCAGTGGAATAGGGCTGATAAGTGGATGTTGAGTTTGTAGTGGTCAGCCGACGAAACCGATAGCTATACCAATAGGTTCCACGTTCTTGCGTGGGTTGCCACCCTCCCGACGTCAGCCTTGAAATAAATCGTTGCAACTCTTGCTGATACCCCTCAAGCTCTCGGCCTGTGGGGGGGGGCGAGTTCTTGACCCAGCCCGACCCTGCGCCCGCGTGGCCATCCATTCAGCCGCTCAGAACTGGCAACTTCGTAGATGCCATGCTTTCCAATAGAAGATGCTACCCATTTGTATGTGTTGCCACCGAACACTGTATCACCAGCATCCACAACGTCTATGTCGCAAAATTCCCAAACATCACCTGCGGCCTGCGAGGGATTACTATTCCCAACTGCTGTTCCACACGCCGCACAGAACTTATCTATACTGCGAAGTTCACTTCCACAGTTCGTGCAATGCTTTGCCATTGGCGTATCTTCCTGACCTATTCGATTTTTCTGCCTTTGCACAGCGCAGCCAGATTTGACGCGCTCTCATACTTTAAAGTTGTAAATTAGGCATATTTGAGAGCGCCGGCGCTGAAGCCAGAACTTTGAAAGGAAAAATGTCCGGCCCCCATGTTTGCAACGCCATTCTTAAAACCCATGCCTCTCCAATTCGTCATGGACGGCAGACTCGACATCCGATCTAAACTTCGCCCTTTTGAGCGACTCTCCTGCCGTCCCTGAGAAAACCCCAAAGATGGCAAGAATGATGATGAATTCAATGCCTCCGATGATCCCAGGGAGGGCAAGCAGGAACAATGCCGTTTTGCGCCCTCCGCTCATAGCGTACCAGGCCGATTCATTCCATGCGCCCAACTTTTTCATCAAGAGAAAATAACCTGCACCGATGCCCACTGTAACAATGGAAACTGCTATCCCTACACCTCTGCCGACATTGCCACCGCCAGGTGAGAAGAGTATGGGTACTATTACTCCAAATAACAAGTAAAATATAAACTCTGCCACAACAAACCCCGCACCAAAGCCGATGAGCTTTCGCATGTGCCTTCCCCTTTCTGCTGTTGAATCTGGGTTTTCTACAATGCCTCTTGAAATTTATGCCATTGACGACCTTAACTGTCGCTCGCATTCCGCGAAGAGAGGCTGGAGCAAATATAGCAAGCGCGTTAATGGCGATCACTGCATTGCATACTGCAAATCGCGGAATTATGTAGTTATTGGCTATCTTAGCAGATAAAAGTCCTGAGTTCTTGCCATGTTTGTGCTGCTAAGGTATCTTAGCGGCAGTATAGCACATCGATAAATGAGAGTCTACTGATACTGTGGTAAGGGAGTATGGCTATGACCGCGATTGATCGAACGATTTATCGCCGGATGAAACGCAGCTATACTACAAAAGAGTTAATCGAATATGATTTACCCAAAGGTAGGAACTGTAGGGGCACCTCCCACGATCTCCCGCGATGAATCGGGGAGCCACGGAGCTACCGGTTGCCCTGCGGCAGATGGCTCCCCTGCGGTCGGACGGTTGCTTTGCGGTCGGGTTGTGGAACCACGGGAAGGCGATAAATCGCCCGTTGGTCGCGTTAAAACGGGACCCTACGAATTTTTGTGTGGCAAGATGCCGGAGACCATCTCTTTGACCGACTCCTTGATAATCCCGCCTTCTTCAGGATCGCCTTTGACCAGAGCAGACGTATAGTTCTTTGCCTGCTCAAAGCTGATATGTGGCGGCAATGTGGGCACATCGCCAGAAGTATACGCCTCGTATACCACGGGACGATCTGCCGAGAGCGCCGCCTCCCAGGCTGTGGCAACATCTTCAGGCTTCTCTACCCGAATCCCTTTGAGCCCTATTGAAGCAGCAAAGCGGGCGTAGGGGAAGTCCGGCAGGTCCTGGGTCGTCTCTAGCTTAGGATTGCCCTCCTCTATGCGCATCTCCCAGGTGACCTGATTGAGGTCGCGATTATTGAGCACGAGGAAGATGAGGCGCGGATCGCTCCAGCGTTTCCAGTACTTGGCAACGGTAATCAGCTCGTTGAGGCCGTTCATTTGCATCGCGCCGTCGCCGGTGCAGCAGATGGGGATATGTGTCGGATAGGCGAATTTCGCGGCGATAGCATAGGGCACCGCCGCCCCCATCGTGGCAAGGCTGCCCGACAGCGAGCCCATTGTGCCAGGCTTCATGCGCACAATGCGCCCGTACCAGTTGGCGGTCGTGCCGGCATCGGCGCTTAATATGGCGTTCTCCGGCAGGCGTTTGGAGAGTTCCAGGAATACACGCTGCGGATTCAGAGGCTCCGCAGACTCGCTTGCCCGAGCTTCGACGACCTGCCACCAGTCTTTAATGTTCGACTCGATCTTTTCGCGCCACGAACGATCAGTTTTGCGCTTGAGATGAGGAATAAGCGCGCGCAACGTCTGTTTGCTATCGCCAATAAGATTAAGCTCCATAGGATAGCGCAGGCCCAGCATGCGTCCGTCGATGTCAATCTGGATACCTCGCGCCTGGCCCTCCTTCGGCAAGAATTCGCCGTAGGGGAAGCTGGAACCGACCATCAGGAGGGTATCGCACTCCATCATCATATCCCAGCTCGGCTTCGTGCCCAGCAGGCCGATACAACCGGTGACAAAGGGTAGATAATCCGAAAGAGCCGCTTTCCCTAACAATGCCTTTGCCACGCCGCACCCGAGCAGATCAGCAACTTCTATGACCTCATCACCGGCGTGAAGCGCGCCAGCTCCAATGAGCATGGCAACCTTCTTGCCTTCGTTGAGGATGGCAGCAGCACGCTGAAGATCTTCTTCCGTGGGAGTGATCCGAGGGTAGCTGTAGCCAATACCGGTGTGGACGGTGTTATGAGCATGCGGCGGCTTCTCGGCATCCAGGTCCTGGACATCTTTGGGGATAATAATGCAGGTCACTGTACGTTCGGTGATGGCGATACGCATCGCCCTATCGACCAGTTGACGTATCTGCATCGGACTGGAGGCCATGTGAACATATTCGCCTGCGACATCTTTGAACAGGTTGAGCAGATCAACCTCCTGCTGGTAGTTGCCGCCAATGGCTGGACGCGCTGATTGGCCCACGATTGCCAGAACAGGCCGGTGATCCATTTTGGCATCGTACAATCCGTTGAGCAGATGGATCGCCCCTGGTCCCGATGTTGCCAGGCAGACGCCAACTTCATCTGTATATTTGGCATGCGCGGTCGCCATAAACGCCGCCATCTCTTCATGACGTACCTGAACAAACTCGAAGAGATCTTTATTGCGCTCTAGCCCTCCCAGGATGCCATTAATGCCATCGCCAGGATAGCCGTAAATGCGCTTGACTCCCCATGCGGAAAGTCGCTTTAACAAAAAATCGCTAACTTTATCTCCCATTTGCGGACTCAACCTTTCTCTTCTGGCAACATTATCCATACGGTGAAACCGTCGAGTGATAAAAGACTCAAACATTCCCCACCCGCCCCTCATTACCGGAGGCAAATTCGCGGATAAGAACCATACTGGCATTTTCTATCGTATTACGATACAAATATAACACGATCAGAAATAACCAGACGGTTACTCTACCATGTATTGCCCGCTTCGCTTACAATAGGCGAAGAATCTTTTATATGAGCCTTTTACCATCCCATTACACGTATCGAGGCAACGAAATGATGACGAATAGACATGCTAACATTGATAGCACTGATTACCAGGCTCTGGCCGAGTTCCGTTACCAGATCCGGCGCTTTCTGCGTTTTAGCGAGCAGATGGCGCGTTCGGCGGGGATTGAGCCGCAGCAGCATCAGTTACTGCTGGCCGTTAAGGGGCTGCCTGAGGACAGGGATGCCACGGTGGGGGAGATTGCGCATCGTTTGCAAATTCAACACCACAGCACCGTCGAACTCATAGATCGGCTGGTGGAGCGCGGCTTTGTCGAACGCCAGCGCGACGAGAGCGATCTGCGGCGGGTCATCGTCAATCTGACTCCTGCGGGGGAAGAGATCCTTGAAGAACTCTCAAGTACTGCGCTCGCCGAACTGCGTTCTACCGGGCCTGAGCTTGTGCGGGCCCTGGGTTCGCTTATTGCCCGTAAACGCTCTTAAAAAAGAACATGCCATTACTGAAACCATTTAGCGCCTCCAGACGAGATGATGTATTGAAACTAGTGACTGAAAATATAGCGTGTTACTGATTTTTATAGCGTTTTATGACACCAGTTAGATGGTCAAAAATTCCTTGCTGGCAAAATTCCTTCAAAAGGCAAGTCCTGGAAGCTTGCCACATCTATTCCCGTGTGATATTGTTTGCATAATCACATGAAAGAACAATTGACAATCATATGACTTTCATGTTATTATCACATATGAATAGAGGCTCTCTATGAATTTGCAAGACTATCGTCGCCGCTTGGGATGGTCCCAGACCGAATTAGCCCGTCGGTCTGGATTGAATCCTACGACGGTGAACAAGGCAGAAAGAGGTGAGGAAATTTCCGGGAACACCGCCGCGAAGATTGCGGAAGCCTTCAGTGAGGCATTGGGCGTGCGCATCTTTCCTGGTGATATTGAAGGGCTGAACATTAAAGTGTAACGTGTTGAATGGAGAGGATGAGCCTACGCGCCAACGTAGGCCCCCTGTAGAGAGACTAGTGTGTAAAACCCAATCTAGCCTCTTCACACCGCTAGCATAGCGGGAGGAGAGCCAGAAGTCAAGCACAGAAAGGAAGCTTGCGTCATGGCACAAACGCTCCAGATCGGCCATTCTACCATTGTTCTCACCGATCACAACGACGACTTTCACGACGGTTATTCGAACGGCTACCTGTACTATTATGATGAGCGACATCGCCCACCATTTCCGCTCACTAGTGACACCATTACAACCTTCATCCAAACCAATATGACCGATCCTCACAAATCGCACAACTGGAATGCTGGTTTCATCACTGGATGGATGGAAGCCTTGTATGAGAATGATCCTCACACCTTTTGTAGCTTACCACCACAGAGCGGTCAGGGGCAAGAGAGGCATACCGAGCTATCACCACTGCCTGTTTCCGTTTTGCAGGAGGCATAGAAAGAAAAGAGAAGGAGAATGGGAAACGGTATCGTCCACCCGTTTCCCTAATGAGGTGAACAACGTGCAGCTAGTTGAGCGAAAAGCGCGAAGTTAAAGAGCACAGGGAGGGCAAGCGATCATGAGCATGCGGGAAAAGCAGGCAGCACGCAAAAACAAACGTGCGAAACACGTCACAGAACCACGTCACATCACGCGTGCGGCCACACGTATCCGGCTGACCGATGTCAATGCGGGAAAGCTTGCTGCTCTTGATACGCTTGCCCCTGTCTATCTGACCCTCTGCCAACAGTATGTCACCTTCTTTTGTACAGAAGAACTTCCAGATAAGTTACGTGATCCGCTCTATGAGACACCTCTTTCCGAGCGCCGGCACCGCGTTGCCATGATGCAAGCAGCAGGCATTGCCAAGTCGTGGAGAAGTAACCGAGCCAATGCGTTGCGCGACTACGAGAAGCAGCAAGAGCAGTACCAGCAACGACTTGCAGCATACCAGGAACAAAAGGCGCGGGGCATGCGCGAAAAAGGTGAGGAAGAGATCAAGGAACCAAAGGCCCCTGTCTGGCATGAATGGAACACCCCCACCCTGCGAGAATGGTGTCTGCAAACGAATGCCAATGTCGCTAAGCTCGAACCTTCAGAGGACAGCAGTTTTGACTACTGGTTGACCGTGGCAACCCTGTCGAAGGGATACCCCATCAAGATCCCTGTGAAGCTTGCTGACTACCACAAAGAAGCACTCAAAGAGAAAAAGCTCAATAGCAGTGTCTCACTCAACAAGCGGAATGCTGCGTGGTGGTTAACGGTCACCTACGATGAGGACATCGCCATTGCCACCGCGCCTGATGCCCCTGTCGGCGGTTTCCAGGCACATGCAGACCACAATGCGGCGATCAATCTCAGTCGTCGCGTAGGGGATAAAGCTCTTGGGGCCTGCCATGGCAGAGATGCCATCAAGTCCTTGCTTCTGAAACGACATGAAGCATGGAAACAGGAACATGGCTTCGCTGTGAGTCCGAGGGTAAAAAGCAGGAAACGAAAGCGTTTTGTGTCATCTGGACGCTCACTCGTCATGTGAGAGGTTGCCCGTAGTGTAACCTGCCGCCGAGTCAGTTGCTTTGTAAACCGGCGTAGCTTAATCCAGAAAAGCAAGCGGTTAATAGAACGTTAGATTTTTTGGAACTATGTGGGTTGACGAACATCCCATTGTAACTCTCTTGTAATCATACGGGCGAGACGTATTGCCAAAGGTACGTTCAGCGAGTAAAACATTAGTACGGTAAAATATGCTACGATACTAAGCATATTGTGCAGGATAAGAGGGCCGGAGGAACGAACGACTCTGGCCCTTTTCAACTCTCCTGTCAGGAGCTATGTATGGAAAAGCGGAAGTTAGGCAAAACGGAATTATCGGTACCGGTGGTTGGAATGGGAACGTGGAGAACGTTTGATGTATCGGGCGAACCGGCGCTGAAGAATGCGCGTACGATTGTTGACGCCGCGCTCAAAGCGGAGGCAAACTTTTTCGACTCGTCGCCGATGTATGGCGCTGCCGAACATGTGCTGGGCGAAACTTTGCGCGGGCAGCGCGCACAGGCCATCATCGCAACCAAAGTATGGGCCTCGACCAGAAGCGAGGGAGCCGCCCAGGTCAAACAGGCGCTCTCTTTCTTCGACAATTGCATCGACCTCTACCAGATCCATAATCTGGTCAACTGGCTGGAACACCTGGCGCTCCTGGAACAACTGCGTGATGCTGGCAAGGTGCGCGCAATCGGCGCAACCCACTATAGCAGTTCAGCATTTAAAGAGCTGCGCACGGTAATGAAAACCGGTCGCATCACGGCTATTCAAATCCCCTATAATCCCATACAGCGCGAAGCGGAGCGCGAGATCCTGCCCCTGGCCGCCGATCTTGGCCTGGGAGTAGTGGTAATGCGTCCTTTTGCAGAAGGCGCTCTGTTGCGCAATCCTCCTTCCGCAGAGGCGCTCAAGCCACTGGAACCCTTTGGCGTGACGACCTGGGCACAGGCTCTGCTCAAGTGGGTCTTGAGCGATGAACGCTGTCACGTCGCCATTCCTGCCACCTCCCGTCCACAGCGTATCACGGAGAACGCTGTAGCCGGAAATCCGCCCTGGTTTGGAACTGAGGAACGAGCATATGTTGCTCGCCTTGCGGCTACTTAAAATATGACAGAGGGTGTCATGAACGCTTCAGTACAATGAGGCTGAAAATAAAGGAAGTAGGAGCAAGGAGAGGATCAGCGATGCGTTATGGTTTCGTTCTTCCTGGCGGCGACATCTGGACAATTCCTGAAATGGCAGCAGAGGCGGAAGCTGCCGGATGGGATGGTGTATTTATTCCTGATTGCATTTCAATCGATACTCCTGATTATCCGCCTGGGCAACGCCTCAACTTGCCTGAAGGTTTTCAGGCGTAGCTCTATGGGATTTGTCGCAATATGTGCCTGCGCTGGTCAGAGGCACAACGCCAGCACAGGCAACGACAAACCAATCCCATCCCTCTGAACGCATTTGACGATGTTGAGCGTTCTTTTATTGAAGATATTATTGATCCGTTAATGCCTGAACCAGACGAGGTATTAATCCGTCAGGATCTCGTGACGCTGCTCGACCGAGCTCTAGGCTATTTGCCCGACACGACACGCACGGCATTAGAATTGCGTTACCTGGCAGAACTGCCCCAAAAGGCCGCATATTCGACCAATGACTCTGTTGCGCTGACCTTCCGGCAGTTGCTACGCAGTTCGCGCCTCCTATTTAGCCTGGCCCTGAACAGGGGCCGGGCAACCGCGAGGGATTGTCCCTACAGCGCCCGCCCCTACGCCTGCTAACTATTCAGCACGGGCAGCACGCGATGCACTAACATTTCAACGTTGGTGAGGTCGGGGAAGCCGCCCCAGCCGAGCATAAAGTAATCGACGCCGAGATCGATGAATGGACGCATTTGCTCAATGACCTGCTCAGGTGTGCCAACAAACGCGTTGGCGGAGGTCATGCCGCTGACATTGAGTTCCGCTAGCTTCTCCTCTGTTGGGGCGCATAAGCTGCCACCGAACCAAGTACGACGAAGAGTTGCGGGATCGCGTCCAACTGCGGCACAGGCTTGCTCACATTCTTTGACTTCCTGCCGGAACTTTTCGATCCCCGTCCATGAGACATTCCACCAGTCGGCATGGCGGGCGATTAAGCGCAACATACGCGGCTTCGCTCCTCCAATCATGATGGGTGGAATGGGATCGGGCTTGGGTTCACAATACGCTTCTACGGCCTGATAGTGCTTGCCCCGCACCGTCCCCTGCTCATCGCGCCAGAGAGCTTTGACGATCTGAAGCGTCTCTTCCAGCTCTTCCACTCGCGTCCCCGCCGAGGGAAAATCGTAGCCGTATGCTCTATACTCATCTTCTTTCCATCCCGCGCCAATGCCAAAGATAAAGCGACCGCCACTGAGAAACTGGAATGTTGCCGCCATCTTTGCCAGCAGCGCCGGGTTGCGGAAGGACTGGCAGAGCACCGCATGCCCGAAATCTAGCTGTGGATGGCGTGCAGCCATATAAGTCAGCATGGTCCATCCCTCTAGCAGTGGATTGGCACCGAACTGGGTATGATCGACAAACCAGCCTGAATCAAAGTGACCTGTCACCAACGCCAGTCCCTGCTCTACGGCAGCCATGTATGTCTCGCGAGACATCCCAGGACGAGGGCTGGGCAGAGCTAACCCGAATTGAATACGCGTCATGCATTTTCCTTCTGTTGTTCAAAATAACACTGGGTAAAGCGGTGTCGTGCAGCCATTATAGCATGTAGCCTGCGCCCTATGGGGCATCAGCTCTTCTAGTAAGGATGTCACAAACTGGAAAGCCTCCCAGAAACGTCTGCTTTTCTTGACAATAACATTGATGAGCAGGTATTCTTGAGATAAGATATTCTCATTCTTTGAGAATATTCTCAAATCAAGAGAAACCGCAAAAGCACAGGGGTTCGTACACGCGCCAGGCACGTAAAACAATGTAGGTCTTCTTTTACACGCGTTTTCCTCTCTCATCTCTCCTGGAGCGGAGGGTAGACAAAGAAGCTGAGGTACAGAGGATGTATCTCACCAGTCTTTCAAGAAAGGGAAAAACCATGTCACAAGAATCTGATCTCATGCAACCGCGGGGCATCGCCGTTCCTACCGAAACAGGATATCAGGTGATGGAGGGCAAAGGCGCGCTCGTCAACCGCAATTCTGTCATCTTTGCCATCGGACAAGGCATCTCGCTCATCGGCGATAACATCTACCTGTCAACGCTCATTATCTGGATCTCAGCCGTGACGCTGGCAGCCGCGCACACGCCGGCGCAGAAAGCGGCTGTGGCGGCGACGGTCACGGCCATTCAAGCCGGTATTTTTGGTGCCAATTACCTGGCAGGTTTTCTCATCATCCCCTTTGTTGGGGTCTTCGTTGATCGCTGGAACCGCCGCACGACGATGATTATCGCCGATTTAGTGCAGGCGGTGCTGGCTCTCCTGCCCCTGGTCGCGTTTCTCCTGGCGAAAAATGTCTTTATTCCCGCCATTTACGTGACCTACTTCCTGCTGGTGGCTGCTCAGGGCTTTTTTGCAGGCTCACAGAGCGGCGTCCTCCAGGTGATCGTCGCCAGGAAAAGTTTTCCACAGGCCGTCTCTATTCTGAACGTTCTGATCGGCATAGGTGCAGTAGCCGGTTTTGCCCTGGCCCCGTCCTTCTTCATTGCGGTGGGACCGATTATCGCCATTACCTTTAACGCGCTGTCCTTTGTTATTTCTGCGATTGCACTGTTCTTGCTGCGCATCCCCAGAGAGGCCGTGCATCCATATGTCTTCAGACAAAGAGACGATCTTGCGGCAGCCGTGAGTATCGGCAAAAGTATTGCCGGCGTATTCAAGGATTTGTGGCGCGGCCTGCGTTTCGTCTTCACCACGCGCGTGTTGTTTGGCATTGTCATCATGCTGATCGTCGTCCAGATTGGCGCAGCCGCAGTTAACTCTCTGACCTCTGGCTTCTTCTTTGCCAATCTGCATGCCAGCCCCACCAAAGACCTGGCGCTGATTAGTCTCCTTCCTGCGGCCCTGGGTACAGGTGGTATCATAGGGGCTATTCTCGTGGGCGTCCTCGCGCGGTTTGTCCCCCTCAAAGCACTGGCTATCACGGGCATTCTTGGCATTGGCCTGGGTCTGATCAACATTGCCTTCCTGAGCAATGTGACGAGCGGGGTGTTTTTCTATTTCATCGCGGGTATTTTCAACAATCTGTTTGTTGTCAGCTATTCCGCTCTGGTTATCAAAGTCACCCCCAATCCCATTATCGGGCGTGTGGAGGGAGTGCTGACGCCACTCGCCACCTTCTCCTCTTTTATTAGCGCCTTTGCCGTTGGCGCGATTGTGGCGGCCTATAATCCGGCGCTCAACCCCAGGACCCCTTTCCCCAATTCCGCTGTCCTGTTCACTGATATTTTCGTCATCAGCGGCATTGTGGCTGTGGTTGCCTCTATCATAGGCTTCCTGTTCTTGCGTCAAGCAAAGGAAGAGGTTACCGGGGTGGAGAAACTGGTCACCGCTCCTGCTCATCCGTCAATGGGGGATGAGCCTCCCATCATAGCGGGCGAGGCGGGAAGTTAAGCGTTGAAGCGCCAGAGTCGTCGGGGGCGCACCTTAACGGTTTCCCCCCGATGGCTCTGGTGCTTTGTCTTTCGCGTTTTGGGGCAAAAATTGACATATATCAGAATAAGGGGATAGGATACACATAACCCCAACATTGTATAGCTAACACGTCCTTCCAGTACCCGTTGCGAGAAAGGACCTTAACATGGATGTCATTGTCGAAACCACTACGGGGAAAATACGAGGCATGACCGCCGATGCTATCACGAGCTTCAAAGGTATCCCTTATGGAGACACAACGAGCGGGCGCAACCGTTTTCGACCGCCCGTTAAACTCGAACCCTGGGCCGGTGTGCGTGATGCTCTGGCATATGGCAACAGCAGCCCGCAACCGGCGAGTGGCCCATCGATCTTCCGCACCACCCTACGGCCTGAGCCGGAGAGTGAGGACTGCCTGTATTTGAACGTGTGGACGCCAGGCGTAGGGGATGACCGCAAGCGGCCTGTCCTCTTCTGGTGTCATGGCGGTGGCTTTACAATGGGCTCTGGCTCGGGAGCCTTTGTGCATGGCAGTAATCTGGCCCGGCGAGGAGATGTCGTGGCGATAACGGTCAATCATCGTCTCGGTCCGCTCGGCTATTGCTACCTGCGTGAGCTGATCGGCGAGGAGTATGCCGCGTCAGGTAACGTCGGCATGCTCGACCTCGTGGCGGCGCTGGAGTGGGTGCGCGACAATATCGCAGCGTTCGGCGGCGACCCCGGCAATGTGACGATCTTTGGGGAGTCGGGCGGCGGGGCGAAGGTGAGCGCCTTAATGGCTATGCCCAGCGCGATTGGCCTTTTTCACCGCGCGATTGTGCAGAGCGGCCCGGGTATACGACTGACTCTCCCTGAAAGGGCTACAACCAATGCCGAGAAGCTGTTGAAAGAACTGGACATCTCTGCCAGAGAACCGAAGCAATTGAGCAGCCTGACGACCGAGCAGATCTTTGCGGCCAATGCCAGGGCGCATCCCGATGGCCGCCTGGGCTGGGCGCCTGTTCTAGACAGCTATGTGCTGCCCCAACATCCTTTTGAGCCTGCTGCCCCCGCCATCTCAGCCAACATCCCGCTCATGATTGGCACCAATAAAGATGAGGCGACGGCGTTCTTCCTGGCCGATGCGGAGGTCAGCTCGCTCGACGAGGCTGGGCTGCGCAAGCGCGTGCAACCCTACGCCAAAGAGCGAACGGACGCGCTGATCGCGACCTATCGTCACGCATGCCCAGAAGCTTCATGCAGCGAACTCTTTCTCTCGATCATGAACGATCAGATGATGCGCATCAACTCGATTACTGTGGCCGAACGCAAGCACGCGCAAGGTGCGGCTCCGGTCTTCATGTATCTCTTCGCCTGGGAGACGCCGGTCTTCGGCGGGCGGCTGAAATCGTGTCACGCGCTGGAGATCCCCTTCGTGTTCGATAATCTTGCCGTGAGCGAAGAATTAACAGGCAATGGCCCTGAACGCGCAGGCATCGCTGAAAAAATGAGTGAAGCCTGGCTATCCTTTGCTCGCGATGGCGTGCCCTCCTACCACGGACTACCCCCCTGGCCCGCCTACACGCCAGAGGAACGAGCCACCATGATTTTTGATACGACCTGTCGCGTGGAAAACGACCCCGGTAGTGAGCAGCGCAAAGCCTGGAGCGGGATGCTTGTGTATGGCATCAGGCTCGCCTGAGACCACATGGCATCCTGGCGGGCAAAAATCTGTTCGGACTGAACAGATTTTCACCAACATATCATGGAGGAAACCAACTATGCCGAAATCTCAGGATGAGCTGAGACAAACCTACCCATCTCAGCCAAGAGTCACGCCTCTTCCGCTTGCGGAGATGAGCGAGCGTACCCGCGAACTTCTTGCTAAGAACAATCTCATCTCCAATGGCGAGCCGCTGGCTATCTTTGGCACGCTTGCCCGGCATCCCAAACTGCTTGCCTCCTGGCTCCCGTTCGGTGGTCGCTTGCTGGCAGGGGGAAGCCTGGAGCGACGCTCTACCGAACTGGTTATCTTGCGCACGGCGTACAATATGGGCAACGAGTATGAATGGGGGCAGCATGTCGCCATTAGCCTGGCTCTGGGCATTGACCGGGCGACTATTGAGCGCGTCGTCATAGGGCCATCAGCCGAGGGCTGGTCGCCATTTGAGGCTCTTTTGATGCGAGCAACCGACGAACTGCACGTCGAACGCTACATCCCGGGCGACACCTGGAAAGCTCTGAGCGAGTATCTCAACGAGACGCAGTTGATCGAGCTTTGTTTTCTGGTCGGCCAATACGAAATGCTTGCCATGTTTTTACGCACTGCTGGCGTGCAACTTGAGCCCGGAAAGGAGTCGCTTCCGCGCCATGACAACATCTAACGAAACGCCCTCCGAACTGACCGCTGAGGCGTTAGGCCAGGCACCCGGGCGGGGCCGCCTGGCTGGTCGCCGCATTCTGGTTGTTGGCGCTGGTACCGCGCGCTTCCAGGGCGAGGACGATCCCATTGGCAATGGACAAGCCATCGCTCGCCTCGCGGCGCGAGAAGGCGCCGAGGTGATCTGCGCCGATATCGATCTGGAATCCGCCAATCGCACCGTCGCAGCCATCGTAGCCGCAGGCGGTTCGGCCACCGCGCTCCAGGGCGATGTCGCCGATGCCGAGGTCTGCGCGCGCTTTATCGCTGATTCGGGCGCCCTCAACGGTCTGGTCTGCAATGTGGGTATCGGCCTCGGTCGGTTCCTGGCAGACACTTCCCCGGAACAGTGGGACCGGGTGATGGCGGTGAATCTGCGCGCGCATTTCTTGCTGGCGCGTGCTGCGCTGCCAGTGCTGCCACGCGGTGGCGCAATCGTCTTCATGGGCTCTGTTGCGGGTCTCAGCCCCGGCACTCAGGTCCCGGCATACGATAGCTCCAAAGCGGGCCTGCTCGGTCTCAATCGGCATGTGGCTGCCGAAGGGGCGCGGCGTGGCGTGCGCGCGAATCTGCTCATTCCAGGTCTTATCGACACCCCTCTTGGACGCCGCGCAAGCGCCGGGCGACCCAACCGCGCCACGACGCCCGTGCCACTGCGCCGGCAAGGAACCGCCTGGGAGGTTGCATACGCGGCCATTTTTCTGCTTTCAGATGAGGCGAGCTACATTACTGGTCAAAAGCTTATCGTTGACGGTGGATTATCCTGGGCGTAAATGCATCTGCCCAGTTTTCTAAATCTGCCGCGATGACTGTGTTATCAAGCAAAGGAGGCTCTTGATGGATTACGATACCGTCGTACAGGTATTTTTCCAGCCCACTCCGCCAGATACCCCTACCCCTTATCCCGTCGCCCACGCACGACCTGCTCGTCGCCTGCGCGATGCCTGTGAGCCGCTGGCGATGCATGCCGTCTGGTCTCGCATCACCAACGAGCGACTGGCCGCGCACGGCCTCAACTTCCTTACCAGTTATGTATGGGGGCGAGCCGCCTCGTTAGGTGAGCCACCTGCGTCACTGGTCGTCGCAGCGTTTGCGGCCTTTGAGCCAGGCTTTCTTACCAGCGTCTATGAAGAAGCTCGCAGTCATCTCAGCCGCACCGATCTGCTGGCGATACGCGATGAGTCCACGATTACCAGTTTACAGCAGGTCCTGGGTGAAGAGGATGTGACGTTTGCCGTCGCTACTCTGCGCCGGGGACTGGCGGCTGCCGATGGCACCGGGCGCGCCTTATTCTCCGGTCTGCTCTCCCTCCCCTGGCCCGAAGCTCCGCAGGGCCAGTTGTGGCGTGCCTGCGATATGATCCGCGAGCACCGGGGTGATAGCCATATCGCGGCCTATATCGCAGCAGGCTTTGATCCAGTCGCCATGAACATCCTGACCGAACTCTATGTGGGAATGCCTCTCAGCTCATACACTGCCACCAGAGGTTGGAGCCCGGATGTCATCACCTCCACAGTCGCACGCCTGCAAGCTCAGGGGCTGATCTCAGATGGCGCATTGACGCCTGAGGGACTGCGCATACGCGACGAGATTGAGGAGCGCACCGACGCAATGGAGTGGCCTATCATTGATGCTATCGGTAGTGATCTCGACAGCTTGATAGAGCAACTCAATAGATGGTCGGCTGCCTGCATTGCTGCCGCCGCTTTCCCGCCCAACGACCTCAAACGCGCGGCTGGCTGATGTATGGGACCACATCACATAGAGCGTTTTTTGTAGAAAAACGCTCTATGGCGGTTGTTTTGTTTTTCTTTCAGATAAATGAATAGACAGGGAATCTTATGCCACTGCTTAAAGCTTTGCGTTTACCACATATAGCATTATTGTTGGTCAGTCAAGTGTTATCTGCTATCGGTGACTATTTTTATAGCATTGCGGTAATATGGATTGCTGTGAAGACTTCGGGGAGTGCTGCCGGTCTGGTGGCGGCGGCAGAAGGAGCGGCAGCTTTTTGCTTTGGCCTGCCTGGTGGCATCTATGTGGATCGCCGGAACAGGCGCATAACGATGATCGTTGTCGATCTGACGCGCGCTGTGATGGTGCTGACCTTACCCATACTGGCGTTGACTGGACGATTGCAATTCTGGCACCTGGTCGCGGTATCTTTTGTGATTGGCGCCGTGGGTTCGCTGTTCGGTCCCGCTTTGCAGGCTAGCCTATCTGCTCTGTCCGAGAATGATCAGGGAACATTGCAGGCGACCAACGCGCTGATGGACATTACTCGTCGCCTGGCGCGCACACTGGGACCAACGCTGGTCGGGCTGCTGGTAATTCCTCCCTCTAGTGCATCTCTTCACGCTTGATGCTGTCAGTTTCGGAGTTTCGGCGCTGGCTCTACTCGCTCTGGGAAGCCGTTTCGCCTGTATAGAAATACGGGCCTACGTAGAGCGTTCCCTGCAAGCTAAACGCTCTACGTAGGTTTCCTTGAGGCGGGTGTCAGGAAAAGCGGCGAAGCTAGCCTGCCCCAGCCCACTCATCCCTGAGTAACCCGAAGTAGTGCTCGTCCTCGAAATGGTCGCGGAACGCGTAGCGCTGGCGCAGGTTTCCTTCATAGGTAAAACCAAGCCTCAGCAACAGGTTTTTTGATGGCTCATTGGCTATATCAATAATCGCCTCAATGCGGTGCAACCCCAGTTCAGTAAACGCATAGGTCAGGACGGCAAACATGGCTTCGGTCATCAAACCCTGTCTCCAAAAAGCGCGATTGAGCTCGTAGCCCGTTTCAGCACGATGGAAGCCGGTATCGAAGTGATGGAGGCTGCACGAGCCAATCACCCTGTCCTCGCCCTTGAGCGTAAGGCCCCAGCGAATAGCCTCACGCCGCGCGTAACGTGCCTGCGTCTGTTCAATCAATTGACGGGTCTCCTCTAAAGATCGATGAGGCTCATGCCCATAAAATCGCATGGCTTCCTCATCAGAAAATGTTGCGAAGAGCGCCTCTGCGTCCTTTGGCTGGATTTGCCGCAGCAGTAATCGGTTCGTGCTGAGAGATGGAAAGTGTGCAAATGCTGCATCAATAGTCATGAAAAAGCTCCTGTGTAGATGTTATCTAACATATACATACATCGTTATAGTGGCAAGAAATTGACGAAAGCGATATAATACTATCACAGCCTGCTTCCTTGTATACTTGTAGCTTCTACGTGTTTATCGATCCGAGGAGATCAGTGGTGAGGGTTCGCAGCAGCACTGCCAGATCATTGCTTGTTGTATTTCTACTCCTGTTCATAGCTGCACCACTGACAGCATGTCGGCTCGGGCGGCTAAGGAATCCTCGCGAGGTCGTCTACTGGACCACCGATACCAGCGATATAGGCGTCAGAGCAGAGAAAGCTGTTGTTCGCGCTTTTGAACAGGCCAATCCCGATATCCATGTCAGGCTGGTATTCATACCAGGCGGCACAGGGAATGATACCATGCTCTTGACCGCTGTGCGTGGCGGAACCGGCCCGGATGTGAGCCGCATGGATCGCTTCGAGATCAGCCAGATGGCCGCGATTGGCCTGTTAGAAGATCTCAAGCCACTGATTGAGAAGCACGAACCCCATTTGCCAGACCACTACCTTCCATTCGCCTGGCAAGAAACGCTGTATAAAGGAGATCCATACGCGCTGCCGACCAATACCGATGCTCGCGCTTTATTGTACAACAAAGATATGCTGCGTGCAGCAGGCGTCGATCCCACTGTGCTGGACCCCGTGCATGGTCCCCCGACCTTTGAGACGATCAAACGCATCGCCTTAAAGGTCAATCATCTCAATACTCGCGGCTCATTTGATCGCGTCGGCTTTATTCCCTGGTATGACCAGGGATTTCCTACCACCTGGGCTATGGCCTATGGCGCCAGATTCTACAACCTCGCGGCGTGCGCAATAACGCCGACGGAACCCGCCATGCAGCACTCGCTCCAGTTTACCTATGATTGGACCTCGATCATGAACTGGAATCAGGTCAGCGCGTTCCTGGAAACGTTCCAGCCTGATAACGCCCCGCCTTCGCAGAATGCGTTCTTTAGCGGGCAAATGGCTATGGTTGCAGCGGGGAACTGGTTTTTGCAGAACATTCAAGAATATGCTCCTGGCCTGCACTATGGCGTCACCTACCTTCCTGTGCCGTACGCCTCGCAGGCGCCCTATACCTGGTCTGGCGGTTTCTCGCTTGTTATGCCGAAAGGAGCGCACAATATCGAAGATACGTATCGCTTTATGCGTTTTGCAGCGGGACCGGAAGGGCAGAGGATCTTCACTCGCGAGACAAGTAATTTGCCAACCTGGAATGAACTGCTCAGCGACCGCAGCCTTTTTCCCAGCAATAACGCGTTCTTTGCGCATCTGCTCAAATTCTCGCGCAGCCGTCCCCCGTTGCCCGTCTGGTCAGCATTGTGGGATGAGTTGGGAACGGCGCAGGAGCGGGTGATACTACATGAGGCCAGTCCTGAGCGGGCGCTGCAAGCAGTATATCAGCAAGTTCAGCCGCAGCTCCAGCAGTATTGCCCGCTTACCCTGACTCCATAGGAGACGATATCGTGAGAGCTAGCAACTTCCACAGGCTCAATCGCAGGGAACGCTCTCATTTGATCAAGGGATTGTTATTTATCAGCCCGTGGCTCGTCGGATTGTTGGTATTTACCATATATCCCTTTTTGTACTCCATAGTCATCAGTTTTACCCGCTACTCTGGTTTTCTCCCGCCCATCTGGCTGGGCTGGCAGAACTACCAGCGTATGTTTCACGATGCGCTGGTCTGGCAATCGCTCTACAACACGTTCTTTTATGCCGTTTTTGCCATTCCGCTAGGCGTGATCGTCGCGATCATCTTAGCTCTGGCGATGAATCGCCAGCTATACGAGGTCGCAGTCTACAGAACCGCGCTCTATCTCCCGTCTATTCTCCCACTCTTCGCGCTTTCACTGGTGACTCTCGTATTAATCAGTCCCCAATATGGCCTGGTTAGCTATGTGCTTACCGCGCTTGGTTTCCCGCAGATGGACTACCTGAGCGATCAGAACACGGCGAAGCTGGTCATTGTGGCCCTGGCCCAACTGGGAGCCGGTAATGCGGCGCTCATTTTCCTTGCTGGTCTGCGTGCCATCCCTCAGACTTTATATGATGCAGCCAGGATAGATGGGGCGAGTCGCCTCCGCTGCTTCTGGAGTATCACGCTGCCAATGCTATCACCGGTAATCCTCTACAACATCATTACGGGGCTGAGCGCGGCGCTCCAGGTCTTTCAGCAGGCATTCATCATGACGGGAGGCGGGCCAGCTCATGGAACGCTCTTCTTCTTTTATTACCTGTATAATAGCGCCTTTGCGTACGCTCAACTCGGCTACGCTTCGGCTCTAGCGGTCTTCCTGTTTGTAATCGGCGTAGTGATGGCCCTGGTGCTCTATGCAATTGCCCAGCGCTTTGTCAACTACGAACAGGTCAGTTAGCGCGTACCGGAAATGGAAGGAGACAGGTCGATGAAGGGTACTATTGATGCTCCTGTGAGCACAATCAAGCCAAAGGCTGTGAAGCGCCGTCACATTATTGCGCTTATGCACAACCTTGCAGGCCAGATAATCACGCGCATCTTTTTGATCGCCATGTCTCTGCTCTTCCTTGTTCCTCTCTACTGGATGCTGATAACAGCCCTGAAATCGACGCCGGAACTGACCATTTTCCCTCCAACGTTCTGGCCCTTACATATCCAATGGAGCAATTTCATTCAGGCATATACCTATATCTCATTCGGCACCTATTTTGTGAATAGCGTGGTCATTACTGCGCTAGTTGTTATAGGCACTGTTCTTTCAAACCTGGTGGTAGCTTACGGCTTTGCCTGTATCAGGTGGCCCGGGCGCGATCAAATCTTCTATCTTTTGATTGCTACCCTGTTCATTCCGCTCCCAATTGCGATTATCCCCCTGTTCGACCTGTTTGCCTCGCTCCACTGGATCAATACATTTCTGCCTCTGGTGGTACCGCCGTTTTTTGCCAGCGCCTTCTATGTGTTCTTGCTGCGCCAGTTTTTGCTGCAAACCCCTTATGAATTGATAGAGGCCGCGCGCATAGATGGAGCCAGCGAACTGCAAATTTTATGGCGGGTCATCGTGCCTATCGCGCGACCAGCTATTGCTGTGGTGGCAATTTTCGCGGCTATCGGGGCCTGGAACGACTTCACAGGCCCTCTGATCTATTTGCAAGATGATAGCCTGCGCACGCTGGCAGTCGGTCTGGTATTCTTCCGCTCGACGCACGATATCCAGTTTAACTTGCTGATGGCAGCTTCCTTGATGTCCGTTTTGCCCGTGATCATCCTCTTTTTGGTATTCCAACGCTTTTTCGTCAGAGCCGTGACCCTGGGCAGTATTCGTTAGTGCATTTCTATTTGATACCTCCAGATTCGATGGTATACTGCTCCTCAAGGGGGTGGTGGGAGCTCGACCCGCTTGAGGGTACTGAAATCTGTCGCTGCATCTCTTCACTCGTTGCCAGTAATTCCTCCAACGTTCCCTCTGCCTCTACCTTTCCATCTTTGAGCACGATTAACTGTTTGCAAGCCGTCGGCAAATCCCGCGACATCCTGCTCCATCACGGCCAGGTGAATAGCTTTTGGCAGATCGGCAACCTTCTCTGACCAGCCCGGCGCGATATTCTCCTTTTTCAAAAATTGTGCTATAAAGAGGCCGTAATCCTCCAGAGATGAAGAATGTATTCAACTTTCGCGCCAGGCTGAGGACTTTGTCACTCTCCGCGTGCGCTCGGCTTTCCCTGATGCAGTCAAGGCAACGAATGATGTAGTGACATCCTACAGGATAGATATGCAAAACGAGAGCACCTTTTTCGCAACGCTCGTAGAAGAGCAATATGCTGTACAAAACATTCAACTGCGCTCGCTCAGCCCATACAATTTCGACTGGCGGGGCATTTATCATGTAGAATTGGGCGATCACGTCAGTTGGGTTTTACGAGCCTTCCGTCAGGATAAGGGCGAAAACTGGTTGGTCAAGCCTGCTGCCATGCTCCTCTTCCTGAAAGAACTGAAGCATCCAGCTCCCCGTGTGGTGCGTACACATTCTGGTGAAGTTGTTGGCGTTGTCAACGGGTGGTGGACGTTCATGACGACATTCATTGAAGGAACCCTGGCTGACAGCTCAATCCGCAGCTTGCGTGCGCTGGCAGGGAGAACTGCGGAGCTTCATATGTTAGACCTGGATAGAGCCGCCTCTACGACGCCGCCCATCCAGGCTTCATGGAAACATCCGCAGCAGGCCGTGCCAGAATGTTTGCAGCTTCTCGACCAGCTTCGCGACCAGGTTCCGTCGGAGCTACAACCATTCTACGATGAGGTTTCCGCAACGCTTGAGCGTATGCAACAGGCAAGCTTGCCAGTAACGCTTATTCACGGCGATTGTTGTCCAGGCAATGCCGTACAGACTCCTGATGGCGATATCGTGTTAATTGACTGGGACGGGGCAGGCTATGGACCGCCGGTGCTGGATATTGGCAGTCTCCTGCTCACCTGTCATTTTGATCAACCTCAATTCCCGCTTATAACCCCCGATCCATCCTTGATCGCCGCCGTTGTCGAGGGATATTGCCAGCAGCGGCTCCTCTCGCAGGCTGAGCTGGAAATATTGGTGGACGCGGTCCGTTTCAATAGCGCCTTCCACTTCGCGCGCAATCTTCAGTCCATTTTGCAAGATAATTGGAGAGAAAATCTCGGGCTTCAGAAGTTGCGCATACGTTATGACGTTGCTGAGGAGATTGCGGTGATCGCGCGGAGACGCTGCGAGCAACTTTTGTAATTTTGTTGCTCAAGCTTTTACTATACCATTTTGATTTATTTTCATTCAATGACGGGAAAAAGACCTCTTCCTGACCGGGGAAAAGGTCTTTTTGCAATATAGGGGAAATTCTATCTAACAAATAGCTCTACAACATAGTTATCGGGATCGCAGATGTAGAGCTGCATGACGCCGTCGCCTCGCGGGCGTGGTCCCCCGACAATAGCAATGTTGCGCGCTTGCAAATATCGCACGGTCTCCTCCAGATCAGTATCATCAACCTCAAGCGCGAAATGGGTACAATGCCCTCTTGCCAGTTCACCTTCACGATAGCCGCCGGTTTTCTCATGCTCACCCTGTCCTGATGCGGGATCACCAATCAGGTGTAGTTCGGTATGGCCCATGCGGAACCAAGCCCCGGGAAAATCAAATGAGGCTGGCCTCGCAACCTCCTCTAACCCTAATAACTGCCCATAAAAGTGGCGCGATCTCTCGACGTCACTGACCAGCAGGGCCGCATGATCCAATGTGCGAATTTTCATGACCTCCTCTTTCGCTCGCTTTTCTCAGGTGCTCTTGCCAAATATGCTTGTACTCAGGCTTTCCCCTATACTATTTACAATGCTCAGGAACAGTATACCCGATGGAGGGCGGGTTTTCCAGGAGACGCGTGTCGAAGTCGCTCACGTTGGAAGGCAAGTGCTTCCATTCAAGTTTGCCCTCGCTATCGCCTTTAGGTTACACTTGGTATGGGATCTTTTAGGCGTCTGGCTTTGTGCTGTGAGATTTGTGCATTATGTCTATAAGAAATGGAGATGTTCTTTTATGACCACCAGCAATCCGCGTGTTGAGGAAATCCGTCGCCGGGTGCGCGCTTCTTACGATGAGTTGAATCACCTCATTGAAGGCCCGCTCTCGCATGCCGATCAAAACCAGCTTTATCGCTCGCCCGGTGGAGAGGAATGGACGGTGATGGAAAATCTGGCTCATATTGTCGAGTTTATGCCCTACTGGGCCGATGAGGTTGCTCAACTGGTTGCTCGACCGGGGCAGAACTTTGGTCGTACGATGCAGCATGAAGGACGGCTCCGCGCTCTTAGAGAGCACGCTCATGATAGCCTGCAACAGGCTCGCACTGCCCTTCCAGCAAGCTACGCACACCTGGACCGCGTCCTGAACTCTTTAAAGGATAGCGACCTGGAACTGACCGGCCACCACTCAAAATTCGGTGATCGCAAGCTTGAATGGTTCATTGAGGAGTTCGTAACGCAGCACCTCGCCAATCACGTTGAACAGTTGAAAGGTTGCCTGTAGGAATTTAGCGCCGGCCTGATCATCTCCCGTACACACTACAAGTTATCGCACCTGATGTTCAAAGTGTAGTATGACACTTTTTTCATCTTTCCTTACGTCTCTTGACTTTTTATTCTAGCTCTGCTAGATTCCGGCTAGAGCACATTTTCAAGTGAATAGTGTTTGTCGGTTCCGTGATAAAGCGGTCTCACGGGTAAAAGCGCTACCGTAAACAAAGATAGGTGACCCTATCGTGCTCACGTAGGCCCAATGTGGCATCCACAAAGGGAATAGCGGGCTATGTAGTTCACCCCTCACGGCTTTGCCTTGTAAATCCAACAAAGAAACTGGCGTGCGCAAGAAAACGCGAGATTTTTTGGAACTATACTGTTGTTTAAATTCGCCCGGCATTTCATCAAAATCAACAATCCGTTGCTATACTTCTACGCTGTCCATCCTGGTGGTTCATTTTTATAATAATGATCTAAAACTTCGAGTTACTCGAGGTGAGCAATTGACACAGCTTTGACCAACAGGAGGACGATTATGCAACAGGAGTTTGTACAAGCCTATCAATTGGGAGCGCTGGAAGACGATTATGCCCTCAATCCGAGGAAGCTCCTCGCCAATTTTGTTTTTATCCTTGCTTTCGCTATTATCGCACCCGTTCTCGTATTTGGCATAGCTCACTCGACGGCCAATCCCACCAGTTTTATTCTTCCATCCTTCATCTTTTTCCTGGTAGTAGGTGGCGGCGCCCTGCTCATCTTCTACTTCTCCTACAGACATTTGCATGTCTACATCTATACCAACGGGCTTGTCTACCATAATAAAAACCAGCAGCGAGTGATCTACTGGCAACAAATCAAGCGAGCATCCACGATGAGAGGATATCTGTATATCTCGGTGAACGGCGCAGCAGTTATCTCGATCCCCTCGTATATCTCCAGGTTTCGTGAGTTACGTTCCAAAATCGCACAAGAAATTGCCGCCCATCAGTATCCAGGCTAAATCTCGGTACTGCCCATGAGGATTGCACAATGGATGCAGACGACGCACTGAACCGGCTACAGGCAGAAAATCAGCAGTTGCGAGAACGACTGGCGCAGTTGCAGGGACGCGTGAGCCGGTCAGACGAACAACTTAGAGAAAAGACGCACAAAAAACTCTTTGGGAAGCGTTTAAGGCAGGAACGTGAACGGCGTAGCTGGACCCAGAAAAAGCTGGCGGAGATGATCGGCGGCGGCACCAATGCCAATACAGTAGCTCGCTGGGAAAAAGGTCATAATTTTCCCTCCCCCTGGTGTCGGGAGCGATTACCCGATATTTTTAACATGGAGCCAGAGCAGCTCTTTCCCGAGTACCTGGAGGCGGTAGGGCGAGGCGTAGAGGGTGCGACCGCAGATGTAGCAACCCATGCTCCTCTAAAAGCACCAGAGAAGCAACCTATCGGCTTTCGATCAGTTTTTCATTTTAATGCCACTTTCCCCGATGTCACTGAAGTCTACGGGCGCGATAGGGAAAGAAATAGAGTATTGAATCGTTTGTCCAAAGGCAGCTCAACCTCACTTGTCGGTCCGAGCAGGATCGGGAAAACATGGTTATTGCGTTGCCTGCAAGATGATGTCCGCAATCATTTCGGCAAGCCGTACTGTGTCGGCTATATCGATGGAGCTTCATCAATATATCCAACGCTGCATGCGCTGGTTGAGGCGATCCTGCAAGAGTTAGACATTGTCTCCCCCGGAAAGCCTCCCTATGACGATCCCTTGATAAAGCTTGAAATGGCTCTGAACCGCAAAGATGCGAAAGCTGCAACGCCGAAAAAGATCTATGTTCTTTGCATAGACGAGTTCGAGGGCATAAAATTCGATGAACGCCTGCTCAACTCGCTGCGTTCGCTGGCGACATCGGGCAAGCTGTGCATAATCACGGCAAGTAGAAGGCCACTTTTTAGCATCATTAAGGATAAATTGGGGAAAACCAGCCCATTTTTTAATATTTTCGAGCAAATTCAGCTTGGTCTCTTTGGCTACGAGGAGGCCGAAAAGTTTGCTACAGAGAAAGGCCCGCAGGCAGGCTTTGATTGCCCGGAGCAGCAATATCTCCTGCAATATGCAGAAGAGGGCGGAAATCAACAACGATGGTATCCCATCAAGCTTCAGCTTGTCGGCGAAATGATCGAGGAGGACCGCTATTATCACCAATATCAGCCAGACAACGCGGAGTATTGGCAACGCTTCAGGGCAACGATGAACGAGCGGTTATCAGGACTCATGGATTGAGGAGTTGCGCCGATGAGAACATGGTGGTCTTTTCTTCTGGCAGAGCCTTCGCGCTGGCTGTTCGGCTATTTTTTCCAACCGACAGCCTTCAGGAGAGAATTCGAGGGCAGCTTTCTGCGCCGTATCGCCTGGATACTGCGCTTCCTTCTGCCAATATTTCTCTGTGTTTATCCTATCTCTTTGATCATTCGCCTGATCCTGCCCCCATTTTTTCCTGATCTCTACGCCTTCTACCTGGGCAATGGCGGACTACTCAGGTTGCTCATTGACACGGCATGGGGGACTGCCGCCGGTATGGCTGGAGGCATTCTGGGGGCGATGGCCTTCAATATGCCGATAGGCGTGACCCTCTGCATCAGCGTTGGCCTGTTGGGGGGGGCAATGGCCGATACCTCAACGGTTGAGGCGGGCGCTTTGGGCGCTGCCATCGAAGCCAGCAGCATCTACGGCATTCTCTTCGGTCTGCTTTTTGGGCTGACCATCACTGGCTTGCAGGGAACGCGAGCAAGGAGCACGTTTGCTATTATCACAGGCGGCATAGCAGGCAGTATGCTTGGCATTGCCATTGGCCTGACCACCGGTTATCTGATGGGCGTACTACTTGGGCAGATACCAGGCTCTACCGGCAAGGATACAACTTTTAGTACAGGAGGGGCCATCATCGGTGCCATTGTGGGAGTGAGCTCTATGAGCATTGTCAGCAGCATCGTCAGGAACATCTCCAGACGTGCTTCAGCGCCAGTGCTGCGGGCTATTTATGTGGGCAGGGCAATAGCCACTAGCTTCAGCCTGTTGTTGGGGATCGCAGGAGGCGTGATTGGGGTAATCACCAGCAGCAGAAATAGTATAGGACAGGATCTTTCGATTAGCGAGACACTCGTTCTGACCGTTGGACTGGTATCGGGCGGGCTCTTTATCATCTGTTACCTTATCGGCTATTTTCGCCTGCCCCTCTATCCGGTGAGCGCGCTTTCCACAATAAAGGCATATAGAGCCAGCCGCAAAAATCCAGCTGAAGTTTTCTCGCTATTACGACGTTCCTCTCTCTATTGGGATGAAAGGGTCTTTCTCCCGTTGCCACACCTCAAGCGGCTCCTGCTTATTGCAGCGGATGTGGATCTGCCACGCATGCTCAAAGAGATTGATTTTATTTTGGCCGAGCGCCCGCAACAGATCTTCGAAGCCAGCCAGGCGCTGATTACTATCGCGCTCGATAATCTGGGGCAGCGACACACTATGCAAGAGATCAGTCGGGCCGCGCAAAGGCTGGACGAAATTATCCCACCGCCGGTAAGGCAGGTCAATGAGCCCTGGGTTCAGGCTCTGGTCGGCCTGGGTGATGCCAGTAGAAATGCTGCGCTCAGCCTGAGCGCCATCGGTCGCCAGGCGCGTCAGAAGGCGCTGGACGATATGATCGATGCCCTGGACACGATTCGCCCCAATGTCGCTTTTGAGGATATGGGCCGTGAAGATATGCGGCTCAATAAAAGTTTGCGCACCATTATCGCTCAATGGAAAACTGTCGCCCTCCAACAAAAAGGAAGGCTGCTGGCTGGCTCCTCGCTGCATGGTACGCTGAAAAATCCTTATATTTCTGGCATCCCCCTTCTCCTGGGCGCAGAGAGTTTTGTTGGACGCCAGGATCTGGCAATCCGCCTGGAGCAAACGCTGGAAGAAAATACCAATCGTCCAACCATTTGTCTGATAGGCGAGCGCCGTATGGGCAAAACCAGCACTCTGCACCACTTGCCGCGTATGCTCAGCGGGCGCTATATCCCGCTCTTCTTTGATCTGGAGCAACACGGCACCGCTGCGGATGCGACAGCGTTATTAAGCGCCATTGCCCGAGAAATCTCCCTGGCGTTGCGGAAACGCGGGCTGCGTATCCGCAGACTAGAATATACCGCGCTTCAAGAGGTGGCTGTGCAGGAAAACGTTGCCAAGATGTACTTTGTCTTCGATAAATGGCTGGATGACGTAGAAGATCTCCTGGAGGAGCAGGATTTGACCATCCTGCTGACTTTTGATGAGTTTGAGCACCTGCAACAGGCTCACCAGGCCCGGTACTTCGACCTGGGGCCTCTGCTCAACTGGTTTCGCAGCGTCATTCAAAACAGGCCACGCCTGACATTGCTGTTTAGCGGCGTCCACGAACTTGGCGAGATGGGAGCGGATTGGGCAAGCCATTTTGTCAACGTGCAGACGTTCCAGGTGAGCTTCCTCCAGCCGGACGAGGCCACCCACCTCATTTTAGCGCCTACGCCCGATTACCCGGGCGAACAGATTTACGACCCGGGAACGGTGGAAGAAATTCTGCATGTCACCGGTCGTCACCCCTTCCTTGTCCAGGCCGTCTGCTCAGCTCTGATCGAGCAGTTGAATAACGAGCGGCGCGGACAGGCCAAAAAGCAAGATGTGGCAATGGCAACGCAGTATACACTTGAAGGCTGGCCGAACTACTTTCAGGATCTCTGGAATCGCACCTCTCAGGAGCAATGCCGCTGCCTGCTTGCCTTACCTAAGGAGGGCTCTGTCACGCACGCAGAGGTTGCGCAACAAAGTGGTTTAACGGAACACACTGCTCGCGAAGCCCTTGATCGGCTGGTCAAGCGAGACCTGGTGCTTCATGAGCAGGGCGTCTACCGTCTCGCCACACCGATGTACTACGAGTGGTTAGCATACCATAAATAGCTTATGGCGCCAGGAAATCCTGGCTACGCCGCTCGCACTTCTCCCACATTGCAAGATAATCGCTGGCTGAGCGAAAGAGGGGCTTCAGGTCCTGTTCGCTTAAACCGACGTTTCTCCCATCCTGCAAGAAATCGGGGATCATGCCATAGTGGGCCAATCCCATAAGATTGATATCGTATGCGCCATCGTTTGCAGCAATCAGGGGCGGATGAGGGCGAACGAAAGCGCCAGGATGGTTTTCTCTATCAAAAGGTGATGGGTCTTTTGGTAAAGAGCGAGCATAGTGGGTATATCTCACGCTCTTGTTCTGAGGCGCTTGCGGCAGAGCTGGAGAAAGTGGATCGTGGAAGCGCGGACGAGGCTTTATCACCAGGCCGTTAAAATCGGTGCCGAGAGCGACCCCTCTTCCTCGCATCAGGGAAACCGCGTAAAGATACGCCTGCGCCCAGGATTTTACAGAGCCTGCGCAGTCATTAGGAACGCGGCAGTTCACGGGGAGTACGTCGTTGACAGCACGCACATCTCCCTGAGCCGGCATCGGCGCGACGACCCCGCCCAGGCTGGCAATGCGTTCCACCTGCTGGCGCGTTTTCATGGCCTCCGTCGCTGCGGAGCGCGCCAGCTCGCGAAATGTGCTATGGGAGGCGACCAGCGGATAATCGTGCTGCTCAGCGATCTGGAGCGCGTCTTCGACGGCGCGATGGGACATATGATCAACATCTATCACCATCCCCTTCCTCATCATATGATGAAGCAGAAACTTGCCGCGCTCTGTCAGCCCCTTCTCATTGATATGCCCGTGTTCTGCCGGGATCTGAAGATACCTTTCAATGGCTTTTTCTTCCTGCACAATGCGCAGTAAGCGCGTTTTCATGACTTTCCTATCCGGTCGTTCCCACAAGCGGAATTGCACGCCGACCTCATAACCATCGCAAACGCTGAAGTATTCGTCATTGAGATAGCAGTTCAGGGTGTTAAACATGTTGTCATAAATAGCAGCCCCGCCGAAGGCATTATCGGCCAGATGGATGGGAATGAGCATGCGCAGACCCTGTTCATACAATGTGTCCAGCAATTGGGCCACCTGGGCGTTGGTGCAATCTTGCTCTCGCTTCCAGCCTCCTAACTGATCAACCTCTGCGGTCAGCACGAGCGCCAGCTTGCCCTGTTTGATGATCTGACGGGCCTGAGTGGACGAATAAGCGATAGCCATCCAATCAGCGTGCTGCTCGGCGAGATGTTTCATGGCTTTGACTTGCTCAGCGATTGCGCTAAGATCGTCTTTGGGCGTGGCGGAGAGCAAGGAGGAATTCATGAGATGTTCGAGGAGCTGGTTGTTGACGGCACAGGCTCCCATCAAGCGCAGCCCGCCCTCGTACGCCCGCCGGACCCAATCAATATGGACCTCCTGATGCGTTCTGGAGGTCCAGGTGGGCCAGGGTCCCACGGCATGACGGTTTGCACGGTAGCGCGGATCGTCGCCCGCCTCGATCTCATGCAGCACATAGCCACTAAAAAGGCGACCGCCATGCCCCTTCCCATCACAACGTTGCAGTTTTTTGATTGGATCGGTGGGTTTGCCCCAGAAGAGATTGCCTCCAAAGGCCATATGGGCCATCAGGTGGCAGTGCAGATCGGCAAATCCCCACAGCGGAACGTTCTCCCGTTCAGGAAGGCGATCCATGAACTGAAAGTGATCCACATTAATATGACCGTCCCGTGAAGCGTCGATGATCTTAATACGCGCCCTCAAAGGGAGCTGAGCTTTCCGGCTGAGAGAGAGCAACGCTTCCAGATCCCAGGTCTCCTGGCGCAAGATTTCGCTATCGTGACCGGTGACGCTATAGAGAACCAGGAAGTCGCCATCGCGGTTCAAAGGTGCAACGCCTCTATATGTCTCCGGGTCGGCTCCGGCGGCGGCAAAAAGACGTTGATAGTCCTCTGCTCTCACCTGTAGCTCTACGCGGATATGTCTGGGATCGTACGTCCCACTGACGAGGAAATGGATCAAGCGGGTGGTGATGAGAAACTCCTGCGAGGTCAACGTGCCTGTGGCGCTATCCCCTAGTGGATTTTCGGCGCTGCCAACCCAGTAATCACCATGCTGACCGATGGGATAAGGTCCATCCCAATAATCGCCTCCCAATGTGACAGGCGCAACACGAATGGTCGAGATGCCATCGCCGCGCACCGGCTGGTTGCTAAAGGCATCACCCTCCACGTTCCAGAAAGACAGGTCTCCCATTTCAAAGTCCCAGTTATCGCCCTGGCTGAGGCCACTTGAGGAATCGTTCATCTAGCTCCTTCGTACAAAAATATTGCAGAGTTGTAGTCGTTACTACTCTCTGGTTATAAGAATGCCTGTTTGCCTTCATTGTTACCCTATCATTCACATGACACATTCCTTACAAACACCTCACATTTCCTTCTCAGCCGCTCAAAAACGATTGGAGGGAAGGTGTGAGATAGCTGTATGCTGAATGATAGACCATCCAGCATAGATACATGGCATACTATTATAGCTAGCGTTCCTTGTATGGACAATCGTACTGTATGAGTGTACCTGATGGCGTTTTTCTCAAGAAGGAAGTCAGACAATGAGTATCCAGGCCACCATAATCTTCGCACTTATTGCTGTCATCATCGGTCTTCTGGTCGGAATCCTTTTAGTGCGTCGTCGTTAACTACTGTGGACCTGCCTCGCCTTCGCGAGGCAGGTATAGTGATGAAAGGAAATGCGCTATGCTTGATCCTCAAACTGCCGCCATCTGCATCCTGCTTGCATTCATTTTTGGCCTGGTTCTGGGCATTCATCTTATTGGCACTTTGTCCCGTTAAGCCAGTTCTTATCTTCATGCTTTTTATACCATAATCTCGACCACATCCCCGTCTGCTACGGGGTGAGATCGACCGACCAGTTGACCGTCAAAGCGGGCGGAGGGACCCCAGATGCGAGCGTTGCGACAGGCTGCTCCCATCTCCTTGTGGATCTGCGCGGCGACATCCGCGATTGTCGCTCCCGGCTGCAAGGCAAGCGGCTCCTCTTCCACCCGCTTTTCGTGACGCAGATAGACGCGGATCAGCCCGGTCAACTTCCATACAGCTTCTTTGAAGGCATCAAGGCTCTCATCGTCGATGATAGAAACGCCAACCACCGACATGGCCGGTACAGCGGCCTGCAACTTTGCCAGATCGTGCTCGCTCGCTTCATCCATCTTGGTGGCGGCGAGAATCGAGGGCAGGTCAATGCCTGCGGCGATAACTTCCGCCTGCACATCTTTGAGCACATCAAAGGGCGCCCGAACATCCTGGCAATAGACGATAGCATCGGCGGAGCGCAGCACACCGAGGAGCGCGCGCCCTCCTCCACGATCCTCATTAGCACCTTTGATCAGGCCAGGAATCTCAACAAGCTGGACCAGTACGCCGCCAATACGCGTAAGCGAGGCAATCGGGCGCAGCGTAGTAAAAGCGTAATCACCGATTTTAATCTGGACATGCGAGAGGGCATGGAGCAATGATGATTTTCCGGCGTTGGGCGCGCCCACCAGAGCTATCTGTGCCACACCTTCGCGGCGCACGGCGATGCTATCACGATGCATAGTATGCGAGCGGACGCGCGTCTCTTCTATCTGCTCCTGCACCCACTTGCGCAGATCCGCATAAGGGCCATTGCGATAGCCGGGCAGTTCGTTGAGAATCGCTTGTAATTCGCGGAGACGTTCAGAACCTTCTTTGCCAATTAGTCGGCGCTTGATCAGTTGTTTTTGTGTTTGATGAGGCATAGGCATAGCTACATTTCTCCCTGTTCTATGAGTGGTATTCATAGCGGGAGAAGAGCATGCCTGGCAACAGGCTATCGCTAGATAGCCTGAGGGAGAGGAATGCGTCTTTCCCCGCTGCTTACAACGACGCGTGAAACTGTAAGCAGCGGCTTAGCCGTTTTTATTGGATTGTTTGGTACGCCAGACGCTGATGCGAGAACTCGCCATGAGCGGTTGATCATCCTTCTTTAGCTTTCAATCTGTTCTTAGCAACTATAGCATAAAGCGACGCGTAACGCAACTGCTGAGTTTCGCCGGAAGCTGGTTGATGCTGACCACCAGCCAGAGACTAGGCATTACATGCCTCATGGTAGAGTTGAAGCATGCGCGCAGATTCCCTTTCCCAGTTGAACTCTTCTCGCGCCGCTCGTAGGGCATTCTGACTCATGCGCGCCAGGGCGTCGCGGTCCGCCAATAGCGCATTGATGGCAGCCCCGACATCCGCTGGAGTCAGGGAAGGCACAACCTGCCCTACATCGTAAGCTCGGATAATAGCTTCGATGCCGTCAAGCGAGGAAGAAAGCACAGGCAATCCGGCCATCAGATATTCAAAGAGCTTGTTGGGCAGGCAATAACGAATACTCAGCGAGTAATCCCGGGAAAAAAGGGTCAGACCGATATCTGCCGAGGCTGTCCAGTCTAATAACTCCGCGTAGGGTACGGCAGGAAGCAGCTTCACTTTGTCGGCAACCCTTTCTCGCGTAATGAGCGATTGGAGCTGACAGATTGTCTCCTTGATGCCTTGCCCCATAATCACAATCACATTGCCATCTTTTAAAAATGGTGCGGCTCGAACGAGGATCTCCAGTCCCCGATCAGGCTGGATATTCCCCTGATAGAGCGCGATACCCGCACCTGGCGGCAAGTTCAGATGCTGCCGCAATCGTTCGTTTTTTTTGACGGTACGATATGCAGGCACATTCCGTAACACCTGTATGCTCGATAGATGGCAAACATGACCTAAAGTCTGCGCGCCCCCAGGAGAAGGTGCAAATACTTGAGTGCAACGAGGGAGCGTCAGGCGTAAAAGGTAAACCAGGAGCCGGCCTAGCCAGCGCCAGAAAATGATACGTGTTTCCGGTACAGGCACAGGAAGCTCATACATATCGAGCATCAGCGGTTTCCCACGAAGCACCGCAGCAATATACGCTGCCGGAAAGGCAGTTAAGTCACAGGCATGATAGATATCTGCCGGAGTCTTGATTAACAACCGGACGCTCTGTAGAAAGTTGCGTACCGCTTCGATGAAAAACCAGGGCTCCCAGTGCCTTGCAATATACCAGAACGGCTCGATGAAGTGGTGGACACGCACGCCTTCTTGCACTTCATCGACCGGACAAGTGCGTTCAGGTTCGATATCGAGAACGGTGACCTCGTACCCATTTTCTATCAGGACATGAGCAACTCGTTTTGCTCTGACATCGATGCAAAAACGGCCCACCCGGTACATACATACTTGAAAAGGATGTCGTGACATATCAGTGCCTCTAGTCTTCGCACTATTGGCCTGGATCAGCGTTTTCATGTTCTATCTCCTTTGACAAAATTTTCTGATATAGATCAATCAGGACCAGTTTCTCTTTGTCCCAGTTGAACTCTTCTCGTGCGACTCGTAGCGCGTTCTGACTCATGCGCGCCAACGCGGGACGATCAGCCAGGAGCGCATTGATCGCGGCCCCCACCTTTTCTGGAGCCAGCGAAGACACGACCTGGCCGACATCATAGGTGTTGATGATATCCTCCAGCATATCAAGAGAAGAGGAGAGCACGGGCAAGCCTGCCATCAGGTACTCAAAGAACTTGTTAGGCAGGCAATAGCGGATATTGAGCGAGTAATCCGGGGCAAAAAGGGTCAGACCCAGATCCGCCGATGCTGTCCAGCTCAATAGCTCTTCATAGGGTACGGCAGGAAGCAGCTTGATTTTATCAGCCACGCCTTCTGCGACGATCAGCTTCTCAAGCATCTCCTGTGTCCCTTCGAGATCCTGCCCCATCAGGACGATGACATTCCCTTGCTCTACGAAGCGGGCCGCGCGCACCAGAATGTCAAGCCTGCGGTTCCTCTGAAAATTGCCCTGATAGAGCGCAATACGGGTGCCTGAAGGCAAGCCAAGACGCTTTTGCAAGCGCTTCGTCTTCACAATCTTGCGATACAAAGGCACACTACGCAGCACAATGACATATGGTACCCGGTACAGCTTACGGAGCGGCCAGATGGCACCTGGGGATGGCGTGATGACGGCGATGCCACTGGATAACAGCCAGCGCAAAACGCGGGTTGCCAATGTGCGCAGCAAAGGCCAGCGTCTCATCAGTGGATCAGACATCATCAGTTCTTGCGCTTCAAAAATCACAGGCTTACGGCGTAACCACGCAGCCAGGCAGCAGGCAGGAAGCGACAGTTCATTATACGCGTGATAGATATGTGCAGGAGCCAGGAGCAGATAGGGAATGCTGCGCAGAAAAGCCCACAGCGCTTTCACCAGGAACCAGGGTTTAAAGCGTGTTGAGACGAACCAGCCAGGCATCACTATATGCTTTATGCATATGCCGTTTACCTCTTCGGAGCCTATACGTTTGCTCTCCACATCTACCACAGTAACGGCAAAACCGGCTTCGATGAGCGCATGCGCTTCTCTCATCAAACGCCTGTCGTTCCTTGATTTTTGGAGCGTATATAAGCATACCTTGAGCGGTCCAGACCTGGCGAGGTGCTGCCGCTCCTTCTCTGCTGGATGAATGTACTCTATAAATTTCATCACTGAAATTCCTCTCTGATGACGCAACACCATCTTGGCGTTGCTATCTTGCTTTACTGCTGCGAGCACTTTCGAGGTTGAGCCTTGCTTCCGCGCCGGAGCTTTTCCTAGCAATAGGAGATATAGTCCATAAATGACGAGGATGCAGCAACGAATGCTCCAAGAAATAAAAGCGCCTTGAGCTTGTGATAAGAAAATGCTGATCATATAGAGCCCGATACCTGTAACCAGGGCAATGCAGAAGCGACCGATTTCAAAAGGGATGGGATAGAGATACTGGTTCGCGATATATACCAGCAGAGCAAGCACCGCATAGGAGAGCAGCGTTGCTAGCGCGGCGCCCATCGCCCCTTGTTGAGGAATCAGGATGATGTTCAACACCACATTGAGAATAGCTGAGAGGGTGACAAACACGAAGGCTAACCACGTTTTGCGCCGCAAGGAGAGCCCGACGGAGAGCACCGTATACAGCCCATAGAACATCATCGCCAGATTAATCAGTGGGATAATCGGGGCCACTGTTTGATACGTCGAAGGGAAAAACACATCAAGTATCACAACGGCGGCAAAGGAGAGTGAGAAAGAGACAAAAAGCAGCACGATGGCGTACCAGCGAAATACCAGTTGAAAGATACTGACTGCGTTCTCTCTTTTAGCGATATCGTAGAGCACGGTCGGCCATGCTAAAGAAAAAGGACCAAGCACAACAGCCGCCATTATTCCTCCCAGGCTGTACGCGACGGCATAGCTAGCCGTCTGGGTGAGCGACCCAAGCCAGCTGAGGAGGTAGCGGTCCGAGAGTTGGAGCACCCATACCGATACGAAGCTAAAGACCAGAGGTACCCCAAAGGAGAGCAGGTTCCTGGCGATAGCGAGGCGTGGACGCGCTCCTGTGCGCAGGCAAGCACGCAGCGGCAGCAGCGGCACTACCCAGACCAGCACGAACATGTACCCCGCCGCCGGTCCAAGCAGAGCTCCAATCACACCGACATGCCATATGCCAACCAGAGCGATGGTAGCCATCAAGTTAATAAAGAGGTTGCTCACTGTCAGCAGGGTATACATCGCCGCGCGTTTTTCGGCGCGCAGCCAGGCGAAGCCGGGCATTGCCAGGTTTTGCAGGAGGATGACCACAATGGCGCATCTGGCGGGTTCGGTAAACCTGGTGCTGCCAAAGAGCCCTAGAGCGAGCTGAGGGGCCGCGATCCACGCTACTAATACAAATGGCATAGTGGTCAGCGTTAACAGCAACAACGTCGTTGATAGGGTAGCCATACGATCTTGTGCTAACTCGTAATCGTAGTTGTAGGCACGAAAAAAAGCGGAATCGAGGCCAAACTGTGTAATGCCTGCAAAGAGCGCGATAGTCGTATTGATGATCACCAGAATGCTATATTCGGTGCGCGAGAGTGTTCGGGTTAAGAAAGGTGCGAGCACGAGTGAGACAAGAGGCGAAGCGCAGGACGCCAGCGCATAAATGCTCACGCTTTTGAGCAGAGAGTGCAGCAGCGGCGCGTAGTCCTGGAGCTGGATTCTCCATAGCCTCGTCTTTGTGAGCATCTGTAATAGCCTTGAGGCGAACGCTTGCTGCCGGTTTTTTGTCGCTACTCCAGTTTTATTGATTGGCAACGTCATGATGGGCAGACCTCGCTGGTCATGTTGATAGTGGCGCTCTCTATCTCTGTGTGAGTGGTGATGATCTCCTGCAATCCCGACCAGGTAGTTGCACGCATAAGCACACGTCTAAGAAGCGTGGGATTCTGCTGCTGGGCAACATACTCTCTCGCTCGCTGGCCCATGCGATGGCACTCATCCATATCCTGGAGGAGGCGGAGAAGAGCCGCCTTTGTTTGCATGACATCGCCTATCGATACGGTCAAACCGCGCCCATCGGCAAGCATCTGCACATTCCCGTAAGGCTCGGTTGAGGCGATGACCGCACACCCTGATGCCATAGCTTCCAGGATCGCCAGGGGATAGCCGGTGCCACGCCAACTGGTATAGAGGAAAATATCGCTCATACCGAGCAACATGATTACTTCCGAGCTTGACGCCTCCCCCCAGAGCCGACACACCTCATTCATGCCACGCTGCACAATCATGCCTTCAATCTGCTTACGTATCGGCCCATCGCCCACAATGAGAAAGCACACGCGGGCACGCAGCTCAGGCGTGAGCTCCGAAAGAGCCAGAGCAAAGGCTTGCAGCGCAATCTCTATGCCTTTTTCGGGCGCGAGGCGGCAAATCATCGTTACCACAATGGTATCGGCGGCAATTCCTTGTGACTGCCTGATGGTTGCTCGCTCTGTGTTATCAGGGATGACATGGCGGTCTATATCAATGCTATTGTGCGTGCGCGTCACACGGCTTGCTGGAATGTCCAGTTCCGCCAGCAGGTCTTCTACTCCATCGCCCACAGCCCCGGGAATCAGAAAATGGTCAACAAGACGCGCGGAAAGGCGCGCGAAGAGCTGGAGAGAAGGCCAGTATGCCTTGAGCAGGATGCGGTGCGGCAGGCTGCGGTACCAGGGTAACGTCTTGAGGTACTGGAGACGTTCCGCGCGATAGAAAGGGTTGCGCAGCGCCACAATGTTGCCATGATCGACACAGATTACACGCACCCCCGCCAGTTTTCCCGCCAGGCCGGCAAAGGCGGAGGTGAAGACCCCATCCTGTGGCAATAGCGCATCATAAACGATCCCACGATGCGAAAGCACGAGCAATTTTGCCAGACCGGCAAAAAAATAAAGCCATACGTGCGGAAAGAGCCAGGAATCCGTCTTGCTATTGCCAAAGCGGCGAACAGTATACTTCTCGGCATGAGGTCCGACATGTTGGGTCAGGTATTCAATCCGCCATATATCATGAGTCACCTGGGCAATGCCTTCGATGGCAGTATTGACACCCCCCATTAATGGAAAGGCCGTTACCGGAATGCAAACACGCAAAGGCTGCCCTGGCAATGTCTGGGCCTGAGGGAAAAGGCGCGTGCGTACGCGCTGCATCAGGCGCGTTGCGGCTCTGGCCCGACTACGTGACAGGCGATAGCGCAAGTAAGATTGAGGCTGCTGCTGATACCGCTGCCATTTCAGCGCCAGTTGTGCGCAGTGCTGACAGCCGGTACAGGTGGCAAGAGCTTCCATCAACTTTACGTGCAGCGAAAGTTGCGCGGGCGTTGAGAGATGTCGCTGCAACAGGTCCGCCCGCGTCCAGAAGCCTGGATCGAACTCGGGGAGCAGGCGGTGCAGGGCAGTAAGAGATGTCTCGATAAGCTCATTGACCGTGGTATTACCGGTAACAGCCAGGTAATCATATAAGCCGAGAAGCGCAAAAAGCATGCCATCAAGCCCGTGCGCTGCCGGATAGATGGCGACATCCTCAAAAAAGACGCCATGCTCGCCAACGGGTGTACCTACACCTCCATCAAGGATGTCGCGCTCAAAGGTGCGCACAACACGCCGCGCCACCATGAGAAACGTGCGGTCGCAGGTGAGTTGATAGGCCCTCACAAGTACTGAGAGCGCATTGCCCTGGCATGATGCGGATAGGCATACTTGATCAGTATGCTGATTGGGAACAGGGATGGGCCAGCCGCCGGCATCGCCCTTTATGGATACCTCATGCTTCACCAGCCACTCGGCCTGCCGCAGAAATACCTGTTGAGCGACTTGGTTATCACCTTTAAGCGCAAGATTCCAGTGAGCAAGGGCATATTGGGCAATGGTGATAGGGTCATAGACGGCTATTTTCCCCCGATACGGTACGCCCGACGCATCAAGCACATGATGGGCCAGCGTAAGAGCTGCCGACATATCGACAGGATAAGCTGCTAATGCTAACTCAGCCATAACAAATCCTTTGCAGTAGCTATACCAGTAACCATAATTGATTGAGCCTTCTTTTCCCGCTTCTCTCGCCGCCCCTTTGTTTTCAGATCTCTAGTGAGCGAAGGCGATGAGATAGCGCCCAGGATAATCCAGCCCGAACAGGCGAGCGGGGGCAGGGTCCATGCTGGATTAGCTATGCTATTGAAGCTCAACGATACCGCGAGAGCGAGCCCTCCGCCTAGCAGGGCTCGCGTCGGCGCGTCGGCCAACGTCCAGTTGTACAGGGCCAGTCGTGCAATTCCCAGCATAATGGCAAGGAAAAGCAGCAGCAGCGGTATGCCCCCTAGCGCCGCCAGTTCCAGATAGGAGTTGTGTGGATGAAACAGGTGTATAAATTCAGCAGGCGAACGATAGGGATTAGCCCGTTCATAGTACACATAGTATCCCAGGCCGATCCCTATAAGCGGAAACGCCTGGATCACCCGTAGCCCTGTTTGCCATCCGGCGAGACGCAATGACACCTCGCCCGGCGCTACCGCATGCTGTAACAGGAGGCCGAACTGGAGAGGAAAACAGAGCAGCAACACAAAAACTATCACCCCGCCGAGCAGAGGGAGGAGCAAACCGTAGTGGATTCGTCCTACGAAGACTACAAAAATCACAAAGGTGACTCCTGCTGTTAGCAATCCCCCCGCGCTATAGGTAAAGAACAGAGCCAGCACCATGAGGGCAAACTCAACCCCGTATAGCGTTTTTTCAAAGGGACTGCCGCTCTCAAAAAAAAGCCCCAGGGGAAGAAAGAGCATAGCGGCAAAAAAGCCTCCGCTCGTATCTGGGTTGGCAAAGAAAGAGTCAACGCGGAATATACCGGACTGGCCCAGGGCATAATTTCCAGCCACCGTCGTCAGGAAAAGATCGTGGCGCCCATCCTTGAAAAGAAATATTCCGGTGGTGGCCTCTAAGATCGCGTGCAGTGCGACGAGCGTGCCGAGTAGAGAAAGTAGCTTGAACAGGCGGCGCACGCTGGCAACATCCCGACCGATGCTTGTACCTAACCAGAAGAAGATAAAAGCGCCAAAAATGACATCCAGGTAATAGCTGAGGCCATCGGACAGGGTTAGCCCCATGAACGCGGGCAAGAGTGCGAACGCCAGCAATAGCCCCCACAGCCAGAGCAGCGGCGGTTCCGCCCAGGGTTTATGCGTGGAGCGAGTAGCAAAGAAAACGAGTAACAGCAGAACCGTAATGATCTGGCCTAAGATACCCAGCCCTAAATACCAATCAACATAGATGCGGGTGGCAACGACTATCGCGACAGCCAATTCATCGGCGCGCACACTGATAATCGTTACCAGTGTTAGCATGCCAATCGCCAGTGCCCACAGATAGGGAGTAGAGGCGAGGAGGATGCGATCCATTTTCGCAACGTCGAAGGTGGGCAGCGCGATAGGAGTAATGAGAGGGATCAGTAAACCGGTGATGCACAGCAGCAGCACCATTCCTCCCATCGCTACCGCAAGACGAAGCCGGACTATGGCCGTCTTCTGACCTCTTTCCTGTTGAGGTAAAAATTGTTTGAGCTCCATTGTCAGCTTTTCGGCTTGCATCTTCACGTCACTCGCCTTTCCTGGTGTTGGAGGGATCGGAGTTAGCAGCATCGCTGACGCGAGTGGACGCGGCCACCCTGTGATAGCTCTTATGGACCTCATCGGCGCTGTAGTAGTAGGAGTACACTGAATGTTTGCGGCTGCGGCGTTGTTTGTTGACAATATAGCCCAGCACATTGGAACCGGCCCGTCTTAGTAGCGCATTCGTTTGTGCGAGCGTTTTTTTTGTAGTGCGCGTAATATCAAGCACCACCAGCGTGCCATCAACCTTCGAGGCCAGAAGACTTGCATCGGAAAGTCCCAGGAGGGGAGGAGTGTCAAAAATGATCACCTCTGCCTGACAATGCCTCAGTACAGCAAGGAAGCGCTGCATTGCCTGCGATTCGAGCAATTCGGTAGGGTTTGGTGGCAGCGAGCCAGCAGGCATAATCTGTAGATTAGGAATATTCGCATGGTAAACAAACTCGTTAAGCGAAAGGTCAGTTGGCCGCGTTTCCTCGCGAACGGGACCAGGAACAACATTGACGAAGATGCGCGGCTGCGCGTTTGAGGTTGGCGACGCGTCACCTGTGCCTGCGGCCATGATGGCATCGCTCAACCCCTTCAGATCTTTTCCCGTTAAGGAGAGGCCAAATAACAGGTGCAGCGTCGGACGGCGCAGGTCCGCATCGACGAGTAATGTGCGCTTACCAGTTTTCGCCATAAAAATCGCCAGGTTGGCAGCTATGACACTTTTGCCATCACGAGGCTGCGCACTTGTCACCGCTAAAGTACGTACAGGCTTATCCACGCTGGCAAAGCCGATGCCTGTGCGCAAGATGCGAAAGGCTTCGATATTCGCACTGTCATCTTGAGGATGGACGATATCAGCAGGCGATGACTGCCAGATGGTGGCAAGCACCGGGCGCTCCAGTAAGTGCGCGAGTTCCTCCTGGGCGTGGATGCGCGTATCCAGTTGCTCAGAGAGAACTGAGAGCAGGATACCGAGCAACAGACCGGTCAGCAGACCAGCCGCGGTATTGAGCAAGGTATTTGGCTGGACTGGCCTTGACGCTATCTGAGCCGGCTGGGCTATTTGCAGAAAATTGTCGTTCTGCGAAACTGCCAGTTGGAGCTGAGCCAGCGTCGATTGCAGTTGATCATAATGTTGCTGCAGGCCATTGAGTTGCGCAATCAAGCCTGTCATCTGCTGCTCCGATCCCCCACCTGCCCGTAATTTGCTGATCTGGCTCGTGATCGCGTTCATCTGCGTCTGGGTCGCGGTCAGATTTTGTTGCAGATTCTGTGTTTGCTGGTGCGGCCCGCTATTGGCCTGAAAGACCTGTTGCTGGTGCTTAATCAGAGCTGCCGCGACCTCATTAGCCAGGGTAGCGGCGTTGACCGGACTGGGATCTACCACGCTAATTTCAAAGAGTTGTGTATCCAGCTTGGGAGTCGCATTTACCCGCCTGGCAAGCTCATCGACGCTGAGCCCCTGATGATGTGCGGCTACATCGCGCAGGACAGTATTGCTGACCGCCAGTTCCGCCTCGGTCTGAATAAGCTGGTCGCTCGCCAGGAGACTATTGATATCAGCCTGGTTCGTTCCAGAATGAATAGTGATCTGTATCAAGACAGATGATTGGTAGAGAGGCATCATGAGTTTACTGACAACGTAGGCGCTCAAGGTCACAACAACAATGCAGGTGATGATTAGCCGCCACCGCTTTCCTATGATCTCTATATAATGTTTTAACGTCATGTTTTCATTACTCCCAACATTCAATGCATTACCTGCCCCGACAACATGCCATTTCGACGACTGTTTTCAAAACGATGGAGATATCAAGCCTCATCGAACGGTGCTCAATATAGTAAAGGTCGTAATGGAGTTTTTTGCGCGTATCCAGGTCCGTGCCACCATAGTGATAGTTCACCTGCGCCCATCCGGTCAGTCCAGGCTTGACCTGCATGCGACAGCTATAGCAAGGAATGTGCTTCTCCAGGTGGGATACCAGCATTGGTTGCTCTGGACGTGGCCCTATCAAGCTCATCTCGCCGCGCAAAATGTTGATGACCTGCGGGAGCTCGTCGAGGTGGGTCACGCGCAAGAAACGTCCCACCCGCGTGATCCGCGTATCATTGATACTGGCCCATACCTCTTGCCCTGCGAGCCCACTATCCGCGAACATCGTGCGGAACTTGTAAATTGAAAAGATCTGCCCCAGATAGCCTTTGCGCGGCTGCCGATAAAAAATGGGGCCAGGTGAATCCAGGCGAATCAGGATTGCCAGCAGAGGAAGTAGCAAGAGCATGATAGATAGGCCGAGCAGGACAAATGTGAAGTCCAGGCAGCTACGCCAGCAGCGATAACCAAAAGAGGCCCGCCCTGCATGGGGTGGCTGTCTGAGACACCCGTTTCCGGGCTGATCAAGCGTATCATTGACCGGCTCTATTTGCGCACGCTTCCAGCCCTGGATCTGTGTTGGGGGAGCGCCGCGCTTGAACTGAACTTGCAGGTCGCTATGCTTCTTTTCCCAGCTCATTATCAAACGCTCCCTTTCGTCTTCGTCAAAAGAACAGGATGTTTTTCGGTTGTCCGTTCGTCTACACTCAATCGCTCCTCTTCCGCTTCAGGCTGGCGTTCCCACTGTGTAGAACTGGCGGCAGTGCCAAGCAAGCTGGCGATATGCATGTCGAGACGTTCGGTGAGCAAATCGTAATCGAATTGCTTCTCCGCCAGGATACGGCCCTGCCGCCCCATTGATCTCGCTCTATCGGGATGTCCGCGTAGATAACGGATCGCCGCTACCAGCGCAACTTCGTTTTCCGGCTCCACATATAGCGCGGCACGGGCTCCGACCGCGATCCGCCGCGCCTCCCCATCAACCCCCAAAAGAATGGGGCGGGCGCATGCCAGGGCTTCTAACATTTTGATCGGCATAGCCATCGCAGACATCGGAAGCTTGCGCAGCGAGACCAGACAGCAATCAGCAGCAGCCAGCAGACGAGGAACCTCCTCATGCGGAACGGCGTCCAGAAACGAGACGTTTTCAAGTCCGCTTCGGCGAACACGCTCCATCAGTTGGCCCTTTGTCACACCGTTGCCAACAAACACGAAATGTATGTCGGGATCGTCCCGCATCATCTCCGCCGCTTTGAGAACGGTTTCAAGACTGTACAATAGCCCGTGGTTTCCGGCATGGAGCAGCGTGAAACGGTCATCCCAGCCCAACTCGGATCGAGCTTGCTGCTGAGGCTGTGGACAAAACGTATGGATATTCACTCCATTTGTCAGGCAAAAGACCCGCCTGGGGGGAAGCCCATTGCGAACGAGCAGATCACGCAGAGGCTCAGACTGCGCCCATACCAGTCCGGCCCTGCGGTATGTTGACCACTCTAACCATCGTGCCAGCCTGATGATCATACGGTTGCGCAACACTCCAAGCTGAATAGCAACTTCAGGCCAGTGATCCGAGATCATGAAAATAAAGGGGCAGCGTTTCCAGGATGCGAGCATACGACCGGCGATGGCATCGAGCAGAGGGGGCGATTGCACAATAATCACATCTGGCTCTCCTACTGCTTTTCCCCCAAGTAACGGCGCCAGCAGTGCAAAGGATAACTGGGAGATGACACGACGCACAAACGACGTATTCGGGCTCACAACACTCCATACGCGGATCACGCGCACGCCATCAAAAAGCTCCTGCTGTAGCAAACGACCTCGATACGCTGGGGGCACAATACCATCAGGATAGCTGGGAACCGTTGTGAGGATAGTCACTCGATGCCCGCGTTTCACCAATCCTCTGGCTGTTTCGCTAATACATGCAGCAGCAGCAGCTTTTTCCGGTAAGTAATAGGGAGAGAGAAAGAGAATATGCGCCACGATTTCAACCCTTCATTGTAGATGTCAATAGCGTTGGTCAGATGGCACTGCTGGCAGCAAGAGCATCCCCACTCGTGACAATTACTGCTTCATTGCAGTGAGTACACCGGCCGACAATGCTTGATGATGCTTGTTGAATGTCGGTGAGCGGGCGTCCGCAGCGGCACACATAGCCATGCATCTTCGCCGGATTCCCATAAACCAGCGCAAAATCTGGAACCGAATGCGTGACCACCGAGCCCGCGCCAATCATGGCGAATGAGCCGATAGTGACATTGGGAATCACCATTACTCCGGCTCCAATAGAGGCCCCGTAGCGCACCAGGATATGACCAGCCTCCCAATCGTCCTTTCCCTGAAGCCGCCCGTCACGCGTGATGGCGCGAGGGAACATATCGTTACATAACGAAACACATGGTCCAATCATTACACCATCTTCTATAGCGGCTCCGTGACCGATCACCGTGTTGAACTGGATTTTGACACGGCTGCCGATGACGACGTCAAAATCGATGTACACCCCTTTGGCGATGTTACACTCGGCCCCAATCTGCGCTCCCGTACGCACCTGCGCATGGCTCCAGATGCGGGTTCCTACCCCGATTTGCACATTCGCTTCAACTTCAGCAAGCGGATGGATAAAAATGTTTTCGTTCATAAGTCAGCCTTCCTAACATGTATTTCCGTGAAACTCTTCTTATCAGCAAGGAGAACTTGCTATCACTTTTACCTTACTTTCAGTCCTATAAAAATATGTCTGAGATTATCAATTTGCAGGAGGTGTTCGAGATCGGTGGCTGGTTATTGGGGAGCTACGGTAGAGATGATTGTCAATATTGCTTGCCGGGCAATACTATCCCCTTTTTCTCTCCAGGGAAGCAGAGCGAGCTTATATCCTGCTTCCTACTTCTTGAGCAACTTTTGTCTCTGATGTTGCATCATATTCCTCGTGGGATGCGCCTGACAGTTCGATAGCCGTTTTTAAGACCGCCAGTCCATCTTCCCCTGTCACCGATGGCGAGGTATCGTTGCGCAGGGCTGCGACAACGTCTTCATATTCCAGGCGCAACGGTTCAGCCTTCTGCACCTTCAGCCGGGTCACTGCGCCCTCGCTTACGCCGTCGGGCGTGGACAACGCATTCTGGGTGGGCGGGGGACAATCATTCTCGTAGAAGTAGAGATCCTGCGTCAGGTAGTTGATGAGATACATCCCTTTATCGCCGGTCACGCTCAGCTCGCGTATCTTTGTGGGGGTCAACCGGTTTACATCCAGCATCCCAACGGCCCCGTTGGTAAATTGGAGCGTTCCTAGCATCAAGTCCTCATATTTGTGATGAATTCTGCGCCGGGTCTCGGCGTAGACTCGATCAATCTCGGCATTGGTGAGATAGCGCATCACCTCCAGATCGTGCGTCGCCAGATCAAGCGTCACTCCCACATCGCGGATGCGCGGCGGGAACGGCCCGAGCCGTCGTGCGTGCAAATGGAATACCTGCCCCAGTTCTCCTTCCAGCAAACGCCGCTTTGCCTCAATCACGGCGGGATTAAACCGTTCGATGCTCCCTATAGCGATTTTTGCTCCCCTCAGTCGCGCCAGAGAGATCAACTTTCTGGCATCTTCGACAGTGGCGGCCATTGGTTTTTCAATCAGGACGTTGATGCCTTGATCCAGCGCGTGGGAAGCTACCTCATAATGCAAATATGTTGGCACAACCACCGATACAAGATCAGGTTGGACCGCTTTGATCATCTGGCGGTAGTCGGTGTATCCCGCCACATGGAAGCGGTTCAGCGCGAGTTTCAGCGTCGGCTCGTGCGTCTCTGCAATGCCAACAAGTTGGACCTCATCCCTGGCAAAGTCGCGGAGCAGTCGCAGGTGATTCATCCCCATCATCCCTGCTCCAACGACAGCAATCTTTACACGCAAAGATTAAGTACCTCCCTCACAATTATTGCCATGTCATTCTCAGTCAAAGCCGGATGTACCGGCAACGATAAGACCTCTTGCGCCGCCTTTTCCACTTCTGGCAACTGCCGGGACCATAGTTCATCCAGGTCAGGCTCAGTCTCTATTACTGGGGCAGTCCGCTCTCCGCCAGCCAATCTCGCGGCGCGGAAAGCTGGAGGTCCGCTGGCAGCTTTTCCGGCTATGCGGAAGAGTTCTGGTGCATTGCGGTAAAATGGTTGCAAGTGCAGGGGATGGGGATAATAAATCGCTGCCGTGACCCCTCGCTCCCCTAATCTTCTGACCCACTCATCACGGTCGTGCCCATACGGAACACGAATGGTATATTGGTGAAATACATGATGATACCCCTTCTGTACCACAGGAGTTTGAATGAGAGAGCCAAGATGCCTGGTCAGATAGGCCGCATGTGCGATGCGCGCCTCGTTAAACTGCTTCAGCTTTTTCAATTGTACCAACCCCAGAGCTGCCTGTATCTCCGTCATGCGCAGATTGAAGCCCATCATAATATGCGTATAGCGTTTCGGCTCACCATGACTGCGTAGCAGGCGCAATCGCTGGGCAATGAGCGGATCGTTCGTCGTGATCATGCCACCTTCGCCGGTGGTCATGTTTTTCGTGGGGTAAAATGAGAAGCACCCCGTCCCAAAGCTGCCGACGGCTTTCCCATTGATACAGGCCCCATGAGCCTGGCAAGCATCCTCGATCAGATACAGGTTATGTTCCGTTGCGAGCGTTTCCAGTTTCTCCATGTCGCATGGATTGCCATAGAGATGAACTGGCAGTATCGCTTTCGTACACCTGGTAATCGCAGCTTCAACCAGCTCGGGATTGATATTGCATGTGACCGGGTCAATATCCACAAAGACCGGCGTCGCCCCTGTCTGCAAAATAGTATTGGAGGTCGCGACGAAGCTAAACGGCGTCGTAATCACCTCGTCGCCAGGTCCTATTTCGTGCGCGAGCAGGGCCAGGTATAATGCAGCGGTGCCAGATGAAACGGCGACCGCCTCGCGCACCTGGCAGAACTCAGCAAAGCGTTGCTCGAAAGCAGCTACCTGCTCTCCTTGCGCCAGTCTGCCTGATCGAAGCACTGCAAGCACTGCCTCTGCTTCTTCCTCACCGGTAAGGGGTTGCGCTATCGGTATCATAACCCTCTCCTCCAACCTTATTCACTAGCCCAGGATAGCCGAACACGTTCGTGCGCAAGATCCCTGTAAACCAGCGTACGATTTTGCAGAGCGATATCGTTCTGAACTTTTTCTCCATTTACGGACAAGCAGCCATGACAGTTTTTGGCTCATTGATATCTATTTCTCAGTGTAGCAGCGTTACCAAACGATATATTTGAGCCTGTCCCGCCCGTATAAAAAAGCTAGCCGAGATGGAGCTCTCAGCTAGCTTTTTGACGGAACGTTGCAGTGAAAATGGTCATTGAGCGCCGGGAGGAGACAAACTCACCTTTTGAGCAGCAGTTCTCCCCGCCACAAGGATCATGAATGCAGCAAACAGAATCAGTATCACCGCCGGAGCAGCCCCCCCCGATTGCAAAGATTGGAGCGTGCCCTGAAAGGTAGGAGCGCTCGCCGTAGAAGAAAAGCACTATCGCTATCACGTAGAGGAGTTTACTGACCATCCGATAGCTGATATGACGGAGCATGATAGAGAACGTGATGTGCCCTGCCGGACGGGCTTAGAGATTCTGGTGTTCAACTGGTGCAAAGCTCATCTGGCGGCTTGCCCCGCTGATGTCAAGAAGCTAGCTGAGGTCCATTTTAGCTAGCTTCTTGACTACCTGGTCATTACCAGTCAAAATGAGGAAGCGACGCTAAAACTGGGCTCTTATCCCACGCCGCCACCTAGCGTGCCACCACCATCAATGACGTTCACGGTTCCGGTGATGTAATTGCTGGCCGGACTCGCGAGAAAAAGGGCGACTCCGGCGACATCCTGTGGCTCCCCAAAGCGACCGAGCGGGGTGGCAGCTAACGCGGGCGTGGCAATACTCTCAGTCTCCACAAGAAAGGCAGCGAATTTCGTTTTGATGATGCCCGGAGCAATGGCATTGACCTGAATGTTGTCCGGCCCGAGCTCCTGCGCCAGGCCCTTTGTAAGGGAGATGACGGCGGCTTTGGACATGCTATAAGCTCCGAGCCCCCTGCCCGGTCGGAGCCCGCCGACCGAGGACATATTAATAATTTTGCCTCCGCCGCGCTCTCTCATGGAGGGGACACAGAGCCGGGCCAGCTTGATGTAGCCAAAAACGTTCACTCTAAATATCTTCTCAATCGTGCGGTCTTCCAGAGAGAGCAGCGGACCAAAGGCCGGGTTAATAGCTGCGTTGTTGACCAAAATATCGATGCCACCGAACTCTGCTCGGGCCTTCTCAACCAGGGCTTCAAGCTGCTCGTCCTCTCCGGCGTTCGCCACCACCGGCAGCACTTTGCCGCCGAGGGCCTCGATTTTCGTTGCCACCTGCTGCAAACCCTCCAGCTTACGTGAGGCAATCACAATATTCGCGCCCGCCTGGGCGTATGCTATGGCAATCGCTTCTCCGATGCCGCGACTTGCCCCGGTAATCAAAGCGACTTTGCCCGAGAGATCGAAGGATACGTGGTGATCTGCCATGTGTGCTCCTTTCTTGTTCACAACATCAGTATCTAGAATGCGCAATGTCCTGCGCTGCCGCTAGCCGTAGAGACAGAGCCCGTCCTATCCCTACGACTGCGGCAGCGCGCTATTCGCGCTGAGTGCTGGTGACGGGCGGGATGATCGCGGGCAAACCGGCCTCGCGTACCTGAGCATTGAACTCGGCCACGTCCGTATCGATGATCTCACGGAGTCGCTGGCCGAGCTTAGCAACGCTGGCCGAGAGATCTTCGAAGAGGAGCCGCGCCTGCCGGGTGGGAGCCGCGTCAGCACTGGCTACTGTGCCGGAGAGCGCGGCGAGTTTGGCCGAAAGGCGTATCGGCACGGACATTGCATCCATCTGATCTTTAACTTTGGGCTGAATGAGCTCTCCCTCAAGCGCTGAGAACCTGTCTTTGAGCGCCTTACCTCGGGTGAGCAGCGCTTCGTGGATATCCTGCCCGGTGGTGGACTGCTCCCACCCTTCGACCTGGCGGCGAATACTGCGTACCGTATTGACCATTGCGTGTAGTGCAGAAATCGTTGCGCGGATGGCTCGGAGCAGATCAAATTGCTGTTGCAGATCTTCTTGCGAGGCGGTGACGCGCGGGTCTTTGCGAACCTCGAAAGATTGCGTATAGCTCTGTTCCCCCAGCTTGAGTTGAACCTGATAGACCCCAGGAGGCGCCAGCGGGCCTTTCATGATCTCTTCGGATTCCTTGTCGCCCTCAATTCCGCCAGGATTGGGATAGCGCATATTCCAGACGAAACGATTAGCACCCGCCGCTTTGGGGACACGCGGCTCCTTCTTCTCTTCCTCCTTGCCTTTCCCTTTGTCGCCATCTCCATGCGCTTGCCCCTTCTTCTCTTCACTGGAGAAGCTTCTGATGACGTTGCCAGAGGCATCAAGGAAGGTCAGGGTAAGTTCTTCCTGTGGCCGTTCTCTCAGGAAGTAATGAATAATCACCCCATCGGGAGGGTTTTGGCCGGCATCGAGGTATCGCTTGATCTTCTCGCCGGTCGCGATCTCTTGCTGGCGATAGACGACATGGAACGGGCCGAGGTAGGTGAAATTTTTGCCGGGAGTCGGGGGCAGGCCATAGCTAAACGACGTCAGGAAGCGCGTAGTCGGTCGCGGCTCAAAAAGATGGACGCGGGCCTCGTGTACCTCATCGTTCACCTGGCGCAGAGGCGAGATGTCATCAAGCACCCAGAATGAGCGCCCATGAGTTGCAACAATCAGATCGCCGTCTTTGATCGTGAGATCGTGAATAGGCACAACAGGCAGATTCAAGCGCAGACTTTGCCAATGTGCCCCGTCATCAAATGAGACATAGATACCCGTCTCCGTCCCGGCGTAGAGTAAGCCGCGCCGAGCGGGATCTTCGCGGATAACGCGCGTGAAATCGTTGTCAGCAATGCCTGTGATGATCTTCGTCCAGGTCTTACCGTAATCGCTAGTTTTATAGAGATAGGGACGGAAATCGTCCTGTTTGTAGCAGGTAGCAGCCAGGTATGCGCAAGCGGGATCGTGTGGTGATGGTTCGATGATACTCACCAGCGCCCATTCGGGCAGGGTGTCAGGCGTAATATTTTGCCAGTTCTGGCCGCCATCACGCGAAATATGCACCAGGCCATCATCGGAACCGGCCCAGAAGAGTCCTTGCTGGCGTGGCGACTCGGCGAAAGCGAAAATCGTGTCATAGTATTCGGTGCCAACAAGATCTTTGGTGATCGGTCCGCCTGATGGCCCCTGGCGGCTCCGATCATTGCGCGTCAGATCCGGGCTGATCTCCGCCCAACTGGCCCCTTCATCGGTCGAACGAAACACATGGTTGCCGGTGGCAAAAAGCACCTGGGGATCGTGCGGAGAAAGCACGATTGGGAAGGTCCACTGGAAGCGATATTTGAGGTCTTGAGCAGGCCAGCCGCTGGACGCTTCGGGCCAGACAGAGATATCGCGGACCTGTTTTGTGCGGTGATCGTAGCGGCTTATATACCCTTGAAAACTGCCGGCATAGACGATATTGGGATCATCAGGGCGGACCGCAATGTAGCCGCTTTCGCCGCCACCCACCTCGTGATACTCTGCGATGGGGATCGCACCAAGAGCGGAGCGGCTGGGAAGCGTAATGTTGGTGTTGTCCTGCTGAGAGCCGTAGATGCGATAGGGAACCTGGTTATCGGTAATCACATGATAGAATTCGGCGGTAGGCTGGTTATAGAGCGAGGACCAGCCCTCAGCCCCGTTGAACGTCACGCAAGCGCCTCCATCGTGACCGCAGATCATCCGTTGCGGGTCGTGGGGGTCGATCCAGAGGTCGTGATAGTCGCCATGCGGTACGGATACCTGCATGAATGTTTTGCCACCGTCAATCGATTTGTAGCAGCGCTCGTTGAGTATCCAGAGCGTATTGGCGTCCTGCGGATCGGCATAGATATGCTGGTAGTACCAGGGACGCCTGCGCAGGTCCGGGTCGTCTGCTAGGCGTTCCCAGGTCGCTCCTGCATCGTCAGAGCGGAAGACGGCGCCATCTTCGGCCTCTACAGTCGCCCAGACGCGATCCTGTTGCGCCCCCGAAACGGCTACTCCTATCTTGCCGAGCGTACCGGTGGGCAAACCTTTGTTGCGGGAAATATCCGTCCAGCTATCGCCGCCGTCGGTGGATTTATAGAGGCCGCAGCCCTCACCGCCGCTCTCCAGCATATGCGGCAGCCGACGTGCTCGCCATAGCACGGCATAGAGGATGCGTGGGTTGTGTGGGTCCAGCGCAAGATCGTGCGCACCAACATCCTCGTTCAGAAATAAAATGCGCTCCCAGGACTGGCCGCCATTGTGGGAGCGAAAAACGCCGCGCTCACTATTGGGGCCATGGGCGTGTCCCAGGGCAGCGACATAGACCAGATCGGGATTGTGGGGATGGATGCGAATCTTGCCGATATGGCGCGTATCTTCCAGCCCCAGGTGCGTCCAGGTCCGTCCCCCATCAGTTGACCGGTAAACGCCATCGCCGTGGGAGACATTGCCGCGAATCGTCGTCTCGCCCATGCCGACGTAGATCACATTGGAGTCCGCAGGGGCCACCGCGATAGCCCCGACCGAAGCTCGTTTGAAGAAGCCATCGGAAATGTTTTCCCAGCACTGACCGCCATCGGTGGTCTTCCAGACGCCACCGCCGGTCGAGCCAAAATAGAACCGTTGAGGATGAACTGGATCGCCTGCCACAGCCACCACGCGCCCACCACGGAAAGGGCCAATGAGACGCCACTCCAGTGAGGTCAAAAGCGAAGAGGGGAATTTACCATTGACGTTCTGACGATTTAACGCTTGCCTTTCCTGGTTACTCATACAACAGCCTTCTTTCTACGGACAAGTGAGTATTCTATGTGCTATTACTCTATCACACATTCAGGCTTGTCCGTTCACAGATAGAAAGGTGGAAACCCTTTTTACCTCATCTAGCCAATGAGTACTAATTCCATTGACCGTTCACGCTCCATTGGGCATTCTTAGAGTTGGGATTTCTTTTTCAAGTAGATCATCATAGAAATTGCACAAAGCCGTCACCCTGTCCAGCGTCGGACAAGATTTTTATGTCGAATGTAGTAAGGGCAAAGGAGCTGTACCCATGCAGCGAGCAGTATCTCCTGACAGGACCCCGCTTCCTCTTTCTGTCCGTCTCTCCTTCTGGCTAGTTGGGGTTGCAATTTTACCCCTTCTACTGGCGCTGGTCGTTAACGAAGTGCAATCTCGTATTACCCTGGTGAATCAGGCCAGTACATCGATGGAGACCGATGCAAGAACCCACGCCCAGTTGATTGATAATTACCTGGCAAATAAAGAGGTTATCATTAGTAGCCTGACCAATGACCCGAATGTTCGGGAGTATTTTCTCGCGTCTCAGAGCTTCCCCCAGGCGCAGTTGAACCTTTTCATCCAGGATGGACTTGCCCTGGAAAAATTTCTCTATCCAGAGGTTTCACTCATCGAGTTCTTTTCCCCCCAGGGAAAACTCCTCCTCAATTACTCTATTTATGGCGTGAAGCCACGTTTGCATGGCACGGATCTCGTTCCGGCAGCCTATCTTCAGAGAGTGTTGCTGGGGCAACAGTTTATCTCGGGCGTCTACTATGATTCGACCACCCGTACATCGACTGTAGAAGTATACACCCCCTCCATCTCAGCCACGTCCAATCGTGTCATCGGCTTTGTCCGTGATACGCTGAAACTCGACACAATGTTGAACATTGTCAATGGTGAGAAGGGGGCGAACGGCAGCGGCAGTTATGCTTTCCTGCTTGACCAGAACGGCGTGCGCATTATCGATCCCAATCCCCATACGCTTTTTACCGCCATCGCACCGCTTAGCCCGCAAACGCAACAGCAGATCCAGGCTCAGCAACTCTATGGCTTGAACCGTCAGAGTGTCCCCGTGATTGCCGACCAGGCACTTGAGCGCTTACAGAATCTAAGCAGGCCGCCAACTTCTTTTCAGGAAGTGCCAGCAGAGCGGCAGGAGACTTTTCAAGTCGCCCGCGCTTCCCTGCACATCGTTCCCTGGACGTATTTTGTCCTGACGCCGGTGAACGTGGTTGAGGCTGTGGCTAACCAGCAGTTGCTGCTCCTATCGATCATCGCTCTGCTGATCCTGCTTCCGGTGGTGTTCATCGGCTGGTTCGTCAGCAAGCGCGTCTCCACCCCCATCTTGAGCTCAGTAGAGGCACTGGTACAAAACAGTTCCTCCCTCAACCAACTGGCTAACAAGGAGGAGAGCGCCGCTTCTGAGCAGCTCTGGGTGGTCGATTCTTCGCAAATTGGCCTCAAGTCAGTGGAATACTATACAAAGGCCACGAAGAAGGCTATCTGGCGCTTGAACAACTTGAGCAGAGAACTGCCACAACGCAAGCGTGAGAGCAAGCAAGAGTTTTTGCAGGATATAGATGCGATGGTCGATATAGGAGAGTACCTGGAGAAAGCGGTTGCCTATCAGGACAAAAGCAATAAAAATGTCTCCGTCGCTATCACCGTTACCGATGAGGTCACTAACCAGATCGTTTCTGGAGCCAGATCCACTAAGGAAGTTGCCGATCAGCTTGATCAGATCGTGGAACAACTCCGCAAGATCGTTGGGGATATTTGAGGACCAGTTCCTTCTTTGCGGCTGCACGAGCCTCCAATGCACGGCGCTCCATGCCGCATGAGCAAACAAAAGACGAAAGGAGTTCTAGCGAACTGATGCTTCAACCACCGTCTCGCGCATTAGTACTGCAATCACCATCGCGCGAATTGATGCTGCAGCCACCACTTCGTGGCAGAAAACGGCTTTCTTTATCGATCCGCATCTCCCTCTGGCTGATCGGGGTGGCACTCACACCGCTGTTGCTGGCTTTGCTCATCAGCGAGCTACAGGCACGTCCCACTCTGGTCAACCAGGCCAGCCTCTCGCTGGAGACCACTGCGCAAGCGCAAGCGAACTTGATCGATGAGTATCTCACCAACAAGTTGCAGATTATCAGCAGCCTGGATAATATTCCTCTGGTTCAACAGTATTTCGCGGATCCGAAAGGCGACGACCCGGCGAATATTTATGGCACCTCCGGCATCGTCCAGAATGGGCTTGCCCTCGAAAAATACCTGTATCCTGATGTCTCTGTAATTTCGTTTTTCACGCTTCAGGGGAATTTGCTGCTTTCTTTCTCTCTCTACCACCTCCAGCCGCAGATGCGCGGCGCGCATCTGGTGCCACCGGAATATTTACAAAAAATACTGCAAGGCCAGCCATTTATCTCTGATGTCTACTACGATCCCGCGACCCACACCTCTTCGGTTGATCTCTACACCCCGGTCTACACTCCCTCGCTGAAAGGTATCCTGGGGCTGGCCCGCCATACCTTGCGGCTTGATGCTATCTGGAACATCGTCAATGGAGCCAAAGGAGCTAACGGCAGCGGGAGCTACGCTTTTTTGTTGGATCAGAATGGCGTGCGCATTATCGATCCCAACCCCCACACGCTTTTTACGGCTATCGCGCCTCTTAGCCCGCAGACGCAGCAGCGGGTCAGTGATCAGGCTCTCTACGGCTTGAATACCCAGAACGTCCCCGTTATCGCTGATCAGGCACTTGAGAGCATGCAGAGCCTGAGCAAGCCACCAACATCTTTCCAGGAAGTGCCAGCCGAGCAGCAGGAGACCTTTCAAGTCGCCCGGCACACTCTGCGCGTGGTACCCTGGACGTATTTCGCTCTGACGCCGGTGAACGTCGTCGAAGCCGTGGCTAACCAGCAGTTGCTGATCCTGTCGCTGATCGCGCTGCTGATCCTGATCCCGGTGGCGCTCATCGGCTGGTTCGTTGGCAGACGCATCTCTTTTCCGGTATTGCGTGCTGTGGAGGCGCTCAGAAGGAATAGCTCCATCCTCAATGACCTTGCTGGCAAGGAGGATATTGCGGCTTCCGAGCAGGTCTGGGTGGTGGCCTCCTCCAGGAGCGGGCTCCAATCATTGGAATATTATACCAGAGCTTCGGAGAGCGCCATCGCACGGCTAAACAGCCTGAGCAAAAAACTATCCCAACACGCCCATACCAATACGCAGGTGTTCTTGCAAGATGTCGAGACAGTAATGTATATAGCCAGGTACCTGGACAAAGCGATTGACTACCAGGATGAGAGCTATAAAAAGGTCTCTGCCGCCATCGGTCTCACCAATAAGATTGCCAAGCAGCTTGCCGCCGGAGCCAGCTCAACCAAAGAGGCGGCAGATCAACTCAATCGTGTGGTGAGACAACTGCGTCAGACCGTTGGCAGGCGCCAATAGTTCAGCAAGTTATCGAGCCGTTAGCGGCGTAAGACGTGCCTGGCAGAACAGCGAGCATTCCTGGTCGGATGAGAAGCGGCCAGGAATGCTCGTTTCAGGAATTTGCGCTCATCTGGAAAGAGCGACCGGCAGCAGGGAAAAACTTGTCAGCCGTGATATAGTTACTAAAAATGTGGACGTTGAGATGCTGCACGCCCAGCGTGAGGATTGGTGAGATAGAGAGGTCACGGAACCCACTCAGGACGTACACCCGATTATCTTGCGGGTGGCTGAGCAGGATCTCGATGACCACAAACGGCGTTGGTGCGAGCGTTGCAGCGTGCTGGTCTTCCTCCGTCCGGCGCACCTGCTGGCAGAGGTGGTCCTGTTGCTGTTGCTGATCGGGAAGCGCCTGAGAGACACGCAGGCGACTGGCGCGTGGAGGAACGGGTAAGCGGCCTTTGGGCAGCGTGACCCGAAACGGTTGGGTGGGAAACTCTGGCAGATAGCCCTCTTCGCCTTCTTCGAGCTGATCGTCGAGAAGGGCATCATCAGCGGGAGCAGGTCGTTTGGTTTGTTGCATGATATCCTGCTTTCTTGGTTGGTTGACACGGCCTGCCTGCTGTGGTATGAAGAAGGTAGGCCGTTGAACAACGTAGGGAGTTTTAAGTGAGACGACTTACGAAAAACGACGGTTGATGCTCGTGGGTCTGTCTTGTAAAGTTACCATAACAAAAAAATTGTAAGAGTTTTCGGGAAGTATGTACACGGAAGTACAAAAATCATCGTCCTATTTGCAGAAGTAGCGAGCAATGTTAATAGAAGCCACCCGGAAGCGCATGATCCCCAATCCCCGGATTGAACACTATGATGGGGCGTAAGAAGATGTCGTACACACAATCAATTCTCCTGCCCGGAAAGCGCCGCAGCGGCTGGTGGCTGTATCGCGTGCTGCTCGACAGTGGGTTGGCCCTCTCGGGAGTGTTACTGGTAACCAGCTTGATCGCCTTCTTTCAGCTCTACCCCAGAATCTCGACGATTTCCCTGAGTTACCTGCTCGTCGTCCTGGCCCTCGCGGTTCTGCGAGGGCGCACCGCCGCGATTCTGGCTTCGGTGCTCGCCTTTGGCGCCTTTAACTTCTTTCTCGTCCCCCCACTCTATACCTTTGAGGTGAGCCGACTCGATGATCTGATGTCCCTTTTTGTGTTTCTGGCGACCGCGATCATCACCGGACAGCTTGCCTCGGCTCTGCGCAGCCGTGCCGAGGAGGCGAGGGAGCGCGAACGGGAAACACAGGTGCTCTATGAGTTGGGGCGGGCGGTAACAAACGAGGATGAGTTTGCCGCCCAGCTCTCAACGGTGGTCCGGGCAGTGGTGAACGTGTTTGCCGGGTGGGGGGTACGAGACTGCGCGCTGCTGCTGCCTGACGCTGATGAGATATTACGCGTGCAGGCACAGGCCAGTCAGGCAGAAAGTCCCGGGCGAGCATTAATGCTCTGTTCTCCAGAAGAGCAGGCTGCGGCAAAGTGGGTCATGGAGCATCATCAGACCGTCGATGTGCATGATCGACCGCTTGCCACACGGCGGGAAGGGCGAGCAACGCCCGGGGCCGTGGTCCGAGCGTTAAAAGAGCAGATGACGCGGTTTGTGAGGCTGATTCCTCTCCTCTCCAATGAAGAAGCCATCGGGGTGTTACGCCTGGTCATGGAGGGAACGGAGCAGGCGAACGAGCCGCTCCCTACTTTAGGAGCAGATCGTTCTCATCCAGCTTCCTCCCCCACGTTCTTCTGGACGTTTATAGACCAGATCACCTTTCTAATCGTTCGGGTGCGCCTGCGCAGCGCACGCTTGCACATCCAGGCGTTGCAGGAAACGGATGAATTGCGGGCGGCGCTGCTCTCCTCGGTCTCACACGACCTGCGGACCCCGCTCTCGACGATGAAGGCCGCCACCACGAGCCTGCTCACAGAAAGTATGCAGTGGGACGAGGAGAGCAGGCGTAGTTTCTTACTCTCCATTGATCGCGAACTTGATCGGCTCAATCGCCTGGTCGGCAATTTGCTCGACCTCTCGCGCATCGAGGGGAACGCGCTCAAGCCCGACAAAGAGTGGTATCTGATCGACGAATTGATCCACGACGTGCTCAATCGATTACAGCCGCTTCTGCTCAATCGGGAAGTCGAGGTCCATGTGCCGTCCTCGGTGCCGCCGCTAGAACTGGATTACCTGGCTTTCGACCAGGTGCTGACCAACCTGATCGAGAATGCTGTTGCCTATACCCCCACCGGGTCACCTATTGAAATCAGTGTGCTAGAGGCGGACAACTCTGTAAAGATCAGCGTTGCCGATCAGGGTCCGGGCATTCCGCCAAATCAGCTTGAGCGGATCTTCGACAAGTTCTATCGCGTGGTTGGTACCGAGCTTCGGGGCACTCAACACCCTGGCTCAGGGCTTGGCCTGGCCGTGTGCCGGGGATTAGTTGAGGCTCACGGAGGTCGGATCTGGGCAGAGAACCGCGCCGGGGGCGGAGCGGTGTTTCACCTCACCTTACCGGTAGGCCAGAGAGAGGAGCAGAGCAATGGGTAAAAGCGGAGCGCGGATTCTGATCGTCGATGACGAAGTGGAGATTGTGCGCGCGCTGCAACGCAGCCTGGTGGCGCACGGCTATGAGGTTTTCACGGCCCACAGCGGCGAAGAGGCCCTTGAAGCCTGGCGCGCCTCGCGGCCAGATGTGATGCTGCTCGACCTGGGATTACCGGGCATTAGCGGGCTGGAGGTCTGCCAGCAGGTGCGGGCGCAGTCCGCTCTGCCGATTATCGTCCTCTCCGTCAAGGGAGCCGAACGAGACAAAGTGCAGGCGCTGGACCTGGGGGCTGATGACTATGTTCCCAAGCCATTTGGCATCGACGAGGTGCTCGCGCGCATTCGAGTTGCCCTGCGCCATAGCGCCATGCTTTCCTCTGGCACCCAGCCTCGCTTTGAGAGCGGACCACTATGCGTTGAACTCGCACAGCGGCTGGTGACGCTGAACGGGCAAGAAGTGAAGCTAACGCCAACCGAATATGACCTGCTCAAGGTCCTCATTCAGCACAAGGGCAAAATCATGACGCGTCAGATGCTCCTCAAAGAGGTATGGGGGGCCGGCTATGGAGCCGATTCGCACTATTTGCACGTCTACATCGGCCAACTTCGCCGCAAAATCGAGCCCGATCCCGCCTCTCCCCGCTTCATCCTCACCATCCCCGGCGTCGGCTACCGCTTCACCGACGAGCCATCGTGATCTTGAGCAAATCTTGAGTATCTGCCTGATTCTCCTGAGACCTATTTGAGGTCCTTTGGGCTATGCTCTGCTATGAGGCCAGGGAGCATTATGCTCTATATTGCCTTTTTTAGAGTACAGCATTGTGACTGAGGATTTCAGGAAGACACCACTATGGCTAGTAATGATACCTTCCCGCTTGAGCAGGAACAGAGGCAACAGGGTGGCACCTCTCAAGAAACCAACGGCAAACACTCACTGATGACAAACGAAGAGGACCCTTCGCTGCTGGTACGCTATGAGGAAGTTCGGGGAAGCAGACCCGGAGATGTGCGGGCGCGACGAGTGATCCCGGCGCACCCGAAATTGCGGCGCGTTGAGCGAGGTGTGCTGGAGGCAACGACAGCCGCCGATGCTCCACAGACAGGATGGGAGCGCACAACAACGGCGCTTAAACGCGCTTTGATTGGCACCCCTCTCTCGACTGCACGTCTCGAACACGAGCGGCTTACCAAGTTCAAGGCGCTGGCAGTGCTCTCCTCCGACGTGATCTCCTCGGTGGCATATGCGACGGAGGCGATCCTGCTCACCCTGGTTGTGGCTGGTTCCGGCAATCTCTGGGTGACGTTATTCATCTGCTTCGCGATTGTGGCGCTGCTCTCCATTGTGACGCTCTCCTATCGGCAAACCATCCCCGCCTATCCCAATGGCGGCGGTTCTTATATCGTGGCTCACGACAACCTGGGCCTGCTCCCCGGACTCATCGCTGCGGCCTCGCTGATGATCGACTATGTGCTCACGGTTTCCGTCAGTATTGCTGCGGGCGTCCAGGCGATAGCAACGCTCTGGCCTGCGCTTACGCCGTACGTTGTCCTGTTTGATGTGGCGCTGGTGGTCCTGATTACGGTGGTCAATCTGCGCGGGGTACGCGAATCGGCGACGATCTTTGCCCTCCCGACCTATCTCTTCGTCTTCAGCGCATTACTGCTGATCATTGTCGGCTCTTTTAAAGTCTTCCTCTTCGAGCATCATTCGCTCTTTGGCAACTTTCCCCATAGCGCGGCCACCGAGCCGCTTACTCTCTTTCTCATCCTGCGCTCCTTTTCCGCCGGTTGTACCGCCCTCACCGGAACAGAGGCCATTTCTAATGGAGTGCCAGCCTTTAAAAAGCCAGAGGCACGCAATGCCTCCATTACGCTGACGTTGATGGCGCTGATCATCGGCACCCTCTTTGTGGGGACCACGATACTGGCTCTTGGTTATGGAACGCCAGCCTATGCTGATGGCAATCCCACCGTGATCGGGCAGATCGCTCAGCGCGTCTTCACCGGCCCGCTCCTGTTTATGTATCCCGTCTTCCAGATCGCGACCCTCTTCATTCTGACGCTGGCCGCCAATACCAGCTACTCCGATTTTCCGCGGCTCTCGTCTCTGCTGGCGCGAGATCATTTTCTGCCGCATCAGTTTGCCTTCCGCGGAGATCGCCTGGCCTTCTCAACCGGCATTATCAGCCTGGCGATCCTGGCGATAGTGCTGCTAATCGCGTTCAATGGCCTGACAACCGCTCTCATCAACTTGTATGCGGTCGGCGTCTTCTTCTCGTTCACCCTCTCGCAAGCAGGTATGGTGCGTCACTGGTGGAGATTGCGCGCATCGCATCGGGGCTGGCTGCGCAGCATGCTCATTAACGGCCTGGGGGCGACGGCGACGCTGGCAGTGGCGCTGGTTATCTCTGCCACGAAATTCTTTGAAGGGGCCTGGATCGTTGTCCTGCTCATCCCGCTGCTGGTGCTGATGTTCCTCTTGATCAGGCACCACTACCTGCGCGTGGAGCGCGAACGTACAACAGCCGTGCCATTGAGAGCGGCAGATGTGCGCCATCGCCTGATTGTGCCCCTGGGCAGGCTTGACCAGGCCACCCAGCAGAGCCTGGCCTATGCTCGCTCAATCTCAGCAGAGGTTACTGCGATCCATGTGAACCTTGACCCGGCGCATACCATCGCTTTGCGCACAGATTGGGAGAACTGGCAGGCAACTCTTGCAAGGGATGAGCAGGTGCCATTGAAGATCATTGAGCCGCAACAGCGTTCTCTGGTTCGCTGCTTGCGTGACTGTCTGACAGCCGAGCAACAGCAGCATCCCGGTGAAACCCTGACCGTTATCTTGCCTGAAATTGCCGAGCATTCCGCTCTCAAACGCTTGCTTGCACATCCTCGTACGTTCCTGCTGAAGTGGGCCTTATTCTATCACCCGGAAATCGTCGTCACCAATGTCTTCTGGGATGGTCAGAAGAGTACGTCGCCTTTGCGTCCCTGTGCCATTCGCCATCGCTTTATTGTGCCGATTGCCGAACTGGATCGTCCTTCGGTGCAGAGTCTGGCCTATGCGCGTTCAATCACGTCTGCCGTCGTTGCGGCTCACGTCGCGCTTGATCAGAAAGATGCTGAAGTCATCCGCGAGAAGTGGAAGCATCTCCAGGGCGCCTTCTCTCCAGAGGATGAGACGAAGCTGGTCATTATCGAGTCGCCCTATCGCTCGCTTATTCGCCCGCTGCTGGCCTACATCGATGCGATCCAGGAGATACACCCGGACGAGACGCTCACCGTGATTCTGCCAGAGTTTGTGGTGGCGCACTTCTGGGAATACCTGTTGCATAATCAGACCGCCTGGCGCTTAAAGACGGCCCTGCTCGCTCGTCCTGGCATTGTCGTCACTGACATTTCCCAGCATCTGTAACCTACCTATTGCAGATGTCGTCCCAAGTTGTGTACAATAGCACTATCTTCGTATCGTGTCTACCACCACGCGCCCGGAGGCCAGACACAGAAGAAAGGGCAAAACTTTGTGAGCAGGGAAACGCGAGCGCCACAACCATCAATAGATCTGGAGGTGACCGTTCCTCGCATACTTCTTCCAGCGATAGATGAGGAACATGGGTCAAAGGAGACAGGGAATAGCCACGAAGAGCTAGAACGGGTTCATCTTTATTCCATCGATATACAAGACCTCCACCGGACGCTGCGGAGCCACGAGCAGCCCCAAAAACAGGGGGAAGCATCAAACTATACTTCCTGGCAGGGACTTTTTCGCCTGTTCCAGATCAAGAACGTTTCGTTGCAGCATTGGGCAATGCTCGTTCAGGTATTACGAAAAAGCGGCAATGCAGAAGAGTTTCGGGTGACAGAAACTCTTCCTTGCAAAATTGAATACCATGCCGCAAGCGATAACTCGCCCTTGCATATAGAGGTCATTCCCGGGCTGACTCGCGTGGTGATCGTCCTTGACGAAGATGGTATCCCCATCACTTGTAACGTTGATGGAGCAGAGAACTAATTTCCGTTGGAAATGCACTAAGGAGGGACACCCGCTATGCCCGCGTTTCTCACGCACTGGCGCGTGCTCATTGAGGCGGCACAGCGCTGCCAGGATGCCGGTAGCGATCTGGGTTCATTGATTATTGATGCAGAGGCGCTGCGCCGTCGCCTTAATAGCCTCTCGCTGCTACCAGCTCCGCCTCAGACAACGCCGGCGGGAGCCGTTTGGGATACCGGCCCTCTCCCCCAAATCGACTATCGCTTCCCTGGCAGCGATATTTCCGCGATGGCGTTTCTGGGGGCACTGGCCCCCGATATCACCAGCTATCGCAAAGGCCATTTTCAAGCACGTATGAGTGGAGCTGCCCGACGGCGAAGAACTGCGTTACGTCCCCCACCCAATGGCAGTATCGATTGGGCCATGCTCCTGCATACCAACCGTTCGGGGGATTTTCTGCTCGCGTTCCTTGAGCATATTGCCGATATTCCTGCCCCCGCACTGCGCAGCCAGGCCCTGGCATTCACTATGGGCTATCTCTCGCATATTGCCACCGATATCGCGCTCAACCCCTGGATCAATACGCTGGCGGGCGCATATGCTGCGAACGATATTGCAGGGCTGTTTGCTCCGCTTGATGCTTATGCATACGTGGAACTATGCCTGGACGAATATATCGCAACCACCTACTTCGATCACCCCCTGCACACCTGGTTCAACCAGCCCTGGGTGGGCTATATCGAGCCAACTATCCGTAACCTCACGGCGACCGGCACCCTCACCACTCCGTTACTTGACCTGCTGACCAGCGCTGCCGCAACAACGTACGGCCTGACAGAAGAGCAGGGCAATCTTTTTCGTCGCGATTCTCAGATGGGACTACAGCGGTTATCTCTCTACCTTGCTGGTCGGGGAACATTTCGCTGGTTCACATGGCAGGCCCGGCAACGTCAGCGGAAAAACGATCCTGTTATCGCTACCATCGCAGCACAGCAGCGCAAGCCGGGAGTGGTGACAGTGGAAGATGCTATGACGTACGCCATTCGTCTGAGCGAGCGTCTTTGTCGGCATGCCATCCGCTACTACGCTTCGCTCCGCAACACCAGCGCCTCCGCCTCTGAGCGTAACCAGCGCCGGGCGGCACTGCAAAATGACCTGCTGAACTGGGATTTGAACACGGGCTATACGGTGGATGTCACCTTCGATCAGCAGGTCACTGTCCGTTTTCTCCACAACTGGATCTATTTCGCGGAACTCTGGGATATTGGTCGCTCTGGCATGATGCAACCGCAAAGCTCTCTTGCGGAATAGTATGGACTCTTTGCGCTCAGGCGTTTTACCGGCCAAAAATGAGATGGAGTCCGAGCGCAAAGCCGGCGGAGAGTATCACTGCCAGGAGCTGAAACAGACGATAACGGACCAGGATGGCTCTCGCATCCAGGGCGATAGCTTTATTCCCACTGGAGGGGCGGTTCACTTGTTGTTTTTCCATGATTCACTCTCTTCAGTCAGTTATTGACCAGCAGGAGGGCTCCCTGCTATTTTTCTCTTCTGTACTACTCTCTATACGTACCAGGATTTCACTGAGTTGTATGCAATTAATAGTACCTGATTTTGCGTAAAAGATCCATAAAGTTGGTCATGACCTTCGCGTCTGCATTTTCAGCTTGCTTTGTCACCGCTCCGCCACTTCGCTATCAGTCGGTAACAGCGCGCCGGCAGCAGGATCGACCGGAGTGCTCTCTTCGTAGAGGTTGCTATATATTTCTAGCAGGCGGCGCACCCTGGTATATTCTTTGTCAAGCAGCACGCGCAATACCTGCTCGCAGGCGGCAAGGGCTTCGGCAGCGGAGGCTCGGATGGTTGCCGTGAGCGAGCCAAGCATATCATGGCGTTTAGCGGAGCGGAAAAGCACATGCACTTTTTCAAGCACCTCGGCGAATTCCGCATGAATTTGCTCATTCCAGTCCTGCGTCTCGATCAAAACGGCAGCCTTCGCCAGGAAGCGACCACAGACTTTGAGCACCATGCCATACTCGTTGTTGCGTGCCTCCAGCAGCGTTTGCAGGATACGTTGCTCATCAGCCACATCAAGGGCAGTGACAGAAAAAATGCTGGCCTCCCCTCCCATAGCGCGAATCTCGTGGACAAGCTGGTGAAACTGCTTCTCTACTTCCTCAGAATACGGTAGAAGATAGACCGAATTCTGCAAAGCATAAGCCCCAAGATGCTGTAAACGTCGCCAGACCCAAACGCGCTTCTGTGAAGGTTCACTGGGGACCTTATAGGTCAGTTGTAACCAGCGGATCGCATCACGCTCATACATACCTGTTGCCCCTCTGTTGAAGATGAGGGAGTAACTGATGTTACTCCCTTTCACTATCGTACTCCACCACAGCGAACAAAGTCAAGCAGCCTGCACAAGTTCTACTATGGATGATATAATAGAGCATACAAATTCCTTGTGATGCATATATACCATCAATCCAGTCAATAGAGTTGTTGGCACGTTATGAATCGCTTCAATCTTTTTTTGCAGGTCACACGGGCGCGTACATTACCCGTGATGATCGCTCCGGTGGCGATTGGATCGCTGCTGGCGTGGGCGCAGGGGACCCCTTTCCACTGGGGGCTCTTCCTGGTGACGCTTTTGGGGGCGATCTCGGCCCACCTGGCAGCTAACGTTACTAATGATGTCTTCGATTTCAAAGCAGGAACGGATCAGGCAGCTCAGGGGATGGTTGGCGAGGGAGCCACCTTTGTCACCGGCTCCCAACCGCTGATCAACGGTCAGCTCTCGCCCGGGCACTATCGCACAATCGCACTGGTACTTTTTCTCCTGTCTTTGCTGTGCGGAGTGGCCCTGACCTTTTTTCGTCCCTGGTCTTTAGCTTTCGGCGTGGCTGGCTTTCTCCTGGCCTTTTTCTACGTCGCGCCACCTTTACGGTTGGCCTACGTGGGACGAGGCATCGGCGAACTGGATATTTTTTTCTCCTTTGGCCTGCTTCCACTTGTTGGCTCGTACTATGTACAGGCCGGCGCCGTGACGTTGACCGCTTTGCTGGCCGCATTGCCTGTCGGGCTCTACACCACAGCCGTGCTCTATTTTCATCACTTTCTGCACTGGCGGGCAGATACAGCGGTCGGGAAGATAACGCCGGTTGTGGCGCTGGGGGAGCAGAGAGCCCGTCTTGCTGGCGCTCTGTTACTGCTCCTGATCGCGGCGACCTTTTTCCTTGACGCCCTGCTCCAGGTCTATCCCTGGTATAGCGCCATTGCAGCGCTTACCGTGCTCCCGGTGCTGTTTGCGCTCCAGCGAGCCAGGGGAGATTTAGAGAACTACTTGAAGCTGATGGCGGCGAACAGCTATGGCAACCTGCAAGCAGCAGTCTTGCTCTTGATCGCCTTGCTCATACGTGGCTCTCTGCGTATTTAAGTGACTGAGCCCTTTGTCTCGCTCTCGCTTGAGGATACGACAACTGCCATTGCGCACATTACGAACGTGCCTGTGGCAGGGTAAACCAGAAGGTCGAGCCCTGCCCGGGGATACTATTCACGCCGACCTGGCCCCCATGCATCTCAATGATCGTCCGGCTAATGTGCAAGCCGAGCCCCAGACCCACAGCGGAACCGGAACTCACTTCAACGCCTTCCACGCGGTAAAACCGCTCCCAGACACGCCTCTGTTCTGCCTCAGAGAGGCCAGGCCCCTCATCGGAGACCTGCGCCCGAACCATATTCCCCTCCGCTTTTACCGTTACCTCAACCGGCTTATGCTTCGCAGAATATTTCAACGCATTAGAGAGATAATTGTTGATAACCTGCTTGATACGATCCACGTCCCCCATCACGAAAATCTCTTCAGAAGGGTGCTCATAAGTAATAGCGCGCCCGGGTGCAAGGTATTGCTGATCTTTAACTGCCTCAGTAACAAGATGCGCGATATTGCACTGTTTGGGATGCATTTCCAAATAGCTGGTGCGAATGCGTGAGACATCCAGCATCTCCCCCACCAGGCGATTCTGCATCTCTATCTGGCGTTGCGCCCTGTCGAGTAAATTGCAGGTCAGATCGGTCAGCTCTGCCAGTTCACTGGGAAGTTCTCTCTTGCGTTGCGCCAGTCGGGCCAGTTGGCGATTAGCGAGCTGGACGCTGGCCTTAATGGTGGTGAGAGGCGTTCGTATTTCATGGGCCGCGATACCGATAAATTCGTCCATCAATCGGTTAGCTTCCCGCAAAGCCATCTCATTGGCATGCGTCTCCGCTCGCTCTACCGCTAACCATCCGCGCTGGAGCGCCAGGGCCGCTCGCTTGGCGATGGCCTGGAAAAGCTGGAGATAATCCGGGATATAGGCGTTTTCCGGCGCCCCGCAGTCCACTGCCAGCACACCAATCAATTGTTTTCCTAACAGCATAGGAGCAAGGAGCACTTTCTGCATCCCATCGGTTTCAGAGTGACTATCGAGCAGTGGTTGCCTCAGATCAGCTACCAGTACCTCATCAGAACGTAGCCTGCCATCGAGTTGCAGCTCTTGCAATTGCTCCTGGAGAGCCCTCCTTGACGTCCACTGCTGCCACTGTTGCTCCTGCTCTGCCGTGATGCCTGCAAATGCTATTGAGCGCAACTCTCCTGTGTCTGGCTCAACGACGATAATGCCCACCTTTTCACAGCCTGATGCTTGATAAATCAATGTCGCCAGGCGCTGCGCTATGGTATCGAGCCTGATCTTTGCCGGGTCGCCTTTTTCAAAGGATTGCGACAATTCCTCCGACAACTCTGATGACAATACTAAGAGAGCTTCTATCGTATTGCGCGTGCGAGTCTCAAGCTTGCGACGCTCAGTAACATCATGGAGGACGAGAACCCCTCCCGTAATATTTCCTCGCTGATCGTAGGTGGGGGTGCCAGTCACATTCAGTTGCACGTCGTACCCACGAAATGTTCGTAAGATAATATCGGTCGCATTCCTGCCGGTAAGCACCTCCCCGTTGAGCACCCGCAACATCGGCCAGCGTGCGTAAGGCAACAACTCGCCACGCTCATCACGTAAGGCGAGCATATCACCCTTCATCCCTATCGTAAAATCGGCATAATGAGGGATGTCATCAAAACCTATAAGCGTCCGATAGGCAGTATTTGTGCGCAGGATATGCCCATCGCGGTCATAGACGAGCACAGCATCAGGCACGGACTCCAGGGTTGCCTCCAGTTCCCGCACCTGTGCAGCTAATGCGCGTGCCAGTTGCTTGCGCTCGGTGGTATCGGTAAACATCCCCAGAGCCCCGATGATATTATTCGAGTAATCACGTACGGGGCTGGTGCAGGCCAGCGCATAGACCACGCTACCATCTTTATGGCGAAAATGGCAATCAAACTGCTCAAAATTCCCCTGCAAATTGCTGTCAGTCCTGGCCCGGGCGGCCTCAATGTATTGGGGAAACACGATATCAGTCACGCGGCGGGCAGCCATTTCCTCTGTGGTATAGCCAAGCATCGCGGCCATACGGTCATTGGCAAAGACTGTACGCGTTTCCTTATCCACCAGCCAGACCCCCTCGTTGGCGGTGTGTACAATGGTGCGATACATCGCCTCGCTTGCCCTTAACGTCTCTTCAGCCTGCTTACGCATGGTAATATCGCGTGAGATCCCTTCCAACGCCACCACATTGCCATCCTGGCCGTAGATGAGTTTATTGCGCTGCTCTATCCAGATAGAGTTCCCATTTTTATGCACGGCGCGCATAATCAGGGGATCATCCAGCGAAAGGATTCCATGCCTGTATCCTTCCAATATCGGCCAGTCGCCCGGGTGGAGACGCCTTAATGTGAGGCAGGGATCAGCATAATATTCTTCGGGGGTATAGCCAGTCACCGTCGTTGCGGACGGGCTGATATACTCACAGGCGAATGTGGGGGAGAGACGATAGCGGTAAATCACGTCCTGCGCATTTTCGGTAAGGAGGCGAAAGAGCTGCTCCCTTTCACTCAGTACTTGCTGCTCAGCCTGGAGTTGCCGCAACAACTCCTCTGCGCGTTTGCGTGCGCGCACCAGCTCTGTGACTTCAACGCCATGCACCAGAATGCCCTCGACTGCTCCTTGCGCGTCAAACAATGGCTGGCAGATAAAGCTGAAGTAGCCCTCTTCCAGGGATTCATTACCATTGCGGTTAATCTGCAGAGGTATCTCGGTGCCGATAAAAGGAACCCCGGTCGTGTAGACGCGATTCAACCGCTCGATGTATCTTTGTGAAGCCATTTCGGGCAATGCCTGCTCCACGGTCTGACCAACAAGGTTCGCCCGTCCTAGCGTTTGATGGATCGTTGAGTTGGCAAACTCGATGATGTGGGTCTTGCCGCGTAACACCATCACGTTGGTGGGACCCTGAGTGAAAAGACGATAGAAATGCTGACGCGTGCTCTCTGCCTTCGTCCGAGCAAATTCTATATGGCAGACGACCAGACAGATAATCGTCCCTGCCAGCAGGAACAGGGCCATTGCAAGACCGTACAACGGAGAAAATCCCCCGGCGGGCTGAGAGATTATCGAGGTGCTGAGCAGCAGCGTCGCGCTAAGAGTGGCTATCAGGCCCGGGCCGATGCCCCAGACCAGGGAAATGACCAGCACGATCAGCAGCGCAACAACGTCGGGGAAGGCAAAATCGGGAGGAACGTGAATGAATAACAACGTACTGGAGACTTGCAGCAGTAAGGCAACGGCGTAGCCCACTAGCGGACCACGCCACCAGACAACGGAGGGGTACCGCACCAGCCTCACTGAACTAAGACAATGTACCACCATCCGCCAGAGCTGCCAGGCACAGGTTTTCCATCGCAGCCTGGAATGAATGTGAGGCCGCCTTTTTGCCAGACGGTCCTGGAAATTGTTGGGCGCTTTGTAGGTATGTTCCATAGATTTCGTCCTTCACCTGGGAACACAGGCAGGAAAGGGAGCTCTCTCATCGGGGTACCATCCCTCTCCACTTAACATCACTCCATCAATAGAACTTTTCTATCATCCTACGATTCTCTTTGAATACGATTGAATATCTAAATTAGCTTCGGCTGAATGTATCAATCAATGATGGGGTAGCGCTACGTAAGCTGTCGTGCGCCGATGTGTTTTCTCTGTCCTTGCTGAGTGACTCAGCCCCACAGAGGCGAATGTGGGTAAAGCAGCACCTTAGCTGAGCCTGAAAGGGGAAGGGAACCGGAGCATGATGGGAAAAAGCGTAGTGAGGGAGAAACTGCTATCCCAAGAGGTCTATGCAGTTAGGTCGCCGATGGTGAGACTGGTCAAAGGTCGAACTCAAGATGAGGTAGCCTGGTTACATGGCTCTCACGATGCAGGATTGCGTGCATCCTGCGATGACCCGCGGAGTGGCAGCCAGCGGAGCAACGCCTTTCTCAGGAGCCAGCTCTAATGAAGAGGATAACTATCAAATGAGCACCTACGGGCGGATCGGGGCAGAGAGTCAGTAGTTCTTGTTCCTGGTGCTAGCTCGCACAACAACTGAGCCGATTCACGTCTTTGGTAAATGAGATGGCGACGAGCTTGAGTGCCTCCGCCATCGTCGGGTAGACGTGGATCATGTCAATGAAATCATCTGTGGTCGCCCCAAACCGCAGAGCCATTGCCGCTTCGTGAATTACTTCGGAGGCATTGGTTCCGAGCATGGAGACACCAACGACTCGGTGGGTCGCATCGTCCAACACCATTTTGATGACGCCCCGCGTGTCACGGATGGCTCCCGCTCGTGGCACGACGCTCAGAGGGATGGTGTTACAATTGCAGGTAATTCCAACGGCTACCGCTTCCTCGTCGGTCAAACCCACCACCGCCAGCTGGGGATCGGTAAAGATGACGCGTGGGATCACGGCATGATCCACCGTGCGTAGTGGCCCCCCAGAGAGGGCGTTGTGCGCGGCTATCTTGCCATCGTGCGCCCCCACAGGCGTCGCCATCTGGCTCTCCGTTTCCCGTCCGATCACGTCTCCGGCAGCCCAGATATGGGGAACAGTGGTGCGCAGGGTACGATCAACGCGCACAGCTCCTGCTGCATCAATAGTTACGCCCGCCTGCTCCAATCCCAGCGCTTGCGTGTTGGGACGGCGCCCCGTCGCGATCACGAGTTTTTCGGCGGTGAACGTCTGATGGCTGCCATGACGCAGAGCAGAGAGCGTTACTCCCTCGCCTGCACGCTCGACCCCACGTACCTGTGCCGATGTCACGATACGGAGCCCTTCCTCCTGCAAGATCTCGGTGAGCGCCTCGGCGATTTCTGGCTCGCCGCCCGACAGAATGCGCTTGCCCCGCGTGACGAGCGTGACCTGGGTTCCAAAGCGCGCAAACATCTGGCCCAGTTCGAGGGCAATGTAGCCGCCGCCCAGGATGAGCAGCGAGCGCGGCTGCTCCCGCAGTTCCGTTTCCCACGGATCATCAGCGGAACTCAGCAGATCGCTGGTCAGGTAGGGTACATCAGTCAGCCCTGCAAGGGCGGGGATCTCTGGAACTGAGCCAGTCGCAATCAGAATCTGGTCACCTCCCAGCCGACGTGTCCCCGCGGTGCTTTGCACCTCGATCTCGTGATCGGACACGAATGTCGCCTGACCTGGCACGACCTGAATACGTTCGGGATGATCAAGGAGGCTCTCATACTTGTGAGCGCGGTATTCATGGATGATCTCATCTTTCTGGGCGATCAGATCGGCCCAAGTGACCGACATCTGCACCGGGGACAGGCCCGGATAACGGGGATGAGCGGCCTCGTAGACGATGCGTGCCGCTTCAATCAGATTTTTGGAGGGAAGGCACCCTCGGTTGGCGCAGGTGCCGCCCACTGTGCGATATTCCGTCATGGCGACGGCTTTGCCCAGTTCGGCAGCATGCAGGGCCGCGCCAAAAGCGGTTGAGCCGCTGCCCAGAATCACGAGATCGTACCGCTCGTATGTTGACATGCGTGTTATCTCCTTGTGGTAGGCAGGTCACTGGGCAACGCGGGTTGCTCCTGCACTTGCGTCGTCATTTCAACAGGCACACAGGTGGGACAGGCTCCGTCCACGTCAGAACGGTGACGCGCAGGGCTAGACAAGAACCAGTACCCCAGCGCCAGTGCCACCACAAAGTAGATGGCCGCTAAAGTGTAGACAAGGCCAGTATTGTGGTTGAGAAAACTGCCGAGGGCCGTTCCGGCCAGCAGTGAGAGCAACAACGGTAGGGTAATGATCAGATGACAGGGACAGGCGAGCAAGCCTGTCACGGTCAGCGCGACGCCCCCAATTCGGCGCATTAGACACCTTCCTTTCGTCTTTCCGGTTCGACCCGCGCAGAGCGCATGCACCGACGGAACAGCCAGAGATCCCACACCTGCGCGGCGAGCAGGGCAAGAATCGCTCCAACCGAATCGCGCATCGTTGCGTTTCAGTCTGTTTGATCTCCAATTGGGTCTTCCGTTTCTTGCTGGTCGAGCGCATCAAGCATAGGGCAGAGGCTTGCAGGTCCTTCTCCTGTACACAGCGCGGCTACCTGGAGCAAAGCTTGTCGCATGCGGTGTAACTCAATCAATTTCTGCTCCACCTCAGCGATTTTCGCTTCTGCGTGCTGCTTCACCTCTTCACAGGACGTTTGTCCGTCCACGCGCAGCATCAGCAGTTCGGTAATCTCTTTGAGCGAGAAGCCAAGCTGTTGTGCGCGTTTAATAAAGTGGATACGCTTGACGACCTGCTCAGAGTATTGACGATAGCCAGAGGCGCGGCGTGGTGGCTCCTCTAGCAAGCCCTCGCGCTCGTAGAAACGGATGGTTTCTATGCCGACTCCAGCAGTGCGTGCAACTTGTCCAATCGTAAGGGTACTCATCTCGGTTCCTCCTTCACACAACTATACACCCTGTACCATACTACAGAGTCAAGGGGAAGGGTCAAGTTCCTTATGGCCCTGTATAGACGATAGCCGCAAACTTTGCTGCTTTCGCCCATTGAAAAGTTGATCGAGCTGTCCTACAATGGGAAACGTGTTATCATTGGCGTACAAAACGATTTGTTTAGCCTTTGATATGAGAGGAGGATGTCCCTGATTATGAGCAGTAACAGTCACCTGTTTGATGATACTGACACTATTTTGATAGAGGAACGCGTCTTCACCCCATCCGCCAGGGTCGTGGAGGATGCCAATATTACAGCCTACATGCAGTCCAAAGGCTGCGGCGATTACGAGTCATTCTATACCTGGTCGCTGGCAAACCGCTTCGAGTTCTGGGATGACCTGGCCCGCGAGCTTCACTGGTTCGAACCCTGGCAGACCACCTTCGAGTGGACCAATAAGCCTTTCTTCAAATGGTTCACGGGCGGCAAGTGTAATATTGTTTACAACTGTCTTGACCGCCATATGCAGACGCCCACGCGCGATAAGGTGGCCTTTTACTGGGAGGGTGACGATGGCGAAACGCGTACTATCACCTACCAACAGTTATATGTGCTGACCAACCGCTTCGCCAGAGGGCTGCAACGGCTGGGCGTGAAGAAAGGTGATCGCGTTGCCATCTATATGCCAGCCATCCTGGAGCAGATCGTGGCGGTGCTGGCCGTGGCCCGGCTGGGCGCGATCCACACGGTGGTTTTCGGCGGTTTCGCCGCCAGCGCGCTACGGGACCGCATCAATGATGCTCAGGCCAAAGTGGTTATCACCGCCGATGGCAGTTACCGTGGAGGTAAGCTGATCCAGCTCAAGCATATCACTGATGAGGCCATTGCCGAGACGCCGACGATAGAGCAGTCTGTGGTGGTGCGCCGCCTGGGCATCGAGGTGCCAATGCTGACCGGGCGCGATATCTGTTGGGACGAGCTGCTGGCCGGTATTCCTGAAGATACCGTTGTTCCTTGCGAACCGATGGATAGCGAAGACCTGCTCTACATTCTCTATACCAGCGGCAGCACCGGTACGCCTAAGGGTGTCGTACATGTCCACGGCGGATACGGAGTGGGCGTGTATGCCACAACCAAATTTGTCTTCGACATCAAAGATAACGATGTCTTCTGGTGTACCGCCGACGTGGGCTGGGTGACGGGCCACAGCTATATTATCTATGGTCCGCTAATGAACGGGGCCACCAATGTGCTGTTTGAAGGCACGCCAACCTATCCAGCTCCTGACCGCTGGTGGAGCATCGTTGAGAAGTTTAAGGTGACGATTCTCTACACTTCGCCTACAGCCATTCGCGGGCTGATGCGCTTCGGCGAGGAGTGGCCTGCCAAACACAACATTACGAGCCTGCGCCTGCTCGGCTCGGTGGGCGAGCCAATTAACCCGGAAGCCTGGATGTGGTACCGCAAGAACATTGGTCGCAACGAATTGCCGATTATGGATACCTGGTGGCAGACCGAGACGGGCATGATTCTGATCAGTCCGACGATCCGCCTCCCCCTGAAGCCCGGCAGCGCCAGCCGTCCCATGCCGACCATCGATGCTGATGTGGTGGACAAAAACGGCAATTCCGTGGGAGCGCGCAAGGGCGGTTTCCTGATCGTCAGAGAACCCTGGCCCGCCCAGATGCGCACCATCTATGGCGATCCTGCGCGCTACCAGACGTACTGGGATACCATCCCCGGCGTCTACTTCGCCGGCGACGCCGCCACTATCGATCAAGATGGCTACTTCCGCGTGCAAGGGCGCGTTGACGATGTGATTAAGGTGAGCGGCCACCGCCTCGGCTCGATGGAGATCGAGTCAAGCCTGGTGAGCCATCCGGCCATTGCGGAGGCGGCGGCCATTGGCAAACCCGATCCGGTGAAAGGCGAACATGTCAAAGTCTTTGTGATTCTCAAGCAGGGGTTCCAACCCTCTGAAGAGCTGGAAAAGGAACTCAGGCTGCACGTCCGTACGACTGTGGGCGCATTGGCGGTACCGGACGAGCTTGAATTTGCTCCGAGCCTGCCCAAGACACGTTCAGGCAAAATTATGCGTCGTGTCATCCGCGCCAGAGAGCTGGGCGAACCGGTGGGTGATATCAGCACGCTTGAGGGCTAGTCGCAGGTTGTTAGACAGCCTGATGTGGTGCTTAGATGACCACAGGGAGCGCTCCCTGTGGTCATTCTCTATGGCGAAAATCGCTTGACCATCGCCACACGCTACGTTATAGTATGAGGAATTCTATTGGGTCGCGGTATTCGTTATCTTTTTGCACGGTTCTACAAGAATGAGTGTGACAGATAAGCAGTATGAGGAAGCTTTTGTATTCGCTGCTCAACATGTGCAAAAGGATGGCGCGCACCCATCGGGTCGCAGAGGAGAATCGTATGACCATACCAAATGAGGTAGATATGGCAGAAGCAATGCCAAAAGATTTTTATGAGTATCTCACCAATTTCATTCAAGCAGCGGTGAAACAGTATCTGACACAAGAGCAGATGACAGTTGATGCTGAATTGCTGCCAATAGACTTGCGTTTCTCAGCGCAGAGCAGCTTCGGTGACTATTCCATGCCTGTGATGGCATGGGCAGGAAAGAACAGGCTGGGCCGCCCGCCACTCCAGATTGCCGAGGGGCTGGCCGAGATTTTACGCGCTATGCGCGCCTCTGCTATCCACGAGATTACGGTGACGAAGCCCGGGTATCTCAATTTCCGCCTCAATCGCCCGGCGGTGGGCAAAGAAATCATCGAACGAGTACTCGAAGCTGGCGCGGACTTCGGTCAGAGTGAGGCAGGCGTGGGGACGAAGGTGATTGTCGAGCATACCAATATCAATAGTAACAAGGCCGCGCATGTGGGGCACCTGCGCAACTCCTGCATTGGCGATACGGTTGTACGCATGCTGCGCTCTCAGGGCTACCACGTCGAGGCCGACAATTATATTGACGACTCGGGCGTGCAGGTGGCCGATGTTGTCGTCGGTTTCGCACTGTTGCGGAAGGGCCTGCTACAACTGCCTCAGGGCAATGAGATGCTGCCCGGGGAGTCCTTCGATTACTACTGTTCACGCGTCTACGTCGCCATTGGCCGGGTCTACGACGACAAAGAATCGGAGCTGGGAAAACAAGCGGTGGAGCTGCGCAAGACAGTGCTGCATGCGATTGAGCATGGAGAGGAGCCAGAATCAGGTCCCGATTACCCGGCAATGGCGGCAGATATCTCGCGCCAGATCGTCCAGGCTCACCTCAAGACGATGGGGCGGCTCAATATCTCTTACGATGTGCTCCCCTGGGAATCGGCTATTCTGCAATCAGGGCTGTGGAAACGGACCTTTGAGGTCCTGCGCCAGCGCAACCTGCTAGAGAAGCCGGAGGCAGGTCCTATGGCTGGCTGCTGGGTGCTGCCCTTTGGTGATGGGGAGGCACAGACCAGTGAGGGAGATCGCACCAGCGATAAGATCCTGGTCAAAAGTGATGGAACTGCGACGTATACAGCCAAAGATATTGCCTACCAGCTCTGGAAATTTGGCCTCACCGACGATCTTGGCATCGGCGTGCAGTTCCGCTTCGCCCTCTGGGGCATTCAGCACGATGGGCGCAAGCTCTGGACGATGCGCACCCCTAAAGATGTCTCGCCTCTTGCTGAAGAGGCCCCGCCTTCTCAGTTCGGTCATGCGAAACGCGTGATTAATGTGATTGATGTACGCCAGACGTACCTGCAACAGATTGTCTATGAGAGCCTGCGCCGCCTGGGCTATGTCGAGCAGGCTGAGAATTCCAAACACCTGGCATACGAGGTGGTGACGCTCTCTGCCTCCACCGCCGCGACTCTGGGGGTGGATACCTCCGATGGCCGGGAATTTTACCCTATGTCGGGGCGCAAGGGGATCGAGATTAAGGCCGATGATCTGATCAACGCGGCGGTTAAACGGATGCAGGAGGTGAGCAAACAGGAGGGAAAAGAGGATCTCTCCGATGAAACCATTGCTATTCTGGCGGCCTCGGCTATCCGTTACTTCATGGTCCGTTTCAATTTGCAACAGATCATCGCGCTCGATATGGATGAGGTGCTGCGACCAAACGGCGATACCGGCGTCTATCTCCAGTACGCTTACGCGCGCGCTAACCGGATACTGCGCCGCTTGCATGAAGCCGGTTACGAGATACCGGAACAGCTAGAAGAGCTTCCAGTACAACTGGAACAAAGCGAATGGGAGTTGTTACGCCATATCGATGCCTACCCACGACGGCTGGCCGAAGCCAGCGTGCAAACGATGCCGTCAATGCTCGCCGCCTATGCCTACGACCTGGCCGCTCACCTGAGTGACTTTTACGAGCATACGCCGCGCATTTTGAGTGAGACGAACGAGCAGGTGAAGGCGTTCCGGGCGCTGCTGATCAAAGCGACGATCCAGACGATGAATAATGTCTTGCGCGTCCTGGGCTTCGTACCGCTAGAACGTATATAATAGGGAACAATCTTTTTGACATCTTCAGATGTGATGCTATACTTCGCCTCAAGGGGAGCGGCGGGAGCCTGTGGCTAGCTCGATCCGCTTGAGGATACTGAAATGAGGATACTGAAATTAGCAAGGAGCGCAAAATTTATGGCTGTTCGCACACCTTTGCATTTCGGCATCAAGACGGCCCCGCAGCATACCACCTATGAAGAGATGCTGCGGGTCTGGCAGGAGGCCGATGGTATTCCCTCCATTGAACATGCATGGCTCTTTGACCACTTTGTCCCGATAGTGGGTGATGTGACGGGACCATGCCTGGAAGGCTGGACGCTGCTCTCGGCCTTCGCGGCGCTGACACAGCGACTGCGCATCGGCTTAATGGTCACCGGCAATACTTACCGTCATCCGGCTGTGCTGGCAAATATTGGAGCAACGCTGGATGTTATTTCCCACGGTCGGCTCGACTTTGGCATTGGCGCAGGCTGGAATGAGCTGGAGCATTCCTCGTACGGCATTCCCCTCTATGCTACCGGCGAGCGCATCCGCCGCATGGGCGAGGCGTGCGAGCTTATTCGGCGGCTGTGGACCGAAAAAACGGCTGATTTCGATGGGAAATATTATCAGTTGAAGGGGGCATACTGCGAGCCCAAGCCAGTCCAAGAGCCCTATCCTCCCTTCGTCATTGGAGGTGGTGGTGAGCAGCTTACGCTGCGTATGGTGGCGAAGTATGCCGATGTCTGGAACTTTGTCGGTGGTCCCGTTGACTCCTTCATTCATAAAAACGAGGTGCTCGATGGTCACTGCGCCACCGTCGGACGCGATCCCGCGACTATCGCACGTTCTGTCCAACTCGTGGTACGACCAGACGATCTAAGCGCGACCCGTCAGATAACCCAGACGTTTATCGAGGCAGGGGCCAATCACCTCGTCATGAACCTGAGGCCCCCCTTCCCCGAACATATCGTCCACCGCGTCGCCGAAGAGGTGGTTGAGCCACTGCTGAAGGAGTATCGGTAATCAGTTTTTGGCCCATAAGATGATTGCCAGAGGCAATCATCTTATGGGCCAACCTTTCTGGTTATATCCCACCTTTCTCATCAGGGAGAGCCTCCATCAGTCTCATTTGTCTGGTTATGATGCAGCATGAGTCTCCATCTCTGGGGAAGGTGCCCCCTCTCCAGGATTAGAGCAAATGATACATGAACCACATATGAGCATTCTGTCGTGAACACCATAGCAATGGATAACGTCCCATTGCATCGGCTAGCTCTTGTACGAGGAGAAAGAGATGATGACGACTACAACGAATACACAGGGAATGAGCCAGCTGCCGCAGGAGTATTTGTGGCCCGCTCTCCCCTATGAAGCATGGAAAGAGAGCCTTGAGACGCTGCACATGGAGACGCAGATCGTAGGAAAGGTAGCGCTAGAACTGATCCCCTTCCTCAATCAATGGTGGGAAGTGGCATTATCGGTGACGTCGCGTGGGCTGGAGACCATGCTGATCCCTTCTCCAGCGGGCGGCGCTTTCCAGGTCAGCTTCGACTTCATCGGTCACAACCTTGCGATCTGTACCAGCGATGGCAAGATCAAAGAACTGGCGCTGATGTCGCGCACGGTGGCCGAGTTCTACAAGGATTTCATGGCTGCTCTACAGGCTCTCGGCATTGTGATAAAGATCAATACCAGGCCCGCTGAGGTCAAAGATGCCATCCCTTTTGAGCAGGATACGACCCACAGGACGTATGAGCCTGAATATGTTAATCGCTGGTGGCGTATTCTGATACAGGTGACGAAGGTTTTCCAGCAATACTGTTCTCTCTTTAGGGGAAAGAGTAGCCCCGTCCAGTTCTACTGGGGGACGTTCGACCTCGCGGAAACACGCTATTCCGGCAAACGTGTCTCGCCCCCACAGGGGGCCAACCGCATCGTGCGCTTCGCCGAAAACGAGGAGTTGATCGAATGCGGGTTCTGGCCGGGCAGCAAACAGCAACAGGCTCCCGCGTTTTACTCCTTCACCTATCCTGCGCCACAGGGTCTCAAAGACGCCTCGATACGTCCCAATACGGCCTACTATGAGAACAACATGGGCGAGTTTATCCTGCTCTACGATGACGTGCGCACATCCCCCTCGCCTGAGCAGACGCTACTGGAGTTTTTCCAGAGCACCTACGAGGCTGGGGCGAAATTGGCTCACTGGAACATGCAAGAGTTGGAGCAGCAACCACCACAAAGATAGTGAAAGCAACGGAAGGGAGCAGGTGTTGTACCTGTCTGAGGAGTCACTCGCTCGAAGATAGATGTCTATATCTGCGTGGAGTGCGAATAGATGGCGAAAACGAGGAACTGGACAGGGCTCCTCGTTTTCGCTGCCAGCTCTATCTGATGTTTAAAGCCCGTGCAGCCACTCACTTACTGTATTGCTGGGGATAGAAACCGACAGATCTCCGCCGAAGATCATGGCGTTGATGCCAACGACCTGACCATCGGCGTTGAGCAGCGGCCCGCCCGAATTTCCGGGGGCGAGGCGTACGTCCGATTTGATGTACTGCACAGTTGCATCGTTAGCGAGCTTGACTGAACTGATGCTATTGACGATGCCTGCCGTGAGCGCCCAGCGTTGCCCCCAGGGATGGCCGATGGCAAAGACCCACTCTCCCACACGTAACCGAGACGAATCGCCGAGCGGGATCGCTTTCAGGTTGTCTGCCGTCACACTCAACAGAGCCAGATCAAGCTCGGGGCTGCGATGCAATACTGCCGCTTCCAGCTTCCGACCATCAGCCAGGAGGATCTCGGCCCTGTTACCACGAATAACGTGATTATTGGTGATAATCTGCCCATCCGTCTGCAAGATCATACCCGTTCCGCCTCCTCGCTCGGTGGTGCGGACCTGGACGATTGCGGGCTGGACTGTATTAAACATTGCAACGAGCGCGGAAGAGAACGCGTCGGGAAATGGGAATGATGCTGATGTCTCAGGAACAATAGCTTGTGTCATCCTATACCTGCCTGTCATGTTGCCTGATGATAAGTAAAATTAGCGGCGCTGCCCAATAGTTACCTGGAGGGTCTGCAACGCGCTGCCCCGAATTACATCAACTGGAACAGCTTTGCCCACACGCTCGCCGGTCAGAAGCACTTGCAGGTCTTCCGAGTCGTTGATGGCATGACCATCGATGGCGACCAGGATATCCCCGACGAGTACGCCGCCGCGCTGAGCGGGGCTGTTCTCATCAACTTTGACAATGAGTAAGCCATGCTCTTGCGCGCGCCCGGCGCGTTGAGCTGTAGGCAGCGAGATTAACTGGCTGCTGATGCCCAGGTAGCCGCGCTTGATGTAGCCATGTTTCGCCAGTGCATCGGCTACGCGCTGAGCAATGGCTATGGGGATTGCCAGCGCGACGCTGTTCACCAATCCGGTCGTCAGGATGCCAAGAACATGGCCCTGTACGTCGATGAGTGGCCCTCCTGAGAAGCCGGGATACGGGGTTGCGTCGGTGCGAATGTAGCGTTCGAGTACTACGCCTCTCCCTGTCCGCAGTGGACCACCAATGGTACTGACGATGCCGACGCTTGCCGTTGGTCCCTCGCCGCTGGAGCCGCCTATCGCCATCACCAGTTGACCAACGCGAGCCTGCTCGGTAGCGGCGGTGGCCGGTTCAACGCCAAGTTCGGCTACGCGTAGTAACGCCAGATCGGTCGCCAGGTCGCGCCCCACAAACTGGGCTGCCAATGTGCGTTTATCATGCGTTTGAATGCTAAGGTCGTCCTCGCGCTCAAGCACATGGTCGGCGGTCAATATAAGATTGGGGGCATACACGACCCCGCTGGCGGGGTAGCGTTGCCGCCCGTTGACGAGGACGAGCGCCGGGCTCACCTGCTCGACGGCGTCCGCCATCTGATTGGAAAGTGCGCGTAATAGTTGCGTATTGTTTGTTACCTGTTCCATAACGTTTTCCTATCCTTAGCTGCTTGCTATAGGAGATCAACTCTCTACCTGTACTATATCCTGCTTGCATGGGGTGGGGCATCACCTGTTCGGCTAGTTTGGCACCTGGAAAAAAGGCTAGTTTTTAAGCGGTTCTGGCTGCTTGCAGGAATGCTCTCACCAACGGGTGGGCAATGCGCTTGAACGCGGACCGCTCTGGCTGGAAAAGCGTTCCAATGAAAAAGGGATGCTGCTCAAGCTCGATATTATCCCGATCATGATACATGAAAAGCGCCGGATAGTCATTACCTGATCCCCCTGTTGAAATTCGTCTCAGTGTTCGAGATACAAGCCCTGCTAGCTCAGGTATTGGTGTGAGGCAACGAGAGCCCGCGTATGAGGGAAGGATAATTTCGATGCAGAATATGCAGCATTCAAATGAAGATGCACCTTTGTCAACTCAACCCCAGGCGTATCAGGCGGGATCTGGTCCGAAACGCTCCGGTAAAGGGCTACGCGCGGGCGCTATTCTTGCTTTGGCACTGGCGATTGCGTCGGTCTTTGGTATTGGTCTCTTTGCAGGTTGGCAATTTGGCAGCAGCGCCGGTACACTACCTACTACCGGCAACCCCAGAACAGGCATACCGGCACTGACCGGTGACAATATTGAAGCCGTCCGCGAGGCGGTGGTGGCGAAGGTCAGGCCGACGGTAGTGCAGATTAATGTGACTACCCAGAATGGCGGAGGGCTGGGGTCTGGCGTGATTATCGATCCACGGGGATACATCGTTACTAATAATCACGTCATTGAGGGTGGACAAAAGATAGAGGTCGTCCTTTATGATGGGCGAACGCTTCCCGCGCAAATTGTGGGTACCGCGCCCGATGACGATCTGGCGGTAGTAAAGATAGATCCATCTGAAACAAAGTTGGCCGTTGCTGAACTCGGCGATTCCTCGAAATTGCAGGTAGGGCAGGAAGTACTGGCTGTGGGAAATCCGCTTGGTATCACGCAGACGGTTACGAACGGTATTGTCAGCGCGCTGGATCGCAACGTAGCCGATGGTCCCAACGGCTCGATATTGCCGGGGACCATTCAGACTGATGCTCCAATCAACCCGGGCAATAGTGGCGGCGCGCTGGTGAATTTGCAGGGCAACCTGATAGGTATCCCCACTCTTGCAGCTCTGGACCCGCAATTTCGCACACCTGCGAATGGCGTGGGCTTTGCCATTCCATCCAATCGGGTCAAGTTCATCGTGCCGCAGATCATTGAGTCGGGCAAGGTGACACGAACGGGGCGCGCTGCTTTAGGGGTACAGGTCGCCAGCGTCGATCCTGTGATTGCCGCTCAGAACAACTTGCCTGTTGATCATGGCGCATTGATTACGGCTGTGACTCCGGGCGGTCCTGCCGCGGCAGCAGGACTGCAAGCCGGTGATATCATCGTCCAGGTCGATGATAAGGCTATTACTAACGTCTCTTCGTTGAGTAGCGCGCTCGTTAGCAAAAATCCGGGAGATAAAGTCGCTGTGGGTATCTATCGCGGCAATCGGCAGTTGACCGTGAACGTAACATTGGGGGAGCTGCCTGCTAGATAAGCATTTCCTTGACGATTGAATGGGAGTCAAAAGATATTCCTCTCTCATAGCACTGAGTCGTCTGGTCAGACTTGCGCACAAAGGTCTTTCGCTCCCTTACTGCCTGCAGGCCATTCTACCGCCCACCATCAGAAAAAACTTCTCCGATCTTGCTCTTTCCGTGGCATCGAGCAGGGCTATTTACTTCTTCTTTTTTTGCCCCCTTCGGGGGCGAGGGAGGAGAAGAATGAGCGGGGACACCCCGCGCCCCGCAAGGGGCAGTGCCCCATAGGTGCGAACGTAAGCGAAAAGAACCGTTCCAACGGAAGAAGAGACTCATGTACTCAAGGCGGCGAGCACGGGCTCGAAGAGCGTGCGAACCGGGCTCTCTTGCAGGTT
>Ga0209062_1000600_pt1 | contig 99140 bp, 86 predicted proteins | sample Coa_R2_2_FD_187158 | JGI IMG/M metagenome (GOLD analysis project Ga0209062, IMG submission 187158) | Surface soil microbial communities from Centralia Pennsylvania, which are recovering from an underground coalmine fire - Coalmine... | ecosystem: Environmental > Terrestrial > Soil > Unclassified...
CTTTTCGTCATACAACGAGGCGCTCGCCCACATCAGCAGCCCTGCGCTTTCGGAAGATACCAACGTGGTCTGGAATCAGACCATGCTGGACGTGATTTTCGATTACCGCATCCAGTCCGATCAGTCTCGCTTCTCGGTGGACCCAACCGGGTGGTGGCGCTTGGGCCTGCGAGTGCTAACGGTTCTGCGCTTCGTCACGCCAAGCGGCGTTGTGCGCGCGTTCGAATTCACAGATGCTCCCGGATTGGTGCGCCTGGATCCGCGCTGGTATCAGGCCGCGCTCAATTTCGTGCATCTCGGATTCCTGCACATCCTGGGAGGCACCGACCACCTGCTATTCCTGTTCTGCCTGGTGATCCCGTTCCGCAAATTCCGCTCTTTAATCCCAATCGTGACATCGTTTACCGTCGCCCACTCCATCACCCTAATTGCGTCCGCCTACAACTTGGCACCCGATGCGCTTTGGTTTCCGCCGCTGATCGAGACTTTGATCGCGATGTCGATCGTCTACATGGCTCTGGAAAACATCGTGGGCGCGAGCACCGTCCATCGCCGCTGGATGATCACCTTCGGGTTCGGCTTGGTGCACGGTTTCGGCTTCTCGTTTGCGCTGCGCGAGACGCTGCAGTTTGCCGGCTCGCATATGCTTGCGTCGCTGCTCTCGTTCAACTTGGGAGTGGAACTCGGCCAATTGCTGGTGCTGGTGTTGCTCATTCCGGTGTTGGAGGGGCTGTTTCGCTTCGTGGTCGCCGAGCGCATGGGCACGATCATTTTATCGGCGCTAGTCGCCCACACTGCTTGGCATTGGATGATCGACCGTGGGGAGGTTCTGTCACGGTTCCATTTCCAGTGGCCCGTGATGGACGCCGCGTTTTTCGCGAGCCTATTGCGCTGGCTGATGGCGATCGTTGCCATCGCCGGAGCGATCTGGCTGGTCTCGGTGCTGGCCCGCCTACGCGCGACGCGTAGCGCACAAACCGAGGCCGAAGGTACGGACTGACTTGCCCGGCCCGTCGCACGGTCGCGATGGCGAACAGCATCCGTTTGGAGTCATTCGTCTTTGCCCAAGCGCTGCATGGTGGAGATGGTGAACAGCACTCCGCCGCTCAACGCTATCCCGGCGATTAGTAAGAGAAGACATTCCATCCAAGTAACCACCCGCAGAAGGCCGACGATCGACGCCACCGTCGCGGCCAGGATGATTACCATTGCGAACGACGACACGAACCAACTCGGGACGTGATTCGCGCGGGCATTGGATGCACGAACTAAGTCAGGCATGAATTGCCTCCCTCTTTGCATTAATTTCGAAGGCTCACTTATTCTGACTGGGATCGTGCGCCCGCGAACGTAAGATGTGTGTAAAAGATTTGTGAGTGAGCGAGCCGCCGCGTCGATTACTTCTTTTTTCTGCCGCTCAGAAATCCTTTGAGGATGTCGCCGGCGGCCTTGCCCGTGCCGCCCGGCACCAGCTTTTCCAGCCCTTGGCTGGCCACCGCGCTCATGTCCGGCCGGAACTGCGGGTCGGATGCCGTTCCCTCGATCTTGAACGGAATGGGCGCGTTGCCCATTGCTGCCGCAAGGCCCACGGCGCGAACCACGGCCGTCATACGGAAATTCACGGCGTTCTGAGGACTGATCGTTCCCGCGCCAGTCACCTCACCGATGCCGCCTGCAACCAGGCGGATGTTCTGGAGGCTGGCACCCTCGGGCGCGTACCGCACATCCGCGCTGGCAGTCTGAAGGTCGGTATCGGGTCCGGAGCGAACGCCCGCGAGCCGCTCGATGGTTGCCATCTTTCTACCCATGTCGAATCCGCTCAGCCGGGCGTTACTGAGCACGAGCGTGCCGGTCGTCACCAGCCGGTCGGCCGGACCTTCCGCCGAGAAATTCATGCTCATCGAACCGCTTTTGAACGAGGAGCCGGCCGGAAGCACAATGCCGAGAGCAGGCAAAAGGCTTTGTACTTCAGTAATGGGCATGTTCGAACCGGCCAGATTCATTTTGAGCGCCATGGAATCGTCCCGCAGCGCGTACGTTCCCCTCAGGCGAGCCACGGCGCTGCCAACATGAACATCGGCCCGGCTCAGGGCTCCCGAGCGGTCGCCCAGATTGTGTTCAGCCGAAAAATCCAAATCGATCGGTCGAGCCGCAGGCACTCCGTTGGCTGCAAGTTTCAGCTTCTCGACATTCAGTTTGCCGTCGATGTGCAGGCGTTTCCCGTCTGACGCAGCGGTCCCGTCAAAAGAAACGAGACCCGCCAACGATGGCGCCCAATCGTTCACGCCGGAAAGCGCCAGATCGAGCTGTTTGACGGCAAGCGTTGCGTTGAGCGGTGTGGCAGATACGTTGCCCTGCTCCAGCGGCCCGGCGGTCCCAGCCAGCTTGATGGAACCGCCAGTCCCGACCTTGCCAGCCATCGAAAACGGGAACGTCGAGGTCCGCGAAAAATTCTGAAATTGAATCTGCACCTGCTCAAGCATGGCCGGCTTGAAACGGCTGCCGGTCCGGGTGACCGTCAAACGCCCATCCCTGATCTCCACCAGCTTGATGGATAAGTCCAGCGGAGCGTTGCCAGGCGAAGGCTCGTCGCGCTCCGGAGTCTGAGCCGGCCTCCCCAGGCTCGAAAAATTCCAAGTGCCCGTTGGCGACCCTATCAGCGCGATCTCCGGCTGATCGATGGTCAGCCCGGTGATGTTGAGTCTTCGCGAAAAGATCAACGGCCCCAACTCGACCGCGAGCTTCAGTTGCTTGGCCCGAACGAAGGCGCTTTTGCTGAACGCAGGATCGTCGGCGACCGACAAATCATCAGCTGTCACGCCGCCCGAAAACAACGACAGCTTCAGGTCGCCAATGCTTACCTTGCGGCCTAGGGCGGCCGTGAGGGTCGATTCCAGCCGCGGCCGGAACGCATTCGCGTCAATCAGCAGCGGAAGCGCGAGGAGCGCCGCGACCACGACGATGAGTCCGATCCCGGCCCAAATTAAAGTTCGCTTCACGCCTAGTCTCCGCCCGATTCTAGCGCTTACGGCGTCGCGCGAAGGCGTCAGCGGCCCTGGAACTGTCCCGGCCGCCGTTCGTTTACCGCGCGAATCCCTTCTTTGTGGTCTTCAGTGCGCGACAGGCGGGTCTGCTCGCCGAGTTCGTGCTCCAAGGAAGCTTTGACGGCATCGGCAAGCCCGCGCCTCAGCGTGGCCCTGACGGATTCCACCGCCAGCGGCGCGCCTTCGGCGATCTCGCCCGCCAGCTTGCGTGCCCGTTCCCGGAGCAGTTCCGCGCTGGTCAATACGTCCGCCAGCCCCCACTCCACCGCCTGTTCTCCGCTAATACGGCGCCCCGTATAAAACATAAGCGTCGCGCGCTGCGTGCCGATCAATCGCGGTAGCGTGTGCGTAAGTCCGAATCCTGGGTGCAAACCGAGCTTGGCAAAATTCGCCGAAAACCGCGCTTCCTTCGTTACCACGCGGAAATCGGCCGTGAGCGCGAGCCCCAGACCGCCCCCCACGGCCGCGCCCTGGACGGCGGCCACCACTGGCTTGCGCGTCGAAAACAGTCGAATGGCTTGCTCGTAAAGCCGTCCCGCTCGCACCGATTCCAGTTCGCCGCCCTCGCTTCCGGACGGACTAAAATCCGCACCCGCACAAAACGACTTGCCTTCCGAAGCCAGCACCAGCGCACGGCATCGGGGCTCGCGATCCAGCCCCTCCAGTGCATCCGCCAAATTCCCGATGAGTTCCCGATCGAAAAAATTGTGCGGCGGCCGGTGCAGCTCGACCAAAGCCACATGGCCGTCCAGATCCACCGAGACATCGCCGTAACGCATGGCCTTCACCTGCGCAGCCGCAACAGCTTTCTCGCTACCACCCATCGATGCACCTCCGAAGGCCCCTCGTAGATTCGCATATTTCGAACCGTCGCGGCCATGAGTTGCAGCGGCACCTCTTTGGTCATTCCCATGGCGCCGAACGTCTGCATCGCTTTGTCGAGCGTGTCCCAAGCCAGCTCGGTGGCAAAAACTTTCAACATGGAAATTTCGGTTCTGGCGTCACGGCCTTGGTCAACCTTCCACGCCGCGTCGTACGCCATCAGCCGCGCGGCATGGATCTTGGTGGCCGCATCCGCCACCCACCACTGAATTGTCTGGCGCTCGGCCAGCGGCGCGCCGAAAGTGATCCGCTGCGGCGCATAGTCGCACATCATGTCCAGCGCGCGTTGTGCCATCCCGATGCACACGCACGACATCTCCAACCGCCGAGTCGAGAGCCGGATCTGCATGGGCGCAAAGCCCTGGCCTTCCTGGCCCAGCAGTTTTGACCCGGGAACCCGGCAGTCCTCCAGCGCGATTTCGTAGGTGAAATGGCCGCCGATCATCGGGATTCTCCGCAAGATATTGAAGCCCGCCGTGCCCTTGTCCACCAGAAAGGCCGAGATGCCGCCGCGCGCGCCTTTGGATTTGTCGGTGACCGCCATCAGAATCGTGAAGTCCGCGTCGGCCGCGCGGCTGATCCAGATTTTCCGGCCATTGATCACCCAGTCATCGCCATCCCGGACGGCGGTGGTCACCATGGCCGCCGGATCGCCGCCCGCACCCGGCTCGGAAATGCCGATCGCGGAGATCGTCTCTCCCTGCGCGTATGGCGCCAGGTACTGTGCCCGCTGTTCGGGGTTGGCAGTTACCATCAGCATGCGGAGGTTGGGCGAATCGGGCGGAAGCACGTAGGGCGTGACCGTTTTTCCAAGTTCTTCGTTGACACCGACCAGCGCGATCTGAGTCATATCCGAACCGCCGACATCCTCCGGAGCGTCCAGGCCCCACAAACCGAGTTCGCGCGATTGTTTATCTAGCGGCGCTCGCTCTTCCGGCGTGAGAAAAACACCTTGCCCGGCGGCTTCCCGTTCCAGCACCGCGTTTTCGAGCGGCATCAACTCCTCGCGTACAAAGCGCGCTACCAGATCCTTAAGCATCCGGTGCTCGTCGCTGAGCGCAAAATCCATGCGTCCTCCGGCTGAAAAGGAAACTATAACAGCCTGGCAACTGCGCAACGGTAGACCAGCCGGCGAATCGCGCGTTAACGATATTCCAGTCGCAGGTCCCGATCTGCGCCCGCATGCATGAGCCGAGATATAACGAAAACACGCGCCATCGATACCTCCTGCCAGCCAATTACGCGGCAGAAGGAACGTGGCGCGTGCGAAATTTCAGGTCTTGAATGTGTCAGATCTTACCAGCGGCGCCAGCCGCGGCCAAACCCGAAATAGAAGCTCGGTCCCCAATACGGATAGGGATAAGGAGCGTACACCACCGGAGGCGGCGGATAGTATCCGTACGGCGAAGGCGGCGGGCCGTATGCGCGCCGTGGTGCCTGACGCTGTTGCAAGCTCGGGCCGTAATCCTGTTGGCTCGCCGGCCGAAACGCGTCGTAATTTGCGGGCACCGTCACTGCGCTCTCTAACCGGAAGGTCAGCGGAGTTTCCGGATACACCACCGTGGGTCGCCCACGAGTCAACAGTACCCCGATGGTTCCTGCCACTACACCGGCCGCCGCGCCAACTCCCGCGCCGACTCCGCCATTAACGCCTGCGCCAATTGCGGCTCCCGTTCCCACTGCGGCGCCGATACCGACGGCGTCCCTTCCGTACGAAGTGTCTCCGCGCCGCTCTAGCATCGCGCTCCTGACCTGTACGTGGTTGCCATCAGCCAACCCGATCTCGGTCACTTCCAAGCCCAGCCGGGAAAGACCGCTGGCATGTCCAGCTTTCTTTGCTTCCGTGACTCGGCCCGTAATCGTCTGGCCCCGGTGCGCGACCACCAACCCGTTCACCACGATCGGCTGCGCAAGAGTGCCCACGAAAGCGTTGCCGGCTTGGTTATGGTCGCTGGACAACGGCTCGTTCACTCGGACCGTGATCCACGTACCCGCAGGGATCGTGATCGCGCTTGGAGCAGGCGCCGCCGGAACGGGCGCCGTCGCCTGAGGCGGAGCTTGATTGGGATCGAATGCGCCGCCGTTGTCGGCCGGGCCATTGGACTGAAACCGTTTCCAGCCGCCTGAAGGTGACGGACCCGCAGAACTCGGATCCTGAGCAAAACCGGGCACCCCGGTCATCGATAGCGCCAGAATGGATGTCAGAAGCCATGTTGCAGGTAACTTCATAAGTCTTTCGCCCCTCTCAAGGACGTCTTTAATGCAGCTTTGGTTCCAGCTGCAAGTACCTGTAATCACAAGACATCGCTCGCTCCCATTGGCCGAGTAAAACCAGGCGTGGTGGTTTTCGGCCACAACCAAAGGCGAAACCGCGGCTAAAGATTCAACGTTCTGGTCACTTCATACCACGCTGTGCCGTCGGAGACGAACTGAATGGTGGCACTCTTACCGGCCGTCCCAGCCAGCAGTCCGGCGCTGCGGAAATGCTCGCCGAACGCGATGGTCTTGCCGCTCACCTGGTCGTTGGTGACAATGATCCACATGTGCTGACCCTCCAACCCCGCCGTGGCGGCATTGATGGTAGCGGTGGGTGACGAGTTGGTGGTCCTCAGTTTGTGCAGATCGCCGGCCGTGACATCCAAAGCGATGCTGCTGCCATAGGTCATGGTATCCATCGCACCGATTAACCGGCGCGCCCTGACATCCCCACGGCTGTCGGTAGCCGTCGCTTCCACGCCGGGGGAAGGCGCCCCGCCGGCGGCTACCAAACGGAACACCTTGCCATCGTAAAAAATCCACTGCGGCTGGCCCGCCGCAATCATACCGGCCGGATCGGTGAGTCCATCCGATTTTTTCAAACTAACCACGCCGGCACCGTCCACGTTCAAGCTGCATGACGTGGCGCATGGCGCATCCACCGTTAAGAGAAAAGTCATGCCTGCGCGATAGCTGCCCAGACGCTTGAAAGGCAGAGCGCAGGTGTAACCGCTTGTGCCATTCGTCGAATTGCAATAGTTTTCGTTCTCGTGCACCGTGTCGTGGGTCGCGATAAAGGCAGAGTTGTAGGTGCTGGAACAATTGATGCGGGTCCTGTCCTCCGAGCAGGTTTGAACGATTCCGCTGACCGAGGCCCCCGCGGCATTTGTGAAGTTCAAGACATTGCGCGGCGATCCTACGGGTTGGCCGCCTACCTGAATCGTGACTTGCGCCGAAGCGCAGGCTGCGATCAAGAACAACAGAACCGGCTTACGTGCCATGGATACGATCTCTCCTTCGTTGACTTTACAATGCGCCGCGCGCGTGCAATTCGCTTTCGATCTGTTCAGCGGATTGGAACTGAACTGCTTGTATGCCGAGTTGCCGCGCCGCGTCCACATACATCTCAATATCGTCTGTATAAAAGCATTCCCCGGCATCGCACCCAGCTCGCCGGATAGCTTCCCGATAAATTTCGGGCGATGGCTTGGCCGCGCCGACTTCGTGAGAAAGCACCGCGTGATCAAAATACCGGAACAACGGATAATTCGAACGCAGCATGGCCATATGAATCGAATTGGTATTCGACAGCAGCAACATGGGATATCGCTTGGCCAGCAAACTTAATAGCGTTTCAGGAATCAGCGGACGGGACAAAAAGATGCAGCTCCATAAGTCGCAAAATTGCTCGAAGCTGAAGTTGAAATCGAGAGCCTTCGAGAATTCCTGAACAAACCGCCGCTCGTCCATCTGCCCGGTCTCGAAGCGCTGGACAATGCCTGTCGCCCTCAGTCTGGACCGGATTTCCACGGTCGGCAGCCCGCACAGCGGCTCCAGCCGTGCGTACGCCCGCTTGAAATCGAAAGGAACCAGCACGTTCCCGATGTCGAAGATGATCGCCTTCAGCACAAAGTGGGTAGCTGCCTAGTCATTGCGAGTGTGCCCGCGCCATTCCAATGCGCCAAATCGTTACACAAGTGTCGTATTCCTCTAAGACGCTCGCCCGCTGGGCGGCACCAGCTCAAGTCCCTCTCGTTCCGCCGCCATTCTGAGCCGCTGATCGAAACACGCAAACGAAGGATGTCCTACGCACAGGGCGGAACACAAATGAATCGCGTCGAAGCCGCGCAGTGAATGCCGGCCGATCAGAGCGTCGGCGCTTTGCAGCGTCTCGTCGGTGACCTCGATTTTGCTGAGTCCGTTCCAATCGGCCAGAAAGATTTTCTTTTGCGCTCTGTAAGCCGAGGCGGATATTCGCCCCCCTATGAAACAGCGGTTTAGTCCCGAAAGCACCTCTGCGTAGGCGATCCTGCTCGTGACCAGCAAGGGAACATTGGCGCGGACCGATTCTTCCATCCCCGCACTCCCGGGCTCGGAAACGTAGAGCTTCATCAGGGCGGAGGAGTCGAGATAAAGCATGGACTAGCGGCGGCCCTCCGCTATGATTTTGGCCGTTGAAGGTCCCCTCTTAAGACGCGCGCGGTGTCCATGCGGCTGCAAACGCCCTGTTCCCAGCGTCAGCGTGCCTGCCGCCGAAAGCCGGTAGAGCGCTTCCAACTCGGCGGCTTCGGCTGTCCCCTCCAGCGGCAGAATGCATCCGATCGGCCGCCCTCGATCGGTAATTCGCACCGCCTCTCCTTTCCGAACTAACTGCAGATAGCGCCCCAGCCGATTCTTCAGCTCCTTGCTTGCAACGGTGACCATAGTAGCTACAATTCTACCAGTTGTAGCTACCAGACAGAACTGGCCGCAGAGCGCGCTCGCGCAATCCACACCGCGCTACCATGTTGTCTTCCATGGGTATCGATTGGTTCCCCCTATGGCTCAGCCTGCGCGTAGCCGGCATCTCGACTGCGCTGGCACTCGTCATCGGGCTGTGGCTGGCCTGGATATTGGCGAACCGTTCGTTCCGCGGCAAGGAACTCTTGGATGCCGCGGTGACGTTGCCGCTGGTCCTTCCGCCAACCGTGCTGGGCTATTATTTGCTTGTTTTGCTCGGCCGCAACACCCTCATAGGACACATTTACGAAAAGTTGTTCGGCGGGCCATTGGTTTTCACATGGCAGGCAGCGGTGGTGGCGGCGCTGTTCCACTCGACGCCCCTGCTGGTAAAATCGGCCCGCGCGGCCTTTGAAACCATCGACCGCTCTTATGAGCGCGCCGCTCGCAGCCTGGGCGCGTCGGAATCACGTTTATTCTGGCGGGTATCTCTGCCGCTGGCACGACGATCGATCCTCGCAGGCGGTGCACTGGCGTTCGCGCGCTCGCTCGGGGATTTCGGAATTACCATCATGATCGCGGGCAATATTCCGGGCCGCACCCAGACCGTCGCCGTCGCCATTTACGATGCCGCCGAATCCGATAACGGCGCCGTCGCTCGCACCCTGTCGCTGGTTATTTCGGCCGTGGCTCTGGCCGTTCTGCTGGTCGCGAACCGCTTCACCCCGAATCCGTTCGGTCCCCGCCAGGCAGCTCCATGATCCAGGCACGAGTCCGGAAGCTGTTCCCGCCGGGGCCTGAGTCCGCAGGCTTTTCGTTCGACCTCGAATTTCAAGCTTCGCGCGGCTTCACGGTGTTGTTTGGCCCAAGTGGCGCCGGTAAAACGCTCACATTAGATTCGATTGCAGGATTCGTCCACCCCGACGAGGGGCGGATCTTGCTGGACGATCAAATTCTGTTCGATGGCGAAGCGCACGTCCACCTGCCGCCGCGCGCGCGCCGCTGCGGTTACGTTTTCCAGAACTATGCCCTATTTCCGCACATGACTCTGCGCCAGAACCTCGAGTTCGCCGCCGAGCGCATCCCCCGGCTGGAGCGGCATCGAAAGATCAACGAAATGCTGGAGAAGTTCCATCTCACGGAAGTCTCCGGCCGTCGCCCTTATGAGCTGTCCGGGGGACAAAAGCAGCGCTGTTCCATCGCTCGGGCTTTGATCGGGGCGCCGCGCGTGCTGCTGCTCGACGAGCCGGCCCGAGGGTTGGACGCTTCGCTGCTGGCCGACCTTTACTCGGTCCTGCGCCAGGTGCGCCAGGAGTTCGGCATTCCAATCCTGCTGGTCACGCACGATTTTGAAGAATGCCTCGAACTGGGCGACGAAATGATCGTGGTGCGCGACGGCCATGTAGTGCAAACCGGGCCGCCACGAAACATCTTGGAGCAGCCAGCCAATATCGATGTCGCGCGCCTGCTGGGCGTGTTCAATCTGCTGCCGGTCGAAATTCGCGCGCTCGATCCCGGCCGAAATGCAAGCCGGCTCCGGTATCAGGAATTTGAGCTCAACGGGCCGTACTTTCCCGGCCGCCTGATCGGAGATCAAGTGTGGCTGTGTGTCCGTCCTGACCTGCTGTCAGCCGTGCCGCGCAACGGGCGTCCTGGAATGAATCAGATCCCAGCCGCTCTGCTCCGAACGGTCGAAAAACCGGACCGCGTCCGGCTGGAGTTCTCCGGCGGTATCGCCGTGGAAGCCGACCGCGCGATCCTCGAAAAGTGCGCCGGGGTAAAAGAGTGGGCCGTCGAATTTCCTCAATCCGGCCTGCGTGTTTTGTGAACCGCTACTGCATTACTGACTCGCTGGATGTCGTGCTGCGCGCGGCTCAGCGCGGCGCCACCATGCTTCAGATTCGCGCCAAGGACATTTCCGCTCGCGCACTTGCCGACCTGGTTCGCGCTGCTGTTGCCAGCGCCTCCTGCCCGGTTCTGGTCAATACCCGGACGGATGTCGCTCTCGCGTGCGGCGCTCAAGGCGTCCATCTCCCATCCCGTTCCATCGCACCGCGCACGATCCGCCGCATCGCGCCGCCCGGATTCTTAATCGGCGTTTCGTGCCACACTGCCGCTGAACTGCGCCAGGCGGAAAATGAAGGTGCGGATCTCGCCGTATTCGGTCCCATTTTCCCCAGCAGCTCCAAGCCGGTGACCCCGCTCGGGACCGAGGCTCTTCGCGAAGCCATCTCAACCGTGCGTCTTCCAGTCTACGCGCTCGGCGGCATTACCCGGGACAACGAGCGCCTCTGTATCGAGGCCGGTGCAGCGGGAATTGCCGGCATATCCTTCTTCAGCTGAGAGCTAATCGCTTTGGGACAGCCGATCGCCGTTGCGATGAACTGTATCCACCAGCGGCGCCCAGTTCCCGAGCCCTCCCTTCCCTGCTCCTGCTGGGTGCCATGGCGGCGATCGCCGGCTGGAGACGAATGATTCAGGCAGGACTGAGCAGCGTGTTACGCTTGACCGCTTCTTCGCGTACCATGAGGATTGCTTCCGTCAAGCCCGGCCGAAACGAATAAATATCTGGGCGTTCTGCTGCGTGTTGGCGTGTTTGCATTCATCGCACTCGCCGGTTATTTTCTCTTTCCGATTATCTTGCTGTTCTTCCTGGGCGACAACGTCCCGCTTGTAATTGCAACGCTGACAAGCTTTGCCGCGGCGTCGGTCGCAAACGTAATCGCACTTCGTATTTATGAACGCGGGCAATTGGCCGATATTGGACTCGGCTGGACCGCGCCATCGCGCCGCAATCTGCTCATCGGCGCAGCGGGTGGCGCCGGCGCCGGTCTCCTAGTATTAGCCGGCCCCGTCCTGGTTCGCGCGGCCGACCTGGCCCCGATTCCCGACGAAGCGTTCCACTGGCCGAACCTTCTTTTCGTTACCCTGATTCTCCTGTTCGGGGCGGTGGGCGAGGAGATGCTGTTCCGTGGATACGCATTTCAGATTCTGGTTCGCGCGATCGGTCCGTTTGCCACCATTCTCCCGATGGCGGTACTCTTCGGCCTTGCCCATAGCCCGAACGCGAACTTCACCTGGATCGCCTTGATCAATACATTTCTGTGGGGGGTGATCTTCGGCTACGCATTCATCCGCAGCGGCGATCTATGGCTCCCGATCGGGCTGCACTTCGGGTGGAATTTCGCGCTGCCGCTGTTTGGCGCTAACCTGAGCGGGTTTACAATGGGAGTTACGGGCTACTCCGTGCGGTGGAAAATCGGAGACCTGTGGAGTGGAGGCGCTTATGGTCCCGAAGGTGGTGTGCTTGCAACCGCCACCGTCGTGGCGCTGTTTTTTTTCCTGCAACGAGCCCCCATCGAGCATCAGGATGCTTTTCTGCTGCGAGAGACGTCATCATGAGTAAACGCTTTCTTCCTGCCGTTTGTTGCTTGCTGGGCTCTGGCGTGTGGCTCCTCAGTCCGGCACAGGCATCCGACAAAAAGCTTACCGATGACGACCGCGTCGAGATCCTGCGCGGGTTGTTGTCCGAGTACGCGACTGTAAAAACATACTTGCCTCGCTCGCCCAAACCGCTGCCGTTTGAGAGCACCGGCACCTGGGACAAACAAGCCTGGACCCAAGCCGGACAGAAGTACGGCGCGGCCGCGCGCGTCGGCGACGCAGTTCAAATTACTAAAGTCACCATCCAGGACGACAAAATCTTATTCGAAATAAATCATGGGATGAAAGGACGGCGCGGCGGTTGGCGCGATCACGTGCAGATCGGTATGGCCGGCCCGATCGGCGGCGGCGTAAGCCAAGTGGATCCCAACCAAAGCACCAGCGCCCCCAGCGGCACCAACATCGCCTTGTTGTTCGACAAGGCGATTCCTCCCCTCAAGGCCGATGACATCAAGAAAATCCTCGCGCCGGTCCTGTCTTTCGAGAAAGAGACCGCAACGGAAAACCTCGTGGAGACGCTGCCCGAGCCCGTCAAGCAGGCCATTAAGGCCAACAAAGCCATTGAGGGAATGGATCGCGACGAGGTGATCCTGGCGCTCGGAAAGCCTCGCCATAAAGAGCGCAACGTGACCCCGGACGGCACCGAAACCGAAGACTGGATCTACGGCGAGCCTCCCGGAAAAATCACGTTCGTGACGTTTTCCAACTCCAAGGTGATCCGCATTAAGGAAGCATACGCCGATATCGGCGGGAGCACGGCCTCACCCACGCCGGTTCGATAAGCCACCACCGAATTATCTTGAGAGACCGGTCGTACTCCTCGCAAGTTGATGCGAGACAAAGCGCAACGTTTGGTCACTACAAGAATCGATACACTGGAGACATATGGCGATTAAAGTGGGGATTAACGGCTTCGGCCGTATCGGGCGGAACATCGTTCGCGCGGCGCTAGACCGCCCGAATATCGAGTTCGTGGCTGCTAACGATCTGACCGATACCAAGACACTGGCCCATCTTCTGAAGTACGACTCTATTCTGGGTCCACTGCATACCGAAGTTAAAGTGGAGGGCGACACCATCGTCGTCTGTGGCCGCCGGATCAAGATTTTCGCAATTAAGGATCCGGCGGAAATCGACTGGACGTCTCTCGGCACTCAGATCGTGATCGAGTCCACCGGCAAGTTCACCGAAGCCAAGGACGCCGCAAAGCATCTGCGCGGCACCGTCAAGAAAGTCATTATCTCAGCGCCTGCAAAAAACGAGGACATCACCGTCGTTTTGGGGGTCAACGACGACATGTACAATCCAGCCAAGCACAATATCATCTCGAACGCGTCCTGCACTACAAATTGCTTAGCCCCCGTGGTCAAAGTGCTGCACGAAAAATTCGGCATCGCCAAGGGCTCGATGACCACCATCCACAGCTACACCAACGACCAAAATGTGCTCGATTTTCCGCATAAGGATTTGCGGCGTGCACGGGCCGCCGCGTTGAATATGATTCCAACCACCACCGGCGCGGCGAAGGCCATCGGATTGGTCATGCCGGAACTGAAAGGCAAACTGGACGGCTATTCGATGCGCGTCCCGACTCCGGACGTTTCCGCTGTCGACCTCGTCGCCCTGCTATCCAAGAGCGCGACCACGGAAGAAGTAAACCGTGCGCTGGAAGACGCAGCCAACGGGCCCATGAAAGGGATCCTGGCTTACACAGAAGACCCCGTTGTGTCCACCGACATGCTTCATAACCCGGCCAGTTCCATCGTCGATGCGCAGATGACCAAGGTGCTGGACGGCAATTTGGTCAAAGTACTGGCCTGGTATGACAACGAGTGGGGTTACTCGATGCGCGTCGTTGACCTGATCGAGTTCGTCGCTAAGCAGGGCCTGTAGCGCAGGGAACACCTGCACTCCGGCGTTTGTGCTCCTGCGAACGCCGTCCCGAAGCGAGGCGCGCCGACTTACTCGGCTACGCGGGTTCCAACTATACACTGGACGGGCCCCGCTGTCAATCGCGGGGTTCAACGAGTACGCTTCCCTTAGTAACTTCTCTTTAACCGGCTCAGTTTTTCTTGACAACATTTACCGTCTCTTACAGAATGGACTAATCAGCTGAGCCACGATCGAGTAGGGTCGATCGCCTCACGATAGATTGCTTTAAGACAGGGGGCAGTCGTGAAAAGAACATCTGCGTTGATGTTATGTGTTCTGTTGTTCGCATTGACTCTGGCAGTCTTTGCGCAGGCACCTACCGGCGTCATTAGCGGCACATTGACCGATCAATCCGGTGCCGCGATTCCAAGCGCTACGGTCACCATCACTGAAAAATCGACGGGAACAGTCCGCACCGTAACCACGAACAATGCGGGGCTGTACAGCGCGCCGGCATTGCTGGCCGGTGAATACGAGATTCGCGCTGAGGCGCCGGGCTTCCGGACCATGGTGCGTACCGCAACCGTAGCCGCCGGTACCACGACCACGGTCGACATGCAAATGGCTCTCGGTCAGGCGAGCGAAGTTGTGACCGTGGAAGGCCAGGCCGCGCAGATGAATTTCGAAAGCCAGCAGATCGCCGGCACGGTTGCGCGCAATACCATTCAGGAACTGCCCACCAACGGCCGCAGCTTTCTAATCCTTGCATCGCTTGAACCCGGTGTGACCTATACCACTGGCGTTCCAGCGCAGTTCAACTCACTCATCAATGTCCAGACCCTCGGGAACGCCCAGGCTTACACCCGCATCACCGTCGATGGCGGCATCATTAACGACGAGTGGGAAGGCGCCGGCTCAACCAGCATGAACGTGTCTCAGGAAGTGGTCCAGGAATTCCAGATGACCACCGTGAATTTCGACGTGTCTAGCGGCATCGGAGCGGCCGGCCAGATCAACATCGTCACCCGGAGCGGCTCCAACGATTTTCACGGCAGCGGCTTCTACTTTTTCCGCGATCACAATATGGCCGCCTACCCGGGCCTGAAGCGAGCCACCGATCCCACTTCTTTCAACCCGAATTGCGGCACGCCAACCAACATCAATAATTCGCCAACGTGCAAAGCAGCCGAGAACCCCTTCTTCGCACGCCGCAATCCGGGCGGTGGAGTCGGAGGGCCGATCATTAAGGACAAGCTGTTCTTCTATTTCAACTACGAATACTCAAACCAAGTACAGGCGTATGCTCTCCAGCAGGATCTGCCTTCTCTAGCCGGCCTGTCGACCGTTTCCGATAGCCCATACATCGCCCATTACCTCACGACGCGCTTCGATTACAACCTCTCGCCCAAGAACACCCTCTTCCTCCGTTACACGCACGACGGCAACGTCGGCTTCGGACCGTATGGCGGTATTGCGCCGCTGCAGGCAAACTGGTCCAGCAACAACAACTGGTCCGATCAATACGCGCTGGGTGTGACGACGCTGGTGACTCCCAATGTAGTCAACACCGTGCGAGGATTCTATCACTGGTGGCGTAGTCTGGTAGAGGTTGCCTCGCCATCGCAATGCCCGGCGCCCTGTATCACCGGCGGCCTGCCATCTCTGGTCACTGGCGGCAGCGGCTCTGGCATGGTCGGCTCGAGCACTTTTTATGGCGGCGTAAGCGACAATTCACCCCAGCCGCGCCAGGAGCGCTCGTACGAGATTCAAGATAACCTGAGTTGGCAGAAAGGTGCGCACCGTCTCACGTTCGGCTTCGACTACGAACACATCCATACCAATAACGATTGGGAGTTCTGCACTTTAAGCTGTGTGGGCGTATACTCGCCGGAGTCCATCCTAAGCCCTGCAACTGCCAATCAGGCGCTCGTCGCTCAATACCTGCCGAACCTGCCGCGAACGATTTCCTCCACTGCGGACATTCTGGCTCTTCCGGCCTACTTCAACAGCCCTTCCATTTACAGCGGTATTGACGTTGGGCGAGGCCAATTCCCGGGTCCCTATAACTTCGACAAATATAATCACAACGATCGGCCCCGCTGGTACGTATCTGACGTTTGGAAAGCCACACCGAACTTGACTGTGAACGTTGCACTCAACTACCAGTTTGAGACCGGCCTCTGGTACGACTTGCCATACCCGTCTCTGCTTTCGCCGATTGTGGCGCCTCTCAACGGGGGCAAATTGAACGCACCTCCGAACAGTTACACGCACTTTGCTCCGCAGTTTGGTTTCGCCTACGCGTTGGGCAAGGACAAGAAGACCGTAATCCGCGGTGGCGCTGGTTTGTTCTGGGATAGCGAACCGCTGTGGCATCACTTCCGCGCTGGCGCTCAACTCGGTCCTTTGGGCAATGGCAGAACCACTTTGGACGCCGGGTCCTTGACGAACATATTCCCCGGAATCGTTTACCTCGGCGGACCGAATGCGGGAAAGCCGCTTGCCGTCGGAGCGCCGCTGCCCCTGAGTACTCCCACGAATTTGACGCTGGCCCAGTACATTCAGATCTACAACCAGCAACTCCCGGCGCTCGCCAATACATTTGCGCCGACTCCTCCTACAAGCGGATCGTTTAGCGTGGCGGGCATCGATGTCGCTAAGACCGGCGTCGAACTTCACGCGCCGAACTTCGCGATTATGCGCAGCTATCAGACGTCCATCGGTATGCAGCGCGATATGGGGCACGACATGATTCTCCAGGTCGACTGGGCGCGCCGGCAATTCGAAAACGTCGACCTCGGCGAACTCGATCTAAACCGATCTCTGCGTCCGGCCGCCCAGGGCGGCCCGGTGATTCCTTTCTGTAATCCCAGGCCTGATTTCAATCCGAACGACAAATGTTCGAACGGAGGCATAACGTTCTGGGTCCCACAGGGGCGCACCATTTACGAAGGCTTGCTGGTGAAACTGCAGAAGCGATTATCGAACCGCTTCCAGACCACCGTTTCGTACGCCTTCCAGAATCAGAACACCGTTCTTGCTCCTACACTCGACCTCAACAATTACTACGCAACCTACGGTCCGAGCCTGGCTCGTCACAACTTGCACGTCTCGGGCTTGGTCCAATTGCCTTGGGGCTTCGAACTGACCATCAATCAGGCCATTATTTCCCGAACGCCCATCTATCCACAACTCGTCGCCGGACTCGGAACGCCGCAGAATCAGTTCGGATCCAGCGTCCTGGTTCCGCTTCAGTTGGATGTGCCCGGAACCACCTTCGGCAGCTTCGGCCTGACCAGCGGCAAATCAGATCTTCAGAATCTGGTCAGCAAGTACAACGCGACCTACAACCAGAACCTGGTGCTGCCGTCGCACTATCAGTTCGGCGATCCGTTCTACGACACCGATTTCCGGCTAAGCAAGATCTTCCGCTATAAGGAGCGGTATCAGCTGCAAATCGGCGGCGAAGTTTTCAATGCATTCAACATCGCGAACCTGCAGGGATATAGCTTCATCCTCGGACCGACGTTTGGGCAAGCGAACTCCCGCGTCGTGCAGACCTTCGGTTCAGGCGGACCCCGCGCGTTCCAAGTCCTCGGCCGCTTCAGCTTCTAGCAGGCCTGAACTTGAATCGCTATCCCGGCCGCACTGCCAGCCAGTGCGGCCGTTTTATTTCAGCGGCGCTAATTCCGGCTTCGCATTCTCCGGCAGCGGATAACCATCGATGTTCAACATCGCTGACACGAATCCGTAGTACGTGACCAATCCCGTAAGATCCACAACGCCCTTCTCACCCAGCTTGTCCACCGCACTCTTGAACACCGGATCGCTCACCTGCCTGGTCTTCAGCAACTCATTGACGAAGTTATAGACGGGCATTTCGTCGGGTCCGAGCGACATAGGCCGTTTACCGGCTGCGATCGCGGCCACGGCATCCTTAGGGATACCCGCCTGCAGTGCAAGGCGGCTGTGGGCATACCACTCGTATTGGGCGGTCCAGTCCCGGGCTGTAAGAATGATCGCCAACTCTCGCTGTTTTGCACTCAGCGCTGAATGGAAGCGAAGCTGAGCCCCGAGCTTTTGAGCCAAGTCGCCCATTTCAGGACTGCGGAGCGTCACATTGAACGGCCCATTCGTTCCGCCGCGCTCTCCCGCATAAAGATGTTCGACCATGGTTTTCTGCTCCGGTGTGAGTTCGTCATACGTGAGCGGTTTGAATCGATTACCGCGGAGCTTTAGATCTTTCGGAACCGGAGCCTGGGCGCTCGCCACGCTAAAGGCTACGAAAACAACAACGGAAAAAATTCGGAGGCGCATAGCGATCCTTTCTTTTTCGTTCTATGCTACCGAATTTCCGGGGTGATTTCGGACAGATACGCCCGCATCATCCGCAAGGCCTGCGAGCGATGGCTCACCTCCATCTTTCCATCCAGCGGAGCCTCGCCGAACGTACACCCAAACGGCGCGTAAAAAAACAGCGGATCGTATCCGAACCCGTTGGACCCCCGAGGCTCATCCGTGAGCGTACCCTCGACGGCCGCGCGAAATGTCCGCAGCAGCCGCCCGCGCTCGGCGATTGCCACCACGCACACGAATCGCGCTGACCTGTTTTCGATACCCCGCATGCGCTGCAGCAATAGCTGGTTGTTCTCCTCATCGGTTGCACTCGGGCCAGAGTACCGCGCCGAGTATACGCCGGGATCGCCGTCGAGCGCATCCACCTCTAGCCCCGAGTCATCCACGAACAGGAGTCCCTCGCAGTGTTTGGAATAGTACAGGGCCTTTTGAATTGCGTTTTCTTCAAAGGTGGCGCCCGTTTCCTCGCAAACCGGAATCGACTGGAGACCGGGCAGGGGCTCCACATCGAACGAGTCTTGCAATGCGAGCCGGAATTCGCGCAGCTTGCCGGGATTTGTCGTTGCGCAGTAGAGCCGCAATTCAGGCTCCTAGAGCCTGCTCCTGGGCCGCGAACAGTTCGGCAATGCCCTTCCGCGCGGCATCCAGCAGTTGCACGAGCTGGGCATCGTCGAACGGGATCTTTTCGGCCGTAGCCTGCAATTCGACGAAACGCCCCGTCCCGGTCATGACGACATTCATATCGACATCCGCGCGCGAATCTTCGTCGTAGCAAAGATCCAATACGGTCTCGCCGCTTACGATCCCGACGCTGGTGGCAGCCACAGCCGTCGTGACGGGCATCGACTTGAGCGCCTTAAATTCCACCAGCTGACGCAGCGCGAGCACCAGCGCAACATATGCGCCCGTGATTGCCGCCGTGCGCGTCCCACCGTCAGCCTGCAAAACGTCGCAATCGACGATGACCGTTCGCTCTCCGAGCGCAGCCATATTCACGATCGAGCGCAGCGAACGGCCGATTAACCTTTGGATTTCGTGCGTGCGCCCCGACGGATGCCCGCGATTTACTTCGCGCGGTGTCCGTGTCGCGGTGGCGCGGGGCAGCATGGCGTATTCGGCGGTCACCCATCCGCGCCCGCTGCCGCGAAGAAACGATGGCACCCCATCGTCCACCGAAGCTGCGCACAACACGCGCGTATTGCCGACCTCAATCAGCGCCGACCCTTCCGCGGTCAGTAGGTAATTGGTCGTGATTCGCACCGGACGCATCTGGCCGGCGCCTCGTTGATCGATTCTCATGAAGCGTTGGATTGCAGCGAATAATAGAACAGCAAACACATGATTACAATGCCCAGCAGTACCAGAAGGAGACACGGGATCGCGCTACGAGCCGACTTGGCCGGCGACGCTTTTCTGCTGCCGGCCGACTTGAATTTTGCCATGAGCCTGGGCTGAAACCGCCTTCGAACAGAATGACTGTCTCTTCCAGTGTAGCCCGCAAAGCGATGGAAGGCGCTCTCAATTCAGCGCAGCGTGCCTCCGCGCGCGTTCCGTTTCGCGGGCTATTAGGTAAGTCGAATTGCAAGGCGTATCGGCGTCGGTTACTGCGCACCTCGCGATAGAAGCATCACCTTGGCAGTGTGAAACATGATGATCGCATCCAGCGCCGGCGCCAGGTTCTTGATGTAGTACAGGTCGTATTCCAGCTTTCGGACCGCATCTTCCACCGAATCGCCGTATTTGTGGTTGATCTGTGCCCAGCCGGTGATTCCCGGCCTGACACAATGGCGCTGGCGATAGTAGGGAATGCGCTGGTCCAGCTCACGAACGAATTCGGGCCGTTCCGGACGCGGCCCCACAATCGACATATCTCCCTTCAGCACGTTCAACAATTGCGGCAGTTCGTCCAACCGAAGCTGGCGCAACCACCGTCCGAATCTGGTGACGCGTGGATCGCCGTTCTTTGCCCACACCGCGCCTCCCGGGCGCTCGGCGTCCTGGATCATCGATCGAAATTTATATAGCGTGAACGGCACGTCGTGTTTTCCGACGCGCTGCTGCCGGAACAGCACCGGCCCGCGTGAGCTCAGCTTAATACCAATCGCGATCAGCGCCATCAGCGGCGCTGTAACGATCGCGATTGCCGCCGCCATCACGGTCCCATACACCGACTGCAGCAGAACCCGCTTCCGATTTGGCCCGAGCTCCGCCGTAAAGATTAGCTGTGCCGGGCGGAGTTCACACGTTGAGATCCGGCCGAACGTCGCTTCGTAGGTAGCCGCCACATCTTCAACGTGAATGCCGGCCAGGCGCAGCTCCAGAAGTTGGCTCACCGGCAGCCGGTTCCGGCGTTCCTGCATTCCAACCACGATGCGATCCGGCCGAAGACGCTGTACGGCTGCATTCAAATCTGCGATTCCGCCCAGACAGCGGACCCCTTCTATCGCGCCTTGGCTGCCGCCATCGCACAAGCAACCCACGGCGGTCCGGCCGATTTCCGGATGTTCGCTCCAATATGCACAGATTTCCCGAACTAAGTCGGAAACGCCCAGAAATATCACCTGCTGCGATCCCAGGGCGCGAACCGCGACGGATCCATAGACCACTCGCCACGCCGGTATCGCGCACAGGGCAATCGCGCTCCCTTCGACCATCACCCAGGTGGCTAAAAACAGGTCCTGCGAATCGAAATACATCAGCGAGGCCTGCACAAGAAACGCCAGGCCCAGGCTGACAACCACCTGTTGAACTAGGAGAGCCTTAGAGCGAACACGGACGTCTGTATACAGGTCGTGAAAATATAAGCCACACATTACGGAGCCAGCCGTAATTGCGATACGTGTCCAACCGTTGTCGTACCGCAGGAAGACAAACGGGTCGACGTCCAATGCGAGTAAGACTGCAATGACGTAGCAGGTGTAGAGCAGAATCGCGTCGGAGACCAGCAACACAAGCACGCTGCCGGGGACGAAAATTCGAAAGATGCGGACCATCGTTGCTACCGCGGATTGCTAGGATGCAGGCCCGCAGCACGTGGCAACTGCCGCGGTGCTTTCCACCAACCCATTCGCGACGTCCATGAACGGAATACCGCTGCCCCGGATTCTCCGCGAGACGTCTTCCATTTGCTTTTGGGCCAGCACCAGATGATCGGACCAGCTTAGAACCTCTTCCAGACCGCACAACAGCCGTCCAATATGTGGGATGGCCGCCACGACGAAGTTCCTATTTGATCCATAGATCTGGTCCAGCCGGATCTGCGGATCGAATACACGCACCTGGCGGCCCTTACCGATTAACTGTTCGAGCAGAGCCACAACCGGGCTTTCGCGCAAATCGTCCGTGTTCTCCTTGAAGGCCAGGCCGATCACGCCGAGCCTTCGGGCCGGCAGATCGAGCACGGCCTCCACGGCCCGCTTCAAATGCTGCTCATTGCTCGCCATCGTCGATTCAATCAGCGGCAGCTTCAAATCAAGACAGCCCGCCCGGTACGCCAGCGCGCGCAGATCCTTGGGAAGACATGACCCGCCGAACGCGAAGCCCGGCTTCAGGTAGGCAGCCGAGATGTTCAGCCGCGTATCGTGGCACAGCGTGTCCATGACCTCGTGTCCGTCCACACCCAGGCGCTCGCTTAGCGCGCCCATCTCGTTCGCGAACGAAATCTTCACCGCGTGAAACGCGTTCGATGCGTATTTGATCATTTCTGCCGCGCGCAGCGGCATGAGACGCGGAGGAACGCCCAGCGGCGCGTAGAGATCCGCCACTTTTCTCGCCGCGCACGCATCTGATGCGCCCACCACGATCAGCGAAGGCTCGATGAAGTCCCGCACCGCGCATCCTTCCCGCAAAAACTCCGGATTCGATACCACGCGCACCTCAGGATGATCCCCGAATGTGGGCGCCACCACGTCCTCGCAGGTTCCGGGAAAAACCGTGCTGCGGATCGCCACGATCAGAGGCTTGGAACGGGCAGGAACTTGCGCCGCAAGCTCGTCAATCGCGCGGCGCAGCTGCCCCAGACCGAGGTTTCCGTTCTTTTCCGACGGCGTGCCTACGCAGATTAGCGCGATATCGGCGTCCACAATTCCCTCGGCGGAAGAGGAAACGCAAAGCAGCCCGCTCCTCAGCCCGTCTTGGATCAATTCCTCAAGGCCGGGCTCGAAAAAAGGAGCGCGCCCCTTGCGGATCTCATCCGCCTTGTAGGCGTCCCGATCGATTCCGAGCACGCGATGTCCCAGGCTGGCCAGGCAGGCGGCCGTCACACAGCCGACGTAACCCAAGCCCAGCACCGCAACTTGATTCGGAACCGCGTTTGGCAAGGCTGAATTTCCCACATTTGAAGTGCGGCGAACAGCTTCAACGTCTCACCCGGATGCGTGGCGTAGAATGAACCCGCTCCGTGCGCGCCTGAACGGAGTTGCGCGCTTGGGGGAAAACGTGCCCATCGCTAAGCCCGAAGACGCCGCCATCCGATATCCTGAAGAGACGAGATGTTCCTAACAGATAGGAGAGTGTACCTTTGAAACTAAGAGCTTCGATTAGCATGGCCGCGATAGCATGCGCGGCACTCTGGGGCGCTGAAAATTTCAACGTAAGGCCGGGCCAGTGGGAAACCACTTCGACCACGCAGACCACCGGGTTGCCGCCGATTCCACAGGAAGTACTGGATCGAATGACACCGCAGCAGCGGCAGATGATGGAAGAGCGGATGAAAGGCAATCAGACTCCCCGCACCACCACCACGAAATCCTGCGTAACCAAGGAAGATATCGAAAAAGGATTCGGCTTCCGAAACGAAGACGACAAAGCGTGCACCCGGACGGTGATCTCGTCCAACTCGTCCAAGCAAGAGATCAAAATCGAGTGCAACCGCGAAAACAGCAAACAGACCGGCACAGTTAAGATTGAAGCGTCGAGCTCGGATAGCGTTAAAGGCTCGGGGCAATTCACAATGTCGTCGGGCGGCCGGACGATGACCATAACCTCGAATTTTAGTTCCAAGTGGCTGGGCCCGGCCTGCGAAAAAGAGAAGTAGCGCATGCTCGTTCCTGGGGCGTTCAACACACGTGTGAACGCCATGAATCAGGTTTTGCAGTTCGTATAATTTTGCGCATGGCATACCCGACCTATGACGCTGTCCTGCTCCTCTCGTTCGGCGGCCCCGAAAAGCCGGAGGATGTACTCCCGTTTCTCGAAAACGTGCTGCGCGGCCGCAACGTCCCGCGTGAACGCATGCTCGAGGTGGCCGAGCACTACTACCATTTCGGCGGCAAAAGCCCGATCAATGATCAAAATCGGGCATTGATTGCGAGCCTCCAAAAGGAGCTCGCGCAGAACGGTCCGAACCTTCCGGTCTACTGGGGCAATCGGAACTGGAATCCGTTCCTGGCCGACACTCTGCGCCAGATGCAGAACGAGGGAGTGAAGCGGGCGATCGCGTTTGCCACTTCTGTCTTCAGCTCCTATTCGGGATGCCGGCAGTACATGGAAGATATCGAGCGCGCCCGCGCAGAGATTGGCCCGGATGCGCCCCCGGTGGACAAGCTCCGCTCGTTTTACAACCATCCGCTGTTCATCGAAGCGCAATCGGATGAAGTGCGCGCTGCCTTACAGCAAATACCCGCCGAGCGCCGCCAGGCGGCCGAGGTTTTATTCAGCGCTCACAGTGTGCCGGTATCCATGGCGGAATCGAGCGATTATGAGAAGCAGCTGATGGAGTCCTGCCGCCTGGTGGCGGAGCGCCTCAACATTGGCCGCTGGCGTTTGGTTTATCAAAGCCGCAGCGGCCCGCCGAACCAGCCCTGGCTGGGCCCCGACATTACGGAAGTGCTGGCCGAACTGGCCGCTGGCACGGATGTGGTTGTGGTCCCGATCGGGTTTATCTCCGATCACATGGAAGTGCTCTACGACCTGGACACCGAGGCTCGCCAGCTCTCGGAGGCGCGCGGAGTTCGAATGCTGCGGGCTCCCACCGTGGGCGTCCACCCGTCGTTCATCCAAATGATCCGGGAGCTGATCTGCGAGCGCATGGGCCAGTGCCCGGCGCGCGCCATCGGCCAATATGGTCCGAATCACAACGAGTGCGAGGAGGGCTGTTGTCCGGCTCCCGCGCGGCGTGCCACCTCCGCCCGCAACGATTCCTCGCCGCGCGCCATCGCCCAGCGGTGATTGGCCGAAAAAACCGGCTTTAGCAAAAAGGAAAAATAACGCAGGAGCGGCTTCTCCGCGCGGATGCGCCAGTCGTAGGTGATATTCACCGCGCCGCCATCCTGCGTGAACGTCCATATACCACGCCCTTCAAAGTCGCCCCAAGCCTCCAACGAAAACCCGTAAGGGCGCCGCGATTCCGTAATACGGAAGAACCAGTGCAGGGTGTAAGGAAGCCACCCTTTGGTGTGTAATTCGACTACGCGTCCGACCCCGCCCGGCCCGCCCGGCTCCAGTTCTTTGACCGCAAGGTAGACCGACGGCCACCAGCGCGTCAGATCGACGGCATTGCCCAGAACCTCCGCTACCTCTTCCACCGTGCTCTCGACGCGCCAATGTGTAACGAAGTGGTACTCGTTAGCGCTCATTCAATTGTTTATAGACCTCGCGCTTGGAAAGACCGCGCTGCCGCGCGACAGTTTTGAGCGCCTCCATCCGGGGGATTCCGCTCGCTATCAACTCTGCGACCGCGTCTTCGAGCGGCTCCTGATTCTGCTCGATCGCGGCAGATTTGGCGACCAGGAGCGTGATCTCGCCTTTCAAAGGCGGCCGTTCAGCCAGAGCTTGAAGAATTTCCGCCGGCGTGCCTCGCAGAAATTCCTCATGTACCTTCGTCAGTTCTCGTGCCAAGACGGTCTCGCGCCCGCCCAGTACGTCGGCGATATCCTGAAGCGCCTCCGGCGCGCGATGCGGCGCCTCGTAAAAGATCAGCGTCGCCGGCGCGCCTTTCCATCTCTCCAGAACCTTCCGGCGCTGATTTCGTTTCGGCGGAAGGAAGCCCAGATAGAGGAACGTATCTGTCGGCAGGCCGGATGCGCTGAGAGCGGCTAGAAAGGCGCCCGGCCCCGGGATGGGTGAAACGGCAATCCCGAGCCTGCGCGCCGCCGCCACCAGCCGGTATCCCGGATCGGATATCAGCGGAGTGCCGGCGTCCGAGACCAGCGCGATATTCTTGCCTCGTTGCAGTTCTTGAATCAGTTCCTCGGAACGGCTGGCTTCGTTGTGCTCGTGATAGCTGATCAGAGGCCTGGCGATAGAGTAGCGCTCCAACAGCTTTCGAGTCTGCCGGGTGTCTTCGCAGGCGATCACATCGGCCTCACGCAAAACTCGGACCGCCCGGAACGTGATGTCTTCCAGGTTGCCGATCGGCGTCGCCACAATGTAGAGAGTGCCGCTCAATTCCGCCAGCCTAACACGCCGGTGCTAGCGCCCGGTCCTCGCGCAGGATCAGTTTGTCGCGCCGGGCATTCAGTTCCGCCCGGACATGCGCGCCGGGGTTGACCTCGCCGGCCGCCACCAGGGCCGCGAGTGGATGAATCAATTCCCGCTGCAGCACCCGTTTCAACTCGCGGGCGCCGTACTCATCGCTGGTGCCGCGCTTGAGCAGAAAACGGCGAGCCGCGGCTGAAACGTCAATCTGAAAGGCTTCCACACCCAGGCGCTTATCGACGTGATCCTGTAAGTCGCAGAGCGCCAGATCCAGGATCGCCCTGAGTGCGTCGCGATTCAGCGGCTGAAAGGTCACCACCTCGTCGATACGATTGATAAATTCCGGCGGGAAACTTCTCTTCAGCGCGTTGGCTCCGATGGCTTTCAATCTGGCCGCTCTTTGTTCGTGTGGCACCAGCGACTCAAAGCCAAAATTCGGGCGCAACTGCTTGCTCATCTGGCGCGCGCCCAGGTTGCTGGTCAGGAAAACGATGGTTTTTTCGAAGTGGACTGCCGTCCCGTCGCCCAGCCGCAGCGTCCCTTTGTCCAGAATGCCCAACAGAAGCCGCGCCATGGACGGCGCCGCTTTTTCGATCTCGTCGAACAGTACGATGGACAAATCGCAGCCTTCGCTAGCCGCTGCATTCAATTTAAGCTGCGTTAGAACGGGCTGAGTTTCGCGATGGCCCAGGTATCCGGGAGGCGCGCCGATGAGTTTGGCCACCTCATGCTCCATCTGAAACTCTCCGCAATCGATGCGCAGCAGCTTCTTGGCACTGCCGTGGAGCACTTCGGCCAGCGCTTCCACGGTCCTGGTCTTTCCCGTGCCGGTGGGACCCAAAAGTAAAAATATTCCCACCGGACGGCCTTCCGGAGCCAGGCGCGAACGGTACATCTGGATGCAAGGAACGATCACATCGATCGCGGCCGGCTGTCCCAGAAGTTTGCGCGACAATAGGCACGCCACATCGTTGAACGATTTGACGGACGGCAATTCGGAATCCTGAGGATGATATCGCATAAAAAAATGAAAATAAGAAAGAAAAACGGTTCGATTCAAGTATGGCCTCTCAATTGCTTACGATCGCGATTTCCGCAGCCCATAGGCGCTGAATTCCGAGATGTTTTGTTCAGGAGTTTTGGCTTAAGAATGAATGAATTGCTTCCGCAATCCGGGGACTTGCCTTCCCATCGCCGTAAGGATTGTGAACGCGCGCAATCTCCTGATACGCTTGCTGGTCCTCGATCAGGCGTACCGCCTCGCCGACGATGGTGGCTTCGTCCGTTCCCACGAGCTTGACTGTGCCTGCCAAGACCGCTTCCGGGCGCTCCGTTTTCTCGCGCAGCACCAGGATGGGCTTGCCCAGCGACGGCCCCTCTTCCTGAATGCCGCCCGAATCGGTGATGAGCAAGTAGGCGCGATTCATAAGATCCACGAACGGCACGTAACTCATCGGCTCAACCAGCCGGACGTTTGGCTGGTGACCGAGATACCGCTGCACCGGGTCCTGCACATTGGGATTGGGGTGCACCGGGTACACGAGTTGAACGTCATCGCGGTTTGCGAGCGCCGCCAGCGCGCGGCAGATCCGCTCGAATCCGGAGCCAAAGCTCTCGCGCCGGTGCGCGGTCACAACAATGAGCTTCTTGGTGGCATCCAGTTCAGGCCGGCGACCGGGTTCCAGCCGGCCCTGTTCCAAGGCGTCGCGGACGTACAATACCGCGTCGATCCCCGTATTTCCAGTGACGCGGATGGAGCAAGGATTTACTCCCTCCCGCCGGAGGTTCTCGGCGGCTTTTTCAGTGGCGGCGAAATGGAGGGCGCCCAAGCGCGAGGTGAGGACGCGGTTCATCTCTTCGGGGAAAGGCTGCCTCAAGTCGCCGGTCCGGAGTCCGGCCTCGACGTGCGCCACGGGCACATGTAGATAAAAAGAAGCCAGCGCGCCGCAAAAGGTGGTCGTGGTATCGCCTTGCACGATCGCCATGTCAGGGCGCTCCGCCGTCAGCACGCCCTCGAGGCCCGCCAATATCCTCGACGTCGATTGGAAAAGCGTTTGCCCGGGCAGCATCAAGTCCAAATCGTAGTCTGGACGCACGTCGAATGCTTGCAGTACCTGGTCCAGCATCTGGCGGTGCTGGGCCGTTACGCAGACTCTGACTTGGAATTTGGAATGCTCTTCGCGCAGGCTGCGAATCACCGGGCAGAGCTTGATCGCCTCCGGCCGCGTTCCGAAGATCAGAAGGATCTTTCGCATGCTGGATCAAAGCCCCGGCGGCCGGGACATGGAAGGATGGTTACTTGTGCCGGTACGTGATGCGTCCCTTAGTCAAATCGTAGGGGGAAAGTTCGAGCGTAACGCGGTCGCCGGCCAACACTCGGATACGGTTGCGCCGCAACTTGCCGGCCAGATGTGCGAGCACCGTGCGGTCCTGGTCCAGTTGCACACTGAATAAGCCACTCGGAAATTTTTCTACCACCGTCCCAGTGACCTCAATACTATCTTCTTTGCTCATCAGCCTCCTTGAAGGGATTTTCTGCCATCCGTATCTTAGCAAAAGCCGTGCCGGAATCGACTGAACGGGAAACACGTCCGTTTCCTCCAGTAGGCCCAGCCCCGCTGCGGTGACTCGCACGACCGATCGGCCGTCGCTGTTTTCGGTCCTTACCAGGCCCCGATCGTTTGCGTCTTCCCAAACCGGAAGCCTCGGACAGGAAGTTCGCCACGCCTCCATCGTTTCCTCGTAGCTGCGCTCGCGCCGCGCGAGCCACTCGATCAGGTCGAGTATCAAAGCTTCGGGAGCGTCGGTTCTCACTTCTTCTTGTCGGCTTCCGTTTTGCGGGCGCCTCCGAGGATATCGGTCATGGCGTAGTTGCCTTCGTGGCAGGCGTATTCATACACCGGGCCGGGCGCGGCAACGAACGGATACTCCATGGTCCATGGCCGGGTGAAGGTGGAAGGATCGTCGATGGTGACCTTGTAAAGGATAGTGTTGGCGTTTACGCGCTGGAAGCGCTCAACGACGTGCAAGTCCGGCGATGCGCCCTCGAATAGCGTTTTCTCGTTGAAATTCGTGGTGTCCACCACCAGCGTGTCGCCCTCCCAATGCCCAATGGAATCGCCTAACCATTCCCGCACGCTGGCGGGCGGGTGCGTTCCGTTCATTCGAACCACGCGCACATCGTGCACCATTTCGACCAGGATCATAACTGCGTCTTCGGTCTGAACGATTTGATAATTGTTGTTGTAAAGCACCGGCATCATTGGCGGTCCGGAGGTGGAACCGAAACCGACCAGGCACCGCTCGGAGGCGGGCCGGTCTTTCACGCTGTCATATACCATGTAGCTGCGGATGATAGACGCCATCCGTTTTTGCGAATCTTTTGTGCGCGGCGGAACTTTGCCGTCCGGCGGATCCACGATCAGTGAGGTTCGCTTCACGCCGTCGACGCGAGCCAGTTCCGAGCCCCGATCGATAAAGAGAACGTTGTAACCGCCGGTTCCATTGGATCCCGCCGCAGCCAGCAGCGGGCTCTCGGATTTGCCATCCACATCCGCCAGCTCTTTGGCCGCCTCTTTCTCGTATTCGCGCGCCTCTGCATCCGTCAGCGTCGGCTTATTGGCAAACTTCGCGGGACGCTCCATCGGCGTTACCGTTGCGTTCGTCCAGACACCCTGCAGGTCAGGATGGCCGCTGGGCGTGCGCGGGATCGCTGAGGTCTTAGACTGTGACGTCTGAGCCCGCGTTGAAGTCTGCGCTGCTAAAGGAGCAGCGATGCATGCCGCCAGCGCGGCGCCACAAATGAGCAAGCGGCATTTCATAATTGGGTTCCTACTTCCTTTGCTGCTGCGCTTCCATCTTACGAGCGCCGCCCATGATATCCGTCATCGCATAGTTGCCTTCATGGCACGCGTACTCATAAACCGGGCCCTGCGTCGCGCGGAACGGAAATTCCATGGTCCATTGCTTGGCGTATGTCGAGGGATCGTCCAGCGTGACGCGATAGAGAATCGTCTGCGGGTCGAACCGCCGGAAACGTTCGATCACATGCAGATTTTCCGAAGCGCCGTAGAAGGCTCCTTCCGGGCGGAAATTCGTGGTGTCCACCACCAGCGTGTCACCGTCCCAGTGACCGATGGAGTCCCCCAGCAGCGTGCGCACGTTCGAAGGCCGGTGTGTTCCATTCATCCGGATCACACGGACGTCGTGAACCATCTCGACCAGGATCATGATCGTGTCTTTGGTCTGTACGAACTGGTATGTGTTGTTATAGAGCACCGGCATCATCGGCGGCCCTGCAGTAGAACCAAAGCCGAGAATGCAGCGCTCGCTGAATGGCCGTTCCTTCACGTCATCGAACTTGTTGAAGCTGGTCATCATCTTCGCGAAGCGGGCGCGCGCTTCGGCAGTGAGCGGGGGAACCTTCCCCTCGGGCGGATCGATGATGAGAGAGCTGCGCTTGACTCCGTCCACGCGAATCATTTCGCTGCCGCGATCGATAAACAGCGCGTTGTACCCGCCGGTTCCGGAAGATCCTGCGGCGCGGATGATGGGGCCGTCCGACTTGCCGTCTTCGTCTTTCAGATCCTGCGCCTGTGTCCGTTCGAAGGTCGTCGCTTCCGCATCGGTGATTTGCAGCTTGCTGAATTGGGCTGGCCGCTCCATGGGCGTGACGGTCGCGTTGGTCCAGATTCCCGACAGATCGGGATGCCCGTCCGCGGCGGCCGGAACGGTACTGCTCTTGGATCTCGATTGCTGTGCGGCCAGAGGCGCGATCGTCAATCCCGCCAGTGCCGCAAAGGATACGAGAAAACGGTAGCTCATCTCATGGCTCCTTTACTTTTGCTTCTGCTCCGATTCCATTTTGCGCGCGCCGCCCATGATATCGGTCATGGCGTAGTTGCCTTCATGGCAGGCGTACTCGTAGATGGGACCGGCAGTCGCCCTAAACGGAAATTCCATAGTCCATTGCTTGGTGTAGGTGCTGGGATCGTCGATCGTGGCGCGATACAGGATCTGGTCGGGGCCGATTCGCTGGAACCGCTCGATCACGTGCAGGTTTTCCGAAGAGCCGCGAAAACTGGTTTGGTTCGTGAAATTGGTGGTGTCCACAACCAGCGTGTCGCCCTCCCAGTGACCTATGGAATCGCCCAACAGGAGACGCACGTTTGACGGCACGTGCGTGCCGTTCATGCGGATCACGCGAACATCGTGAACCATTTCCACCAGAATCATGATCTTATCTTTGGTCTGCACGATCTGGTAGGTGTTGTTGTATAAAACCGGCATCATGGGCGGCCCGGCGGTGGAACCGAACCCGATAATGCAGCGCTCGCTCAGCGGACGTTCCTTCACATCGTCGTATTTATTGAAATTCCGCATCGCGGACGCATTTCGTTTCCGCGCCTCATCGGTGATGGGGGGTACGCGCCCGTCCGGCGGGTCGATGATTAAAGAACTTCGTTTGACCCCGTCGACTCGAATCATCTCCGTCCCGCGGTCGACGAACAGCACGTTATAGCCGCCGGTTCCGGAAGAACCTGCCGCGCGGATGATCTTGCCGTCCGACTGGCCGTCTTCCGATTGCAAATCCTGAGCCTGATCCTTCTCGTACGCGGCAGCTTCGGCGTCTGTGATGTTGAGCTTGCCGGCGAATTGAGGCGGCCTTTCCATGGGTGTAACGGTGGCATTGGTCCAGATACCTTGCAAGTCGGGGTGACCATCAGCGGCACGCGGAATCGCTTTGGTTTTCGCCGGCGAGGCGCCCTTCGCGGTTGCGTTGGGAGTTTGGGCCGGCAGAAAGGCTGCGCAGAGCAAGGCCGTGCTCAGGCAGGTGAAAATTCGAAAAGTCACGAAGGCTCCTTTAGATGGACCGATGTTTCTTATTGTATCGCGGCCAAATAAGACGAAACGGCGCGGATTCCGCCGGCCAAACATCTCCTCGCTCGCCCCCGCGTTTTGCGTGGCCGCCGGATTGCGAATCGTTCGAAAAATCGGCTAGTGTGGAGTTGGAGGAATGGGTGAGTGGTTGAAACCGGCGGTCTTGAAAACCGTTAGCGGGGTAACTCGCTCGGGGGTTCGAATCCCTCTTCCTCCGCCAGAACATCTTTGTCCGGCCCGGAGACATGGGTAACAGAATGTACCTAAGACATAGGTAACACTTTTGGCCCAAAGGGATTGTTGAGGGGCTGCAAAGTTTTCTCCTCCAGATCGATATAACCGAGGTCGTAATCCATGAAGCTGACAAGCCAGATGCCGTCGTCGACTTCTTTGACGCCGACCGCCTGTCCGGCCACGCAAGTGCTGAGATTGATTTTCTTGCGGTACAAACACAGGCGGCCGCAGTTGGTGACGAGGACCGTCTTGTCGTGAAACGGATAGCGTGGTTCCTGAATGCCCTGATAAGGGCGGCAGGAAGAAGAGTAGACTTCGGCGGGGCATTTCATGTTCAGAGCTTCGTGGGGCCGCTCGTTGTTGAACTCTTCCAGGAAGGCATCGAACTTAGCCTGCTGTTGAAGCAGGTTGGCGCCGGCGGGGCGCGTGGCTTCTTTCTTCAGGGTCAGATGCATGCGCTCGTGGCGGCCGTTCTGTTGCGGATGACCAGGGCGAATCCGTTCGATGCTCATCCCCAGAGCGCTCTTTAAACAAGCGCTCAAAGGCCGTAAACGCGGTCTTCTCCGCGTTCGATTCCATGGCTTCGCACAACAGCAGATAACGGGAAGCATGATCGGTGACCGTGAGCGGATAACAGTAGCCCCGATCGGCGAGCATGAACTCTCCCTTGTAGTCGGCACACCACAGGGCATTCGGGCTGGCGCCCGAAGAGAGCGGAGTCCCCTCGGTGCGGGTGCGCGATCGCTTGGCGCGTGTCACCAGTCCATGACGATCGAGGATGGCGTGAATGGTGCTGCGAGCCGGAACCTTCACTTCGCTCGGCAGTCGTCTGAGGAGGCGCTCCCGGATCTTGCGGGCGCCCCAGTGTGGTTTCTCGCGCCTGGCTGCTACGATGGCCGCTTCGATTTGTTCGGGCAGCTGGTTGGCATAGCGGTGGGGGCGCCTGGCACGATCCGTGAGCCCCTCCAATCCGCATTCCTCATAACGCTCAAGATCTTGTAGCCCGTTTTGCGTGAGATCTGAAACTCGCGGCACAACGACGCCATGCTCTCCCCGTCTTTGAGTCGAATCACCAATCGTATGCGTTGGTCACATAACAGAACTTTCCTTCCATGGCATCCCACTTCCCGCCCCCTTCCAGGCGAAAAAGTGTAACCCATGTCTCCGGTACGTTCTGTTACCTATGTCTCGGGACGGTCAACCAGATCTCGAAACTTGCTTTCGTTCCGGAGCGGCGTGGTGTCGCTCTCCCGTCGATCGAGTCGCGGCGCCTTTTCGCGATTCGCCAACGATCACAACAACTTGGTTACGCCTTTGCCAACGCTGGACGGGAGGCAACAACATGAATTTCTTGCAATAAAGTGTAATGTTGATAACTGATCGTCGCCGGCGTGCATCCAAAGGATTGAAGGATGGAGGTCATCCCATGTTCAGGAAGCTCGGCCTTCCAGCGATGTTTCTAGCGGCCGTTCTCTACACCCCGACCGCAGTTCTGGCAAGAGGCAACGATGGCGGCCACGGCTTTTCCGGCGGCGGCCACGGATTCGGTGGCGGCGGGCGCGCTTACAGCGGAGGCGGTTTCTCCGGTGGCCGCGGCTTTTCAGGCGGCGGCCGCAGCTCCGGTGGCGGATTCTCAAACGGACGCAGCTTCAATGGTGGCCGTGGCTTTGAAGGCGGCCGCAGCTACGGCGGAGGCGGCGGCCACTATGGAGGCGGCGGCTACTATGGCGGCCGTGGGTGGGGCGGTAACGACCATTTCCGCGGCGGCCATGATTGGGATCGCGGATGGTCGCTGGGTATCTATGGTGCACCGGCATACGGATTCTACGGTGCGCCAGCCTATGGCTACTATGATCCCTATTATTACGATCCAGGGTATTACGCAGCACCGGCACCCTACTACGATCCGAACTACTCGTACGGTCCACCGCCGCCCGCCAACGCTCCGCCGGCGAACTCGTGCAATCCTCCTGGATATTACGACCAAAGCGGCCAGTATCAGTATTATCCGGGCTGCTACGTCAACCCGTACTAGCTACGGGGCAAGATGCGGGCGGAACTCGTGGTGCTCGCTCGCGACGGCGAATTGCGTGCCCTCGATGCGAACGATCCTGCCGGACATCAAAAGCTGAAGCGGGCAAGCCTCGTTCAAAAGATACGGCCAGTCGATGGCCAAGTCGATGCTGTCATTGCTGGACAAAGGGTCCATGCTCTCGAGCAGAACGCCGCCCGTGCTAATGTTCAGTGTTCTCGCCGGGCGGCTGCCGGGAACCTCGGTTAAGATGTAGGCGCATTCCAAGCGGATCGGGTAGCGAGGGTAAGCACGACGGTCGTCAGCCAACCCCGCACCCGTTGCGGACAGGCCGGCATGCGTTGAAAACGGTTCGGACCGTTCTTCAAGATCGCGATTAAAGGCAAGCAGGCGCTGGTCTCGCAGAAGAATCGGCCGGAGCCCAGGAGCAGTGTCTTCACCCGCGAGCTGGATCAGGGCGTCTTTCGGAATGGTCACAAAACGGTGATCATTAGACGAAATTGCAAGGATGGGGGAGGTGATCCTGCGGAGTTGCATAAAACGGCTCGCCGATCAGTGGAGCGATCGTAGCATGGGTCATAATTTATGGAAGCTGGAACAAATGCCAGCAGAAGTTCAGGCTATTGCTCAACAGTGCGTTGCGTATCGATTGAGAACAATCCAGTTTTCAAACTCGCGGAGGGTTCGTTTTGGCGGGGGATTGTCACCGTCACATTCGAGAAGCGCCTGAAGGTGAAACCAAAGCGCCCAAATCGTGCCCGCATTCGGCGCCAGAAAACCGGTGAATCGGCAGGTAAGCTCTCGCGCCTGGCAGTAGGACCTCGAGCGACGGCGAGCGACGTTCAGTACGCTAACGCACACTAGCGAGAGTTAAGACCCGGGGAACAAACATTGAATTGAAACAAAACAGCTCAAGGTAATGTCTCATACAGGGTCTACCGGTGGTGGCATTATGCATTCGAGAGAGCCACAACTATTACTCGTTGAAGATACGCCAGGCGATATCCTGCTCATTCGGCGGGCTATTGCCCAAACAGGCTTGACGCCCCACATCCGCCTGGCGATGGACGGCGAGCAAGCGACGCAGATCTTGTCGGACGAAAGCTACCGGCCGGATCTTGTGATTCTGGACGTGAACATCCCAAAAATTACCGGGCTGGCGCTGCTGGAGCGATGCCGCGTAGCTGCGCCTGTTGTTGTATTTACCTCGTCATCGAGTTTGGACGATCGGCTGCGCGCGATCGCGCTTGGTGCCAAGGATTACGTCCAAAAAGCGACCGATCTGGAGGCCTTTGAACAGCAGGTCGCGCGAATCGTTCAGGACTGGCTAGGTTCTTCGAATTTGGCGGCAGGGGCTGGAAACTGATCGCCGGACAGTAATCAGTCTCTGGCATTCATCTGGGCTTTCGCCGTCAATCTTCTTATAGTTCCCGTGACGTCATCAGCCTGCGTGTGTCCGCGTTAGCCGATCATCCAAACCGGCCGAATCCAGCCGAGCGAGATTCCGGTCATCAGCAATCCGACTACGGTAACGATGGCGGAGGAAGCTACCGGTACGTAACGGAAGAGCCAGCTCGTGCTGAATTGTTTCGCCTCGGGGATCAGGTTGCGGGCATACAGGACGAGGGCGCCAATCGCGATCAGAACCGCGGCTAGGCCGGCGCTGAATGATAGAAGCAGCATCAGCCCGAGGCCGACCCGTCCTAACGCAATGCCGCCGAGCAGAAGGACCAAAGCTGATTCACAGGGCACCAGGCCACCGCTCGCGCCCAAAGCAAGCAGGCCCGCCCAGGAGAAATCCTCGGGGACGTGGGAGTGGCCGCCGTGACTATGGTCATGTCCGCCATGATGCGCGTAGACATGATCATGATGCTCTTCGTGATGATGCGGATGGACGTGGCCGTGGTCATGGCTGTGATGGTGATGCTCGTGAGAATGAGAATGCGAGTGGCCGTGCACCGCTGCGCGCCAGCGCTTGTAAACCATCCATAGGCCGACGGAAACGATCGATAACCCGGAAAGTACCCCAAGCCATGCCGTGATTTTTTCGGGAACAAAGAAACGGAACAGGAATAGGGTCGCAAGGCCGAGGACAAATACCGCGATGGTGTGTGTGAACGTTACGATCGCGCCGAGAAATGCGGCGTGTTTTAGAGTGCCGCGAGAGCCAACCAGGTAGGCAGCGACGATGGTTTTGCCGTGCCCCGGCGTAAGCGCGTGAGCCCCGCCCAAGAGGAACGCGGCCGCCAAGCCTACAACCATCATCCAGGGTGTAATTCTTGACTGGTGCAACAGTTTGGACAAGAAGTCGCCGCGCACGACAGCTCCTGCTGGGGCGGTCGTGGGTGACCTTAAGGCCGGAGAAGCTGCGGCCGGCGCGCGTTGCGGTTGTGGAATAGGAACAATCTTCGCGGCCACCTCAACCGGCGGCGAAACCTTGGGTATGCGCTGAATCGGCGCGTCGATGGTCCAGCTTAATTCGGCGCGAAGATCCTGCGGCGGGGCCAGTGTCGGATCGGGAGGGTACTGGCTGAGAGCTTTGCTGATATCGTTGCCGGTCTGGCTGGCCTGCCTCAGCGTTGTGTCTTTTCCGGCGAGAATGACGATCTCCTTCCAGCCCGCTCGCTCGGGGTAATTCAAATCCTCGTAGCTGACCGAATCAGTCGCGCCGTCTAAGCGTGCCCGCACCGTGATGCGAGCGATGGGCAGGTTTCCAGCACCATCGGCGATGTCCAGCTCGGTGCGCACAATGCGGGGGTGCAAGGGACGTGCGCTCGAACTAATACGCAGCCCGCTCATCCACAGTTCGGCCTGCTGGTGCGCCTTCGCGTCGAGTAACTCGCGTGGGCTGTTTCGCTCGAGATGCCAGGAGCGGAGCAGGTCGAAAGTGGGAAATTCGGCGAGATCGAGCGCGTAACTGAGATCCAGACCGCCCGAGTTCGGCTGTAGTCGAGCGTAGTGGCTGACGCTGAAGTTTCCCATGGGGTGGCCGAAGGCCAGCGTAGAGGTCAATAGCATCAGATTGACGGCGCGTTTCATTCGGACTCCTTTACGATCTGGCCAAGAAGTTGGCGGGCGACCGCAGCTTGCCGGAGGTCGAACCCAGGATTGAGCGCCAGGGCTTTTTCGAGGTTAGTTCGAGCTTCGGCCTCTTTGCCGAGCGCATGGGCAATGACGCCGGCGTGATAGTAGATTAACGCTTCGGGTGCGCCGAGCTTTAGGGCGGCCTGCGCGGCCTGCCAGGCTTCCTGACAGCGCTGGTTCTTGTACAACGCCCATCCGAGGACGTCCGAGGTGTAGATATCCTTGCGGAGTTCGAAATCGGCTTGTGCCGACTGAAGCGACTCGGCAAGATTCCGATTCTCGTTGGCATAAACCAAGGCGAGCGTACGATTCGCTTTGAAGCCGGAGGCTCGGTCGAGCTTCGCTGCAAGGTCAACGAGTTCGGCCTGATGACGAACTTCTTCCGTTTTTCCGGCGAGTTGATACAAGTCATACAAAGCGCCTGCGTATTGGACCATGGGCGTGATGGACTGCGCGTGTTTATATTGCGCAATCGCCTCGTCCAAACGATGCTGAGCCGCCAATACCGCACCGAGCGCGGCGTATGCGGCGTGGGATGCGGGGAAGGTTGCGATAGCTTGCGAGTACGCATCGGCGGCTTCCTGTAAACGCCCAGTCTTGAAATACATGTTGCCCAGTTCTAGCAGGCACCAAGCGTTGTTTTCCGGGAATTTCGCGGCAGCTTCGACGGCCGAATTCATGAACGCGATTCCGCGTTCGGCATCGCCCGTAACGAAATAGTAGAAGCCCATGCGGTTATAGCTCATTAACCCCGGCCTAAGCTTAAGCATGCGGGCGAAAGCGTCGCGCGCGGCATCGTACTCACCCATCTCGAGGAGCGCATCGCCAAGCGTGCCCCAGCTTTGGACGTCACCGGGCCAGCGCTCGGTCATCGCGCGGGCGTGCTCCGCGGCTTTAGCGAAATGGTGTAGAGTCAGCTCGACGATATTGCGCAGCCGCAGCGCTTCGTAGTCCGGCTTTTCCGCCAGCACGCCATCCAGGATTTTGGAAGCGCGGTTTAGGTAGTCGAAATCCGTGGTCTCACGCGTCTTTTGGATATACGCGCCGGCCAGCAGCGTTCGATTCGTGATGCTCGACGGATCGTTGACCACCCAACCCTCGTAGAGCCGGATGAGCCCATCGGTAGTGAAACTGGGGACCTCGGCCGAAGCCCCCAGCGCGCATACGAGAACAGCGCAGATCAGTTTCATGGCTATTGTTAACGGCGCGCAGATGTCGTGGCCGTCTCCCCGGGCGTAGCGCTCGGAAACGTGACAGTGCCGGGTTCGCCAGGCAGCGGATTCGGCGGCGCAAAGAACGGGAACGTGCTCAGGAACGGCTGGTCGTTCCCGCCGGTCGAAACATCGCTCAGACTAGCGTCGGGCCGGATGAAATCAGTTCCCTGCAGCACAGCCGTAACGCGCGGATCGCCGACGGTCAGCGCGCCGGCGCGCGCGGGACCGCTGCCCGGCACCTTGAGAGCCGCCGGGAAATTCACATCCGCGAGCTGCCGCAGCAGCCTTAGCTCGATATCGATCACGTCATCGCCGGGCCGGCGGCCGTTGGTTACGCCGAAAGCACCCACCGCTAAGTCGTTCGGATCGCGGCTGAGGTCCAGGCGCACGACGTCCGGAAGAAGCGCGATCCGGAGCAGATCTTTGCTGGTGTTTACAAAAGTCGCCGGCAGCAGCAGAGGGGCACCGTTGGGAACCGCGTTGAGCCCAAGTGCGGTGAGGAGGCCGGCCCGGCCGGAAATCGTATTACCGGTGCCGTCGTTATCGGTGGTAGTCAGGGCATCGGGGATGAATTGCGACCAGTGCGCGACGTCCTCGCTGGGAATGCCCTGGTTGAACGCATCCTTCAGCGCCTTGGGGATGAACACTGTGTTAACAGCAGGCTGGCCCATGCGCTCGAACTGCGTATAGCCGTTCGCTTCACCGGACGGCGCGCTGATGGTTCCCCACACATTGATGATTTTGTTGACACCGAGCCATGCGACGGGGAATTCGACGACGATGTAGGAGGCGTTGAAGCCGCCGAACGAGTCCACACCGCTGGTTCCGTCGGCGCGGACCGATCGGCCGCGCAAGTGGCCAAGCGGTGAGGATGGGATGTCTCGAAACACATCTTGCGTACCGGCTAGAATGCGGTTGAACTGAGCGAGATCGAAAACAAAAGGATCGTCGCGCAATCCAGTGAACGCTTGGATGCTGTTGGGATCGCCGAAGACGGCACCGACCGGTCCGCTGATTGTGCTATTGGGATTGACCAGCGGCTGATTGACGGCACCGATCATGTTTGCATCGGGGCTGCCGGTGTTCACGGTTGCCTGTTGACCCGTGGACGTGTTCTGGAATTGAATTTGGACTACTAAATCTTCTTTATAGGTGCCGAAGCGGTCAATTTTGAATTGATACAGGTAATCCGGTGAGAAGCGATAGCTGGGACTCGCACCGGGCACCGCGAACGGGTTTACGCCCATAGCCAGCACGAGCTTGCTGGCATCGGTGGGATCCAGGAAAGCGAACACGTCGGTGATATCGCCTTCGCCCGCGCCATCGACGCCGGGAGCATCGCGGTGGTCGGCGGCGTTGACAGGTCCGTTCAGGAACAAGAGAGGCGCTGCCGTAAGGCAGAGCGTTGCTATTACATTTCTTCGCATCCTTCAATCTCCTCTGGCGTGCGCCGCTTTGCGTGGACCGCGCGCCGCACGAATGTCGAACACCGGTAATACGAGATTGGGGGCAGAAACGGATTTCAAAGAAAGCGAAATTTTCCGGCCAGCGGCCCGTGCATCACGTTAAATGCGCGAAATCTGAACCAGGAGGTACACCCGTATACTATTTGGATACTCGATGCTGTGGCCGATTTTCTTAGCGATCAAAGCGCTGGTTGGCGATGAAGAATTGATCGACCGCCTGCGCGCGCGCGACCCGGGCGCTTTGGCGGAACTGTACGACCGTTATGGGCGCGTAATCTACTCGCTGACATTCCGCATCGTGCGCGATCACGGCGCTGCGGAGGATCTGGTGCAAGAGACGTTCTTGCGGATTTGGAACCGCGTGCATGCGATTGATCCGAGCAAGGGTTCCCTAGGACCCTGGCTGATGGCGGTGGCGCGCAATCGCGCAATCGATTACTTCCGGTCTTCGGTGGGGAGGGGTCGCAGAACGGTAGATCTCGCCGAGACGGATCATCCGGCGCTCTATAGCGAAATCGAGTCGGACCTACTTACGTCGGACAAGACGCGCCGCGTACGCGCCGCAATGGAGAAGCTCGCTCCGAATCACAGGCAAGTAATGGAGCTGGCATATTTCGAGGGTCTCTCGCAGTCGGAAATGGCTGAAAAATTGGGCCAGCCATTGGGAACGATCAAAACCTGGGTGCGGACAGCGCTCCAGAGTCTTCGTGAGGACCTGGGAGTGGCGGTGGCGTCGTGAATTGCGCCGAGCTGAACGACCATTACGAGCTATACGCGATGGGAATCGCGGAAGAGCCGGAGCGCAGCGAGATTGAGGCGCATCTGGCGCGGGATTGCGAGGTGTGCAGAGCGTCAATGAGACGCGCCGTTCAATTGACCACGTGGATAGGTGCGGCTTCGGCTGAGGTGCGGGCGTCCGGAAAACTCAGGCGTCGCATTTTACAGTCTGTTGGTGTAGAGCGCCGTTCGCCATGGGCTTGGCTGTGGGCCGCAGCGGCTACCGCGGCGCTGGTGGCAGCCATTTATATTGGAAATCAATGGAAGAACGAGACTCGCACGACAGCGGCGCTGCGCCGGGAATTGCAGCAGCAAGGCGTGGAGAATGCGCGGCTGAACGAGGCGCTCGCGATCCTGTCGGGACCGGACACGGCCGAAGCAGCGTTCGGACGGGGCAGACCGACGCCGCCACGCGGACGGGTATTCGTGAACCCGCGGCGCGGCGTGTTGCTGATCGCGTCGAACTTGCCGCCGGCGCCCCGGGGCAAGATGTACGAGATGTGGATGATCCCGAGGACCGGCACTCCGATCCCGGCGGGCTTGTTCCAGTCGCAAGAAGATGGCAACGCGGTCAACATACGTCCGGGCGGTGTAGATCTCGCGCAAACCACCGCCGTGGCGGTGACGGTGGAGAATGAGGGAGGCGCGCCGCAGCCGACGTCCCAACCGTTTATTGTGGCTGCCTTGTCGCCGCAATAGGGGATGCCGGAGATCGTGCATTGGCTCGAAATGAGGGGCGTTTGGGCGCCCCTCGGGAGGTTAGGACAGAAGCTGTTTACTTAGCGGTGATCGGGACCTCGCGAAGCGCCGGCTTCACTTCCGGCACCGGAATAACCACTTTCAGAATGCCGTTGGTTAGCTCCGCCTTCACCTCGTCGGTCTTGGCTCCTTTGGGCAGCGGGATCGATCGATAGAACTTGCCATAGGCGCGTTCGGTGCGATAGTATCCTTCGGCCTTCTCTTCCTTCACTTTTTTCTTCTCGCCTTCGACGACGAGAGATTCTTCGATCACCTCGACTTTGATGTCGTCTTTGGTGATCCCAGGCAGTTCGGCGACAACCACGAAATTGCCATCCTTGTGCTTGATCTCCAGCGCAGGCGCCCACATCTCCATCTCGGCCGGCGGCACATAGCCGCCGAACATGCGGTCGAACTCCTCGCTGAAGCGCTTCATCAGGTTAAATGGAGTGCCGAGCAAGTTGCCGAACGGCAGAGCCGGAAAGTACGCCTCGGGCCGATAGGTCAAGCCTCGACTAGTCTCCTTGGAGACCTTGATATCAGCCATATATCCTCCTTTCGCCGCGCGATTATAGCGCGGCTCGTTTCCCACTCGGCCAGAAGAGCCGCGCAACCGGGGGGTTGGCCGCCAACGCCTCTGCTGTAGGAGGGCCGCGTGCCACACCCCGCGTGCGCGGCTGGACGAGTGATGATCACCTTTAGGACTGCAAGGCGGATGCCGAAGCGCCTCTATTCTCGGCTAACACCCGCAAGCATTTACGGATACGTTTTGCACGGGAGCTCCGCCTATGGCGAGTTTGGCGCACCCAGGGATGGGGGACGGTTCGCAGGTGAATCCCGCGTTTCACACGCCGCCACGCCACAGCGGTCGCTTAAAAAGATCGGCAACGCCTTTTGGTTGACCGAGACGCGTTCACGCGAGCCGCAGCGTTCCGTTCTGCGCGTTCCACAGAGTGTGAGCGCGCCAGCCAGGAGTAGAAGTCCGTCAGTTACCAAATAAAACGGAGGCTCAATTGCATGCGCCGGGCTTCGGTGCCGTCCGGCGACACGGCATCGCTCGAACCGAACCCGTACGCTGTAGGCGTCAGGGTCAGAACACCCTTAGCTTCCGTGTAGGCCTGATTCGTCATCGCCGTGGGCGACCAGCTATTGCTGATATTGAACACATCGAAGCTGAAAAGCAGCTTATAGCGCTCGCTCTCGCCGAACGGCAGGATCTTGCTGAGGCGAGCGTCTTCTCTATAGAACGCTGGCTGATAGACGCTGTTGGCCTGCCAAAATGGAACGCGTGAGCTCAGGCCGGAGCCGTTGATGGTGAAGTTGCTGAACATGGTCGACAGCGGCGTGTCGTTGAGCCGAATAGTGGGGCTTCCATACGGCCGCGAACTGCCGATCGTGGTGAGCGACGAGAGCTGCCAATTGTTCACCAAGAACTTGTAGAACGCGCCCGAGCGATGCGTAAAGGTCGGTGCCCAGATCCAGGCGAATGCCATTCGATGGCGTTGATCTTCTAAACCGCTTTCGCGATCGAGCTGGTAATTGCCGTTGTACAGCCATGTGCTGGCACTACTCAAGAAGATGTTCTGCGTTGCCTGACCGTACCCTTGCCCGTCGTCGATTTCGTGCGACCAGGTGTATGACAGGCTGGCCTGGAACCCATGCGAGAAACGTTTCTGGGCCTGGACCGCGAGGCCATTGTACAAGCTGGTCACGCCGTTTTCGTCTTGAATCACCGCGCCGTAGCGCGCGTCCGGCCGTCCGTTGGGCGTGGGCAGTTTCAAGTACAGGTTGTTGGTATATGACCCGACGGGGTTTCCATTGGCATCGGCGATCGTGTAGGTGAACGTTTGTGAACTGAGCGGAGGCAGGTTCAGGTCGCGGGCGCTGTAGAGTTGGATGCCGCGGCTCCAGATATAAGAAGCGGTCAAAGCGATGTCGTGCGTCAGCTCGCGTTCCACCGCAAAAGTGCCTTGCTCGGAGTAGGGTGTTTTGAAGTCCGGCGCGGCGAATTGAATATTCGAAGTGCCTGCGGCCACGCTGGCCGGCAGCGAGCCGAAAACTTTCGGGAACGCAGGGCCGGCGGCGAGTTGCGCGGCTTGCGTGCTGGACAGAGAAATGGATTTCTGCACCACGCCGTTGCCGAGCCACAAGTTCATGAGCGTAGCGCCGGGGACAGCCGAGTAATAGAGCCCGTATCCAGCGCGCAAAACCGTCTTGTCATTGAGCCGGTATGCGAGTCCGACGCGCGGCATGATGTTCGTTGTCTGCGAATTGATGTGGCAGGTCTGGGGGTAGTCCGGATTGCAGACTTTGGGCTGCGGGAGCGGCTGATATTCGTACCGGGCGCCGATGGTCGCCGTCAGCTTGGGCGTGACGCGCCACTGGTCCTGCAAGTAGATACCATAGTCGTTCATCCGCATGTTGGTTGTTCCCGTGCCGAAGGTTTGAGAGAATGACTGCCAATACTTCGCTCCGGTAGTGTTGCCGCTGTAATCGAGGGCAAACTGGTTCACGGTCTGATAAGTATAACTGCCGTTCGTATTCTGTAAGAACAGGGCATAATCCCGGGCGGTGAGGATGTCAACGCCCGCCTTGATCATGTGCTTCCCCTTGGTCCAGGAGACGTTGTCGGCAATTTCGTTGCGAGTCTCGTTGGGTTCCAGACGAGGCAGATAATTGATAGGGCCGAGTTGAACGCCAGCGACGGATTCATCCAGCAAGCCGAGTTGCGGACTTAGGAGCGCGAAGTTGGGATCGTCGCCTTCAACGTCGGTGGACCAGCCATAGCGAAGCTCATTCACTAGGCTCGAAGTGGGAACGGAGGTCCAACCCAGCTTGAAATTGCGGACCCTGGCAAAATCGTTTCCGTTCGAATTGATTCCCTGGCCCGTCGTGGACGCCGCATTCGTTTGCTGCAGGCCATTGGGCGAGGTGAACTGCATATAGTTGAACGACGATGTGAAGGTATTGCGATCCGAGAAGTGATAGTCCAGACGGGCAAACCCGAGGGGTTGCTTGAGGGTCCGCGGCAGCACTCCGTAAAAGCGAGGGAGCAGGGCGTTGATCGCGCTGCATTGCGCAGGAGTGGCTGCGGGAACACCGCTCGAAGCGACACCGCAGGCACCCGCACCTTGCGTAAGCCAGACTTGATTGACCGGATCGAGAACGCCAGCTCTGACATAACTATCGGCGAATGGAAAATCACGGTGCGCGTACTCGCCGTTGACGAAATAGAACAGCTTGTCCTTCACGAAAGCTCCGCCTAGGCTGAAGCCGACCTGGTGGCGGGTGTCCGGCGGATTAAAGTTTGCGTAGGGATCGTGAGCGTTGAAATTCTGATTGCGATAAAACCAGTAGGCCGTGCCATGGAAATCGTTGGTTCCACTGCGCGTCACCGTGTTCACCACGCCGCCGCTGGCGCGCCCGTACTCGGCCGAATAGTCGGCGGACACCACCTGAAATTCTTGCACGGCGTCCTGCGAAATCCCAGATAGAACGCGCGTGCGGCCGTTATTCTCCATGAAGAATTTCTGCGTGGAGTCGTTGCCGTCGAGCAAGAAAGAATTGCCATTGGCAATTCCGCGGAATGAAAGTAAGCCGAAGTTGCCGTCGTTGGTAACGCCGGGCGTGAGCAGGACGAAATTGTCCACACGGCGGCCGTTAATGGGGAGATCCTGGATTTGCTGCGTGTTGACGACTTGCGACACGTCGGTCTTGGTGTCGTTGACCAGCTCCGCAGCGCCGGTGACGTCCACTTTGACGGTGCTGGAGCCGAGCGTCAGCGGAACATCCAAGCTGAGATTCTGCCCGACCTCAAGCGTCAACCCTTCGGCGGAGTACTCGGCGAAGCCGGGAGCGTTAACGCTTACCTTGTAGTCGGAGCCGGGCGTCAGCGCAGGCGCCGAGAAGACGCCTTCGGAATTAGTCTCGACTGTACGCAGCGTGCCTTGGGTGGCACGCGAGATGACCACTTTGGCGTTCGGGACGGAAGCGCCAGATGGATCCCGGACAACACCGGTAATTCCTGCTAACCCCGCGGCCTGCTGCGCGAATGCCGGACTGGCGAAGAAAAACAAAACGGCGAGACTCAATCGCATGGTGACCTCTCCTCAAGCAATTCCTAACCCGTTACCGTTCGGCGTTGGAAACACCTCGGATTGCACGCACGCAAAACCAAGACGGCCCCTCCCCAGGGCACGAACGATCAAGCTTCCCCCGATTATATCCGAACAGTGCGACAGCGAACGTTGCGATCTCATGAATTTTTCTGGGAAGTCGAGCGGCATTTAGCGAAGGGGCTTGCCAGCCCCCGGCTAAATTTCCGCTCGCCACCTCAGAACATGAACCGAACGCCGAACTGGGCCTGGAACGGCGTACCGATCTGGCTGTTATTGGCGTCGTAAAGACGGTTTGGAAGCTTCAGCCGCATGAACGTCGGCCCGGAGGCGTCCGTGCGCGGCGGCGCGATCGAACCGTCGGTATTGATACCTAAACCGTAAATGGTATTGACGTTGTTTACGTCCGCAGGCCCGACGATGATGTTATTAAAATTGAACAGGTTGAACATCTCGGCGGAGAGCTGAAGTGTGTACTTTTCAGCCATTCTGAAATCCTTCATGACGCGCAGATTCACAGTCCGCCAACCGACATTGCGGAAGTAGTTGCGCGGAAACTCGACACCGACGGCTTTGAAGGCGCGATCGCCGCTGGTGCTCTGGCTTTTTCCATCGCCGTTGACGTTGGAGCCTGCCAGAGGATCGATGGGCTGGCCGGTAGACGCGATGACGGATCCGGACAGGCGCACTCCGTAAGGCAGGTTGTACACGGCGTATCCGGAGAACTGGCTGCGAATGTCGTAGCTAGAATAGCCGTACTCAGCTTTGAAGTTAGCCGAGCTGTCGTAGCGGCAGCAGGTGGCGTCGCGCTCGTTGGAGTCATCGTCGAAAGCCTGTGCGAGCGTGTATTGCGCGCCGAATTGGAGGCGCTTGCTGGCGCTGTAGCGGGTGCTAAAGGTACCGCCGCGGTACATCGAGCGCGCGGAGCTCTCGCGCAGTGTGATCTGTCCATACTGTGGCAGCGGACGGGCCGCGCGGTTGTAAATATAGCGGCCATCGGAGGCCCGCAAAGTAGGCAGCGGAAGGTTGTAGTCGCGATTGCGCTCCAAGTGGACCGTGTTGATGTAATTGAACTGTCCACTCACAACCCAACCGGACGTGATTTGCTGGTCGACGCCGAAGCCGGCCTGCACGGCGCGTGGATTCGCGAAATCGTTAGCGGTCGCAGTGAAACTGGCCTGCAGGTACGGGTTGGGCGTTGCGCCGGTAACCGCCGCGATGGCGTTGGTGGCCTGCGTCGGCGTCAGAATAGGAAGATTGCCCAGACTGTACTTATTCAGGTCATAGCCGGCGGCCTTGAAGACCTGGTACACCGTCTGGCTCGGATTCGTTGTGGAGTAGAACAGGCTAAGGTCGCCCGGAGGAGTCCGGAAATTGTTGGTTCCAGTGCTATACAGCAGCATCGGCGTCGCGGCATAGAAGATGCCCGCGTGCCCGCGGATGACCGTATTGTTCGAGTTCTTAAACGGTGAGTACGTGAACCCGAAGCGCGGCATCCACTGGTTCAGGTTGTCTTGCGTTTGGGTCGGATCGAATTTATGGTTGAGCGGGAACGTTACCGCCTGGATGGCTTGCACAACGCTGGTGTTGTTAGCAACCGGTTGCGGATTCACCTGGCCTTCCCAACGCAGCCCATAGTTGATTTGGAAGTGGGGGGTCATCTTCCACTGATCCTGAGCGTAAAAAGCGATCTGGTGCATGTTGAAGTTGGCCAGCAGGTTTCCGATGTTGAGTTGGTACCGCACATTGACATCGTCAAAGAGATTCTGACCGGGCGCCACGGTCAAGTCTTTCAAAATCGTGTTGATGTTTGTCGTGCCGAAGCTGAAGCTGCCGAACTGATTGAAACCGAAGTACTGAAAGGTGGTCAGGTAGCTGTAGTCGCCTCCGAACTTGAAAGTATGACTACCGTGCACGATGCTGAGGCCGTCATTGATCTGGTAGCGGGTATCGTTTTCGACGGTTGGAAGAAAATTGCGCGCGCCGAAGTTGCCGATTGCATCGTTGACATTGGGGACAGCGGAATTCGAGGTGCGAGGCCGGGCCTCATAGGTGCCTGAGAAACGAAGGTCGTTCGCGATCGTGGGCGTAATGATCGCCGTGTATTGAGCGACCCCGGTATAGATTCGGTCCTTTTCGGCTCCGGTCCCACTGAGGGCGCGGGTATCGACAACGGGCAGCGGCGCGCCGGTAGTAATAGCGTTGTTTGCGTTTGCGTCGCTGAAGTTGAATCGCGCCGTGATGCGGCTGCCGCTCGTCATTTGGTAATCCAGGCGGCCTAAGGTGGCAGTGGCATCGTTGGTGGAACTGATTGGCCCTTGCAGGCTTTGGTAATAGTTGATTGCGGCCTGCGTTTGCGGCGTAGGGGCCAGCCCGTAAATGGACGCGAAGAACACCTGGCGCGGCAGGTCCGAAAGCTGGCGTTCGGCAGCCGCGAACCAGAACAGTTTGTCCTTCATGATCGCGCCCCCGGCCCCGCCCCCGAACTGCTGCAGTTGCTCGCGTGTCTCGCCCACCGTTACGTTGGGCGTCGCTCGAATGGTGGGAATCAGAGGATTCTCTTCGCCTGCACCGCGCGGCCGGATCTGGTAGAAGCCCTCCGCGTGGAGATCGTTACTGCCGGACTTGGAAACCGCATTCAGGACGCCCCCCGTGGACCGGCCGTATTCCGCCGCGTACCCGGTCGTGATCGCCTCAAACTCCTGGATTGAGACTTGCGGAATCGTGGGAACGAAGTTGGAGCGTTCCCCGCCGCGCGTTCCGCCGAAGAACGGGTTGTTGTAATCGGCACCGTCCACCATAACGTTGCCGTTGATGCCGCGCTGTCCCGCGAATGAGATAGAGCCGCGCTGCGGGTTGATTTGCACCGTCGGTGTAAGGGCCGCGAAATCCGTGAAGCGGCGGCCGTTGATGGGCAGGTTTTCGATGGCCGTGGCATTGACCACCACGGTGGGCGCTGGAATATCGGTATTCAGCAACGTAGCCGCAACTTCCACCGTTTCCGTGGTCGTTCCGAGCTTGAGGTTTACAGACAGGTCGACGGCGCTGCCGACGTTCAGAACGACGTTGGTGAATACAGCCGGCGCGAACCCGCTGCTTTCCACCGTTACGTCGTAGGCGCCCGGATCTAGCAGTACGGCGCGAAATTGACCGGAGTCGTTGCTGGTGACATCGCGCAAGGCGCCGGTCGCGGTGTTCTTGATCGTGACCTTAGCATTGGGAACGACGGCCTGATTCGGGTCGTAAACCGTTCCAGCGATCTGTCCTTTATTGGCATCCGCCTGGCCCCAAACGGCCAACGCGCAGACGAAAAACACACACACCAGGAAAACACTTCGAATCATTGAACCCCCAACAACCTTGGCTGTGGCCGGCTGAGACGCGGCCGCACCTGTATATTTGAAACCTGTTTGAGCCTATGATACTCGACTTACGGTTGCTTGGCTATGAAAATTTCGTGACAGAAAATTTCGTGACGATGGCGTTTTTTTGGCAGCGTCGAATCGGGCTCAGGGGCGCTGTACTCAAAGCATTTTTTTTGATAGTGTCGCTTCATGTCTTTAGAGCATTTCCATTGGGAAGTAGAGGGTGTTTGGGTTCTTCACTTGCAAGGCAGCATAACGCTGGGCGAGGGAACCAACCACCTGCGCGAATTGATCCACGACGTGCTGGCCGCGGGCAAACGCAAAATCGTGCTTAATATGGCCGAGGTTCACTACATGGACAGCAGCGGCTTAGGCGAACTCATTGCTGCGCATCAGACTGTACAACGGCAGGGAGGACATCTAAAGCTGCTGAAGCTCACTCCCCGGGTGAAGGATCTGGTTCAGCTCACCAAAGTGCATCGGATCTTCGAGGTGTTCCCCGACGAAGCCTCGGCCGTGCGCAGTTTTGCTGCTTCGGCAGGTTAGAATGAGAGACTGCGCTGTTGATGCAGCGCAATCTCATGACGGAATCCGCCGCGCCCCTAAAAGCTACGCCGCTGAACTCGCAACATCGCAAACTGGGTGCGAAAATGGTGGATTTCGGGGGCTGGGACATGCCGGTCCAGTACTCCGGAATCCTGGACGAACATCATGCGGTGCGGCGCAATGTCGGCTTGTTCGATGTCAGCCACATGGGCGAGATCGAGATTCGCGGCCGGGATGCGTTCGCGCTGACCGATTCGGTGACCACCAATGCAGTTTCCAAACTGGCGGTCGGACAAGCCCAATATGCCGGATTGTTGTACGAGCACGGCGGGTTCGTGGATGACATCCTGGTCCACAAGGTAGCGGACCATTATTATTTTCTGTGCGTGAATGCGTCCAACCAGGAAAAGGATTACGAGCACATTGCGGCGCAGAACCGCACCGGCGCGCAGGTCGATTTTGCCAGCCAGCGGTATGCGCAATTGGCGATTCAGGGCCCGAAAACACTCGCCACGTTGCGGAAGTTGACGGCGACCGACGTTGGGGCAATCCAGTATTATCACTTCACCGACGGCGAGGTTGCCGGTACCGCGGCGCGGATCGCGCGCACCGGCTACACGGGCGAGGACGGCTTCGAAATCTATATCGCTCCCGAACAGGCGGAACGAATCTGGAACGAAGTGATGGATGCGGGCCAGGAGTTCGGGATTAAGCCGTGCGGCCTGGGCGCCCGCAATACGCTGCGGCTGGAGGCAAAGATGGCGCTGTACGGGCACGAAATCCACGCCTCCATCACACCGTATGAGGCTGACCTGGCTTGGATTGTCAAGTTGGACAAAGGCGAATTCACCGGCCGCACTGCTTTGGCCCAGCAGAAATCCGAAGGCGTGAAGCGCAAGTTGGTGGGTTTTGAGATGACTGGCCGGGGCATCGGGCGCGACGGATACGAAGTGTTTATCGATGGCTCACCAGCCGGGTGGGTGACCAGCGGCGGGCCCGCTCCAACGCTCAACAAGAACATCGGGCTGTGCTATGTTCCTACCGATCGAGCTAAGCCCGGACAACGGATCCAGATCATGATCCGCAATCAGGCGGTGGACGCTGTCACCGTTCCCACGCCATTTTACAAGCGAGCCAAATAGACAATGTATCCAGCAAATTTTCACTACACCAAAGAACACGAGTGGGTGCGAGCCGAAGGCGACACGGGAGTGGTTGGAATTACAAATTACGCGCAGGAGCAGTTGGGCGACATCGTTTATGTGGATCTTCCGAAGCCCGGCACGCGAGTCGAACAGGGTAAGACGCTGGGGTCGGTGGAATCCGTCAAAGCCGTTTCCGATATTTACGCGCCCGTTTCCGGCGAAGTCATTGAGGTAAACGAGACGCTGGCGGCATCGCCGGAGAAGTTAAACTCCGATCCTCATGGGGAGGCCTGGCTTGTTAAGATCAAATTGTCGGCCCCAAGCGAAATTAAGCAGCTGCTCTCCGCCGGCGACTATCAGAATTACCTAGGAGCTGAGGGATCGGCGCACTAAGCTCGGATCCCCAAATGTACCGCCTTTGCGCTATTTACCGAAGTCCGATCTCGAGCGCCGCGAGATGTTATCCGCAATCGGCGCGAATTCCTTAGGAGATCTGTTTTCGCATCTGCCCGAGGAAGTGCGCTTGCAGCGTCCGCTGGACGTCGCACCTGGCAAGTCGGAATACGAAATCGTGGATTATTTCCGCGCGCGCGCCGCGGAGAATGCGAACGGATACGCGTCGTTTCTCGGAGCGGGCGTATACCATCATTACCGTCCTGTTCTCGTCGATACGGTCGTGTCCCGCGGAGAATTTCTGACATCCTACACGCCGTATCAAGCCGAGATGGCGCAAGGCACGCTGACCACGATTTTCGAATTTCAGACCATGATCTGCCAGCTGACCGGGATGGAAGTGGCGAACGCATCCATGTACGACGGCTCGACCGCCGTGCCGGAGGCGGCCATGATGGCCATGCGGGTCACCGGGCGCGACCGGATCGTGGTGGCGCGTACGGTTCACCCGGAGTACCGGGAAGTGCTCGCAACCTATGCGCAGCACCAAGGCATGCCGGTGGTTGAGGCCGGGTATTCGCAGGAAAGCGGCGCGCTGGATTTGGACGATTTAGAGAACAAGCTGGATGGCGAGACGGCGGCCGTGATTATCCAGTCGCCGAATTTCTTCGGTATTGTGGAAGACTCAGCTCGCGCGGCCGAGATCGCGCACCGGCACGGCGCGCTTCTGATTTTCGTTTTTGCCGAAGCGGTTTCGCTGGGGCTGCTGGAGCCGCCGCGGGATGCGGACATCGTAGCCGGCGAGTTGCAGTCGTTTGCCATTTCGCCCAGCTACGGCGGGCCGTTCGCCGGTATCATTGCGACCAAAGAGAAATACATGCGGCAGATGCCGGGCCGCATCGTGGGTGAGACCAAGGATACGCGCGGCAACCGGGCGTTCTGTCTCACGCTGGCTACCCGCGAGCAGCACATCCGGCGGGAGAAAGCGACCTCCAACATCTGCACCAATCAGGCGCTGATCGCGCTCATGGCCACGGTCTTCATGAGTGTGTACGGCAAGGAGGGGCTGCGCGAGCTCGCGCAGCAAAACCTGTCAAAGGCGCACTATCTCGCAGGCAAGTTGCCGCTGCGGTTTGATGGGCCATTCTTTAACGAGTTCGTCGCGGCGACCAACGGGCGGACACCAGATCAGATCAACGAAGCGCTGCTCCAAAAGAAGATCATCGGCGGGTTGCCGCTGCAGCGCTTCTATCCGGAGCTGGATGGCGCCATGCTGCTGTGCGCCACCGAAATGAGCCGACGCGAGAATCTGGACCGAGTAGCGGAGGCGTTCGCGTAATGATCCGAAAAGTCCGGCAACACATAAATCAAAACGAGCCGTTGTTGTTCGAGCGCAGCTCTCCGGGCAAACGCGGATACCAGCTGCCCGAACTGGACGTTCCTGCCGTGGACCCCTCGGCGGTTTTGGGCGAAAACAACACACGCGCCGCGATTGAAGGCTTTCCCGAGGTCAGCGAGGTGGAAGCGATCCGGCATTTCACCCGGCTTTCGACGCACAACTATGCCATCGATCTGGGGCTCTACCCGCTGGGCTCCTGCACGATGAAATATAACCCGCGCGTGAACGAGCACGTTTCCCGCATTGAGGGGCTGGCATGGGCGCATCCGTATCAGCCGGAGTCGCTGTCGCAGGGAATCCTGGAGGTGATGGGCACGCTGGAAAAAATTCTGGCGGAGATCACCGGAATGGACGCGGTGACCCTGCAGCCCGCGGCTGGAGCCCACGGCGAGTTCACCGGGATTTTGCTGGTTCGAGCGCTGCTCGAATCGCGAGGGAATCCTCGGAAGAAGCTGCTGATTCCCGATTCCGCCCACGGAACAAATCCAGCGACCGCCACCACGGCGGGTTATGCCGTGGAGAACATCAAGTCCAATGAGCGCGGCATGGTGGACGTGGAGGCGCTGGCGCGTTTAGTGACTGAAGACGTCGCCGCGCTGATGGTCACCAATCCAAATACGCTCGGCGTGTTCGAAGAAAACATTACGCGCATCGCCGCTATCTTGCATGCCAAGGGCGCGATGCTATACATGGACGGCGCCAACATGAACGCGCTGGTGGGAATCGCGCGGCCGGGTGATTTCGGCGTTGACGTGATGCATCTGAATTTACACAAGACGTTCTCGACGCCGCACGGCGGCGGCGGGCCGGGATCGGGGCCGGTAGCGGTCAAATCGCAGTTAGAGCCGTTCTTGCCCAAACCGCGGCTGGAGCGGGCGACCGGCGGTTGGCGATGGAATTATGACCGGCCTCGGTCGATCGGGCGTGTCCGGGCGTTTTACGGCAATATCGGAATGCACATCCGGGCGCTCGCATATATCATGGCGCACGGCGGTGAGGGCCTAGCCAATGCGACCATGGATGCGGTCCTGAACGCAAATTACATCCGCAAGCTGATCGAGCCGTATTACGATCTGCCGTTAAATGCGCCCAGCATGCACGAGTGCGTCTTCAGCGACGAACGCCAAGCCAAGCGCGGCGTCAGAACAGGCGATATCGCGAAGCGGCTAATCGACTACGGCTTTCATCCCTACACTGTGAGTTTTCCGCTGATCGTGCACGGCGCGATGATGATCGAACCCACCGAGACGGAAAGCAAAGATGAACTGGATTTATTCGTCGATGCGCTGATCTCGATCGCCAAGGAAGTGGAAGAAAATCCGCAAGTGGTGCTGACGGCGCCGCATAATACGCGAACCAGCCGCGTGGACGAAGTGACAGCGGCCCGTAAGCCGGTAGTGCGGTGGAAACCGGCGAGCACGTCGAGCAAGGCGGCCGACTAGGGCGGCTCTGGCTATTCGATTCCCCCTTTGTCGTCCGATCGACCTAACGCGGGCGCGCCGTCGCCAGTTGCGGTTCCGGCCCCGCGTTCAGCTTGCTGTGACTTCGTCCGTATAAGAAGTACATCACGAACCCGATCAGCATCCAGCCGAGCGCCGTCAACTGGGTGTACGTATCGAGCGAGACAATCATGACCGCGCAGATCACCGCACCGAGAATAGGTACGACGGGCACAAACGGAGTCCGGAACGGGCGCGGCCGGTCCGGCTCGGCCCGCCGCAGGATCCAAATCCCCAGCGAGACGAGCACAAACGCAAACAGCGTTCCGATCGCCGTCAGATCCCCCAGCAGCGATTCGGGCAAGAACGCTGCGAGAATACCGACAAAGAAGAACAACGTAATGTTCGATTTGTATGGAGTGCGGTACTTCTTGTGAATTTCGCAAAACTGCGGCGGCAAGAGGCCATCGTGCGCCATCGAATAGAACACCCGGCTTTGCCCGAGGAGCATCACCAGAATCACGGAGGAGAATCCGAACAGGATCGCGACCGTGATCGCGGTAGCCAGCCATCCGAACCCTGGCATGTGATGTTCCACCGCGTAAGCTACCGAGGCTTCTTTGCCGACCGTCAGGAATTCGCGCCAATTTGCCACGCCCGTCAACACATAGCCGAACAAGATGTATAGAACCGTGCAAATCGCAAGTGATCCGAGAATCCCTCGGGGCATATCGCGGCCTGGATCCTTGGTCTCCTGCGCGGCCGTCGACACGGCGTCGAAGCCGATGTAAGCGAAAAATACGATGCCCGCTCCTCGCAACATTCCGCCGATCCCGTGCTGCATCGTGCCTTCATGACCAGGCGTGCCTGGAGGAATGAAGAATGGCGTATGATTCGCGCCGTCGATGAATCGCCAACCTACAACGATAAAAATCAGAACGATCGTGACCTTGACCACCACGATGATCGCGTTCACCGTGGCCGATTCCTGTATTCCTTTGATCAGCAGCGCCGTGAGCGCCAGGACGATCACCAGCGCTGGAATGTTGAAAACCCCGTGGACGCCCGTGCTGGATGTTTCCAGCGGCGAGTGGCACCACTGGTAAGGAATTGACCCGCCAACCAGCCGGTTCAGATACTCGCTCCAGGCAATTGCGACCGTTCCGGCCCCCATCGCATACTCCAGGATCAGAGCCCAACCAATGATCCAAGCGACAAACTCGCCCATCGTGGCATAAGCATATGTGTATGCGCTTCCGGCGATCGGGATCATAGAAGCGAACTCGGCATAGCATAACCCAGCGAAGCAGCACCCCACAGCGCCCACAATGAATGACAGAATCACCGATGGGCCGGCCGCCTCTCCTGCCGCAGCCGCCGTTCGGACGAAGAGCCCGGCGCCGATAATGGCGCCAATGCCAAGAGCAATCAGGCTCCGGGCAGTCAAAGTGCGTTTGAGATCGCTGTGGCTGGCCTGCTCAAGCAGCGCGTTCAGCGATTTTTTGCGGGTGAGGCTCATGGTGGTTTGTTTCCTGGGCTACGGTTACCCGAAGAATATCACAATGGTGCTGTTTTTGTGACGGAGCTATGACGTGCGCTGTTTCCCCGCGCTCGGGAACGGAATTGAATTGGGCGGCACACTTGTTCCAGGCGGCCTGGTTTAGTTCAGAGGCGCGTGCTTAGGCCATCCGGTGCCGTTCGTAAACTCAAGCCCGATTACGTACTTACCCCGCGAAGCGTTGCAGTAGCGCACCGACCCGCTGCCCGAGATTCCGACTCGAGGGTCGTTACAAGAGACCAGTGCGCGCACGGGAATCCGGTCCGGCACGTGGAGCCGCAGACCGGATCGCGACACGTTCTCGAGCTGCGCGTTGCACATCCTTTCGCGCCCTTCCTCATCCTGCCAGCGGATCCGTAACGAACCGTCGATCGGGTGCCGCGATTCGCGCCGCGAGTTGCCCGCGCGCGTGGTGGCGTGCAGAGCCCGTTGCGCCCAAAAAGTAGAGTCGGAGTAGGCCCGCGCCAGGCCGGAGGAGTCAATCTTAAGTTTGGAGGCCTCTGCCGCAACGGTGTTCCAGTCACAGGTCTCGTAGCAACAGGCCAGCCGGAACACGTCCCACAAAAGGTCCTGTTCTGGTGCCCCACCGAGCAATGCAGAACTAATCGTAGGGCCCACTCCCACCTGCCGCAGAGCTTCATCCAGCGGAACGTCGATTAGAGCGTCCAGCAGAGAGAACAAGCCCATGAGAAATCCCTGGTTTTCCGGTTGGATTCCGGCCAGATGCGCCAGACGTTCGCAAAATCCGGCACGCACCAGCGAGTGCGTTACCAGTTCGCCCGGCTTGTCCTTCGCCAACTCCGGCAAGGCGGCGAGCGCCACCCAATGGCGGACCCCTTCCTCCCCCAGCATCATGAGCGATTGGCCAATCGACTCGATTTGAGTGCGCGGCGAGAAGAGCGCCGAGTTAACGTACCTCAGCAACTTGTACGAGAACGACAGATCCTGGGAAATGATGGCTTGCAAGTGGCCGAAATCCAGTTCCGGGCTCTGCATTTCACGCAGCAGCCGCAGGCAATTGAACTTCGCCGCCGGGATTTGGCGTCCTTTCATCAACGCCGGCCGGGCAAAGAAGAATCCTTGAAAGTGATCGTACCCGGCGCGATGCGCCCGTTCGAAGTCCTCGATCGTTTCCACCCGTTCCGCCACGATGCTCAAACCACGAGGACGGTAGGTCCGTAGGATGCGTTCTTGCTCCGGTTCCGACGTGGCCTGAATGTCCACCTTAATCATCTGGGCGATTTGGGTCAGAGGTTCAAAACGCGGATCGCCGGTAAAATCGTCCAGCGCGATTGTGTACCCTTCATTCCGGAGCGCACGGCACAACACTGCCAGGTCCTCGTCCGGCTCCACCGTTTCCAGCAACTCTAAAACAACCTGGTCGCGCGGCAGCATGGAATGCAGGCCCGCGCGCAGCAGCCGGTCGTTGAAGTTGATGAAAGCTTTGTTGCCGCCGATGATATTCTCCAGCCCGATGGACAGAAGACTATTGGCGATCACCTGTGTAGTTGCGGATTCCGCTGCAGTCCCATCGAATTCATTGATGAGATCGTCGGAGCGGAACAGTAATTCGTAGCCAAACAGTTCCCGAGAGCGGTTGAAGATCGGCTGCCTCGCCACGAATACATCCATAAATATCGATCGCTCCTGGCGCTATGGCCTCCATAAAAAAATGATGGTGAGCGCAAGAAGTCCAGCAGCCAGCAACGCAATGAGCGGCCAGCGGACTCCAGCTTTAGCAGTCTGTTGACGATCGCCTGGCGGTGACGGTTCCGCGGGCGGGGCGAATTCCTGGCTTTGCTCGGGATCTGACGGCGCAAGCATCGCCAGAGTCACCTCCGGCGCAGGAGCCGCTGCTGCTGAGCTGTAGCGAGACATTTGTTCCTGAATGCGGCTACGAAGTTCGGCCACATCGATTCGGAGACGCTCGCGCGCGCTCAGCGGTAATTCCCCGATGACAGCCTCGGTATCGATCGGCAGCAGAGGCTTGACTACGTCGTAACCGAGGGCATCGGCCAGGCGGCACGCGACGTGGACCACCTGCAGCAGGTCCAGGGCGGACCCATCCAGGGGATCGTGATGCCGTCCCGCGACAACGCCGAATTCCGCCGGTAATCCCCACTGTTCGGCGAGAACCCGGCCTGCCGCCGCATGGTCCAGTCCAAATTCTTCCTGTTCGAAATCCAGCAGATCGAGACAGCGCTCAGCGGCATCCCGGAGGATGCGCTCATAATCGTCCGGATAGGCGACCAGCAAGCCCAGCCGGCCGATATCGTGCATAATTCCCGCCGTAAATGCCGATTGCGTATGCGCCTGGCACGCTTCGGCAACTTCCCGGGCCAACACCGCCGTTGCCACCGTATGTTCCCAGCATCGCCGCAGCTGCTCCGTCCTCAGAGCCGCTTCCACGTAGGTGGCCGTGGCATGGGTAATCACCACTTGCTTGGTCAAGTCGATTCCCAGCAGCGCCACGGCCTGCCGGATGCTGGTTACCGGGGCGAGCAGTCCGAATTCGGCCGAATTCACGCGCTGCAGCAGGCGCGCCGTAAAACTCGCATCGCTCTCCACCATTTCGGAGACTTCACCCAGATCGACAGCCGAATTCGATAGAAGCTGCAATAACTTAGCGGCGACCGGGGGAAACGGCGGCACTTTCTTCAGAGCAAGCGAAACGGCGTCAGCAGACCGGGCCATAAGGGGTGCCTCGTACAGCGGCTCACCCTTCTTATCGGCTAAGTTCCGGATTTTGTTGATACTTTTGAAACAAATTCCGCTGCTCTGAGACGGTCCCGGCGATGACTTTCCTGCGAACCCGCAGTTTAATTCGCTGATTACACCAGGATCTTGCTTACCGCGGCTTTGAACCGCGCCATCTCCTCTTCAGTGCCGATGCTGATGCGAACCTTGGTCGGCCAAATCGGCCAGATCCGCCCGATTACGATCTTCTCGGCCACCATCGCTTTCGCAAACTCGGCACCCGGCCGCCCCACTTCCATCATGAAGAAGTTGGTCTGGCTGGGAACGAACGAGATGTTCTTCTTGTCGAGAAACGCGAACACGTCATCGCGGATTCGCTTGTTGAGAGCTCGACGCTCGGGGACCAGGTTCGGAACCTTTAGGCTCGCAGTGGCGCAAGCGATGCCCGTAATCGGAAGGAACCCGGGGCCATACGGCCGGATTTTCGCCAGTAGATCGGGCCGAGCAATCGCGGCGCCAGCGCGCAATCCCGCCATGGCGTAGATCTTGGAAAACGTGCGCAGAATAATGAGGTCCTTATCCGCGCCCGCCAGATCGGTGGATTTTTCCACCTTATCGGAAAAGTGCAGGTAAGCCTCATCCACCAAAACAATTGCGTCCTTGCTCTTGTTTGCCAGCAGGTACTCGATATCCTGGCGTGAGGTAACGGTGCCGCTCGGGTTGTTCGGATTGCAGATGTAGTAGACGCCCGCATTCGGATCGGCCTTCAACATGGCCTTCACGTCGTGCGAATAGTCGGACGCCAGCGGCACGCGAATGCATTTCGAACCAATGTATTCTGGCGCCCCGCCGCCGTAACCTGGATCCGCCATCACCCAGCTTCGCGTGGGCGAGGTGAATGCACACGCAATACGATGCAGCGGATCGCTCGATCCGGCAAAGGCGGCCACATACTCCGGCTTCAATCCCTCGCTTTCGGCCAGCGCCTTCATAAACTCCTGCTGCTCGCCATGCGCCGAATATCGCCACCCGTGGGGCGCGATCTTGGCGATCGCCTCCAGACCCTCCTTGCAGGGGCCCATGGGATTTTCGTTCTGATCGATGCGGATCACGTCGGGGGCATACATCCAGCTCCGGTCTTCGCCGAACGTGCGCCGCCGCGCATCTTGCGCCATCGAGAATTCACTATAGAAAGGAAGCGCGGCGCCGGCGGTCAGCAGGCTGGCGATCCGGCCCAGCTGCCGGCGCGTGAATCCTCGCTCCAAAAACGATTCGACTTGTACGTGCGATAAGGACATTGGATTCCCTCCGGTTGAAATCAACAGTACAGAAAGGTTCCGGCGGGCTTATGCTCAGGCACCGGATAATGCGTGTGAGTCTCTCCGGCCGCGCGGCACCTAGTTCGACTCATGCGCCTAGCTTAGGCGCACCGTCCGGCCAAGTCAAGGGTCGTTCGATCGTGGGACGCTCGATCACGGCAGCTAAGAAAAGTGGTAGGCGCTATTCGAGGATCGTGCTCTAAGACTACGCCGCGCCGATGGGCACGTCACACCCGATGCGTAAGTTCCTCAGCACAACCCGTGTGGCCACAGTTGCAGGAAAGCTCGACCGTATCTTTGGCGTCTTCGCAATACTGGCTGCAGTACTTACTGTCAGCCCGAGCCATGCAGTTGCACGCTGGATGAGCGCATTTTTCAGTCTGGGCCATAGCAGATCCCCCGCCCTCGATAGCCGGCACTCGGCACCAAAGGCTAAACAGTAGATGCCACCGTGCGGGCAATGTGTCGGCGATATGTTCAGCCGCGCTGACCAGAACGTTTGAAAGTGGCGTCCGTCCAGCCAAGTCAAGGGTCGTCGACAAGGGCGATCTCGGACGTTCGATCAGGCGCAACGCGTTAGCGCACAGAACGCCACCCGCTTCCCAGCGTGTCCCACAGGGCACTGAGGCGGCGTCCCGCTGTGCCTCCTCGAACATGTTCGAGCGACCAGTCCCGCTGCTCAGTGTTAAGAGATATCGCGGTTCACGACCGCACGCCGCCCAGTCAGCAACGCCATTGCGGCACCGCAATCAAACCAAACATTCGCGGCTCCGGGACAGCCATAGCTTGAGGTTCGCCGAAAATCCATTCACATTAGCGTTTGCGTTGGTGAAGAAACCAACTAACTGCCCCTGATCGGCTAGCCCGTTGACGCTTGCCTTCCAGAAGGCGGCCTTACTCCGACACGCTCATTGCACAAACGTTTGCGTGGTCATTGAGCCAAGCCTCGGTAGATTTGTACCGAAGCGTGGATCGGATCCTCAAGTGAAACCGCTTGTTGAGTCGAGTATTTTGCAGGGCGGCCAATCAAAGTAGCAGGGTGTTTGAAGAACGTCACCTCGACACCTTTCTCAATTGCTTCCACACCTGCACCAACTCTTGAATCATCCTCGGCGAAGGCAATTTCACTTCGTACCGGCAGGCGTTGTGTGTCGAGCGATAAAGGGTCGCAAGTTCGTGTTGAGGCATTGCAGCAAGTTTGCGCCGCAGTTCTTCCAACTCCTCTGGCGTTAGCTGTTCCCGGATGGGACTGTTCAGCCGGCGGGCCACGAAGTCTATATTAGCAAATATTCGCCATTTGTTCGCCCTAAGACTTTCTTTCCGCCTTAGGAAACGTAACCGTACAGAATTGCATCAAACAAATCGGGTCCTATCTGTACTGGAGCATGGACCTGCGGAAGCCGGGAACTGTAAGAGGCAGGTGGATGAATATTCAACTGACTAACACCTCGGCTTCTCCTTTGCAGCGTTCACCCGCCGTTGTTGGGTCCAGGGTCGCCCCGTTGTTGGCGCACAGCCAGATTATGTGTTCGTGATGGCGATCAGGGACGGGACTTGCCCCCATTAATGGCGTAGAGCCGGCCGGACACTATAAGAAGTGGCGTCCCCAGGGGGATTCGAACCCCCGTTATCGCCGTGAAAGGGCGGTGTCCTAGGCCGGGCTAGACGATGGGGACTTTCCGGAGAGCTATTGCTACTTTAACACGTCCGGCCCGGCCGAAACCTCAGGCGCTGCTCGACTTTACAGCGTCTTCAGGTACGCAATAACGTTGGTTTTCTCCTGCTCCGACAGCAGATCGGCATACGACGGCATCCCGTTCCCGCCGGCGTTGATCAATGCCTTCACGTTCGCCTCGTTCACCGGCTTGCCGTTCTTCAGCGTCGCGTGTTTGAACAGACCCTTCAACGAAGGCCCTATCTTCTTTTCATCGGTGGTGGTGTTGTGGCACACCGCGCACTGCTCGAACACCTCTTTGCCCTTGGCGGGATCGGGCTTATCCGCCGCTTGAACGGCCCCGGCGGCCAGCATTCCAACGATCCCAGCACCTGCAACCCATTTACGCATTCGAGAGACTCCTTCTTTGTAATTGACCTCGACCAAAATATCCATTCTACGATTTCCGGCCCCCCGCTGCATCCGGCGCGAGTACAATATCGCTATGCCAAAAGCTCTGAAAGAAGGAAACACCGCGCCAGCGATTGACGCCGTCGACGAACGCGGCGAGCCGTTCCAGTTGGCGGCGCTTAAGGGCAAGAACGTCATTCTCTACTTCTATCCAAAAGCGGACACCCCCGGGTGTACGCGCGAATCCTGCGAGTTTCGCGATCATGCAAAGAAGTTCGCCAAGGCTGATAGTGTCATCGTCGGCGTATCGCCCGACAAATCGGCCGCACAGTCAAAATTCAAGGACAAGTTCGACCTGCCGTTCACGCTGCTGGCGGACACGGATCATAAAGTCGCCGAAGCCTACGGCGCCTGGGTGGAAAAAAGTATGTACGGGCGCAAGTACATGGGTATCGAGCGCAGCACATTCGTTATCGGCAAAGACGGGAAACTAAAAAAGATCTTCCGCAAAGTGAAGCCCGACGGGCACGCGGAGCAGGTTTACGAGGCACTCCAGACGCTGTGAAATGCGCGCCCGGCCTACTGGGTGGACGTCGCGCTGCGCTGCGCTAGCTGAAAATGGCTGAGCGTGCTGGCGTATCCGGAAAGGCCTTTGTATAGCGCTTCGGCGATGCGCTGGCGATACTCCGGACGCTTCATTGTGCTCTCGTCGTGAGCGTTGCTGATGAAGCCGACCTCCGCCAGAACCGATGGCATGTTGGCGCCGATCAGTACCACGAACGGCGCCTTGCGAACGCCGCGATCTTTCGCGTGCGAGTTGCTCTTCGCCGATAGCGAGAACAGCGCCGTTTGCACCCGTCCCGCAAAATCGCGCGATTCCCCGATTTTGTCGTTCAAAGCGATCTTCTGCAGCAGGTCTTGAAGGTCGTACACCGTTTCCTGGGAGCCGGCATTCTCGCGTGCCGCCAGATCCAGCGCGGCTTTTGAAGTCGTGAAACTCAGATAGTACGTTTCCACTCCCGCAGCCGAACGCACCGGCGAAGAGTTGGCATGGATCGACAGGAACAGATCGGCTTTGGCTTCGTTAGCGATTTCGGTGCGGCGCTCTAGCGGGATGAACGTATCGTCGGAGCGTGTAAAGATCACTTCGCTCCCCATGCGGTCCTCAATCAACGCGCCGAGCCGCTTGGCGACATCCAGCACCAGATCTTTTTCGCGCAGCCCTTCGGGTCCAACCGTTCCTGTATCGTGCCCGCCGTGGCCCGGATCGAGAACAATCCGGCCGATCTTCAGCCCCAGCACGCGCACCATGGATCGGTCGCCGGTGCTGTTGCGCTTCGCCGGTAGCGCCGTCTCTGGCGCCAGTGCCGTGGGAGTCCGTTTCACCGCGGGCGTGTCCACACTGGTTGCGATGCTGCGCTTCGCAACCGCTTCGAGCGGCGGCATTGGATTGGAAGAAACCTTAGCCACTGTTACGGGCGGTACGGGTGGTGGCGGCGAGATGTTGCGATAAGTCGCGGTAGCAACCTTCGCGTTCAAGCCGGCAGGACCGCTGGCCGGCGTTTCCACCACCGGAGGCTCAACCAGCGCAATCTGACCCTTTGTCGAGTCGAGCGCGGGCGCGCGTGGTGGCGGGCTAAACGAGCGGCGTTCGGCGACTTTTGGCTGCTCGACCGTCGCAGGCACGCTCGAAACTTCAATCGCCGCGTTTTCTCCCGCTCCCGAAGACTGCCGCACTTCGATGATCAGCCGGTTCGGGTTTTCCAGCCGCGACGTGCTCGCCTGCGCCGGCCCTGTCAGGTCCAAAACCACTCGCGTCACGTTGGTGCGCGGCTCAGCCACACGAATCTGCTGGATCAATTTGTCGCCTACAGGAATCACCGTTAAAACTCGCTTCCCGAGCGCGGGCCTGGTGCCCTTCAGATCGAAAAAGATCCGCTCCGGATTGCTGAGGTGATCGCTGGCAACTTCGAAATCGCCATCGGTTTCGATCGCGACCCGAGTCAATTCGCCCAGCGACCAGAAACGGACTGCCGTTACGCGGTGCGTAGCGTCGGATTCGGCGAAGACCAGAGCCGCGCCGGCAACCAGCGTCAGCAGAACCCGCGAGACCTGGCGGGAGGGCCGGACATGCGAATGCTCTCGGGGGAGGTGAGGCATATCGATATTAGCGGGTAGCGATGTGCAGCCGACCCTCCGTGTCCAGGTACGCAATAACGTGACGGGTTTCATCTTCAGCCGGTTTCGGCGCAGGTTGCTCGGCCGCCTTACTCTCTATTTTGCGCGTTTCGGCTGATTTCTTGGCTTGCGTATACTTCTGCCCAACTTTGGCGACGTAGTCTACGGTCTCCGGATACGGCGGCACGCCGCCGTAGCGCGCCACGGCCTTTTCCCCGGCATTGTAAGCTGCGATGGCCAACCGGTCGTCTTGAAACGTTTCCTTCAAGAACTTAAGGTATCGCACGCCGGCTTCGATGTTCTGGCGCGGGTCGAATGGATTCGTGACGCCAAAGCGCCGCGCTGTGGCCGGCATGAGTTGCATCAATCCTTCGGCTCCCTTGGGCGAAATGGCGTATGGATTGTAATTGCTCTCCACCTCGATGACGGAGTGCACCAGCTCCGGGCTCACTTCCAGTTTCTGGGCTGTGTCGTCGATGACGGCCAGCACTGTTGGATCGGTCGACGGCTTGCTCCCGGCTGGAGCGCCGGGCGGCGGCGAAACGACAATCCGGCGCACCAAGCGTCCGGTGCGCGGATCTGTCCGGACCACGGAAACCGCATGCGCAGTCTGAGACGGTCCGGTCAGAGTAGACGTGGTATTTTCTCCGAGAGCCGCCAGCGTGCTCGCGGTAATCAGAAGCGCCGTTCTAGCAATATTTTCCGAACAAAAGCGCATCTAGTTGTTTTATCCGATTATACCCGGATTTCTCCCCTCTGCAACATCGGTCTTCGGACAGGTGCCTCTGGACGCCAGTGCTACCATTCTCTCATGGCCGCACAGGACGCTGGGGCGCCTTCGTCCGAAGGAACCGCGCTGCCGCGGCGTTCCCTTGCGCGTATCCTCGAGGTCCCGTCCGGATTCGTTTTGGCTGGCGGACTGAGCCGGCGGATGGGACGCGATAAAGGACTGCTCCCTTACCACGGAAGCACTCTCGTAGCGCATGTGGCAGCCAGACTGAAGGAGGCTCTGGGGCCGGCCGCCGGTCTTGCGATCGTCGGACATCCGGACCGGTACCGGGAGCTGGGCTACCCCGTTTATGCCGATTTGCTCGCCGACTGCGGACCCCTGGGCGGCATTGTTACGGCGCTGCATGTGACCAAATCCGACTGGAATCTCATAGTGGCGTGCGATATGCCGGTGCTCTCGCCCGACAATTTGAAGAGGCTCGCGCAAGCCGCGACTAAGTCGCCCGCCAGCTGCATCGCCGCCGGCGGCTCGGCGGCAAACCTGGAGCCGCTGTGTGCTGCTTACCACCGCCGCTGCCTTCCGATACTGGAGCGGGCGCTGCGGGAAAAACGCTTCAAAATGATGGATTTGTTGGCCGAACTGGGCGCGCAACCGGTCCTCTTCCCGCCGGAAGTGCTGGTCAACGTCAATACGCCCGAGCAATGGAAGGATTTTGAGCGCCAGCCGCAATGACCGACAAGCTCCATTACATCGAGTTCCGCCATGTGTATAAGACGTTCGATCATCCCGTTTTAGTCGACGTGAGCTTCTTCGTCGATGCGGGCGAGACGCTGGCGGTTATCGGGCGGAGCGGCGTCGGTAAGTCAGTGAGCCTGAGCCACATCATGGGTTTCCTCAAGCCCGACCAGGGGCGCGTGTTCGTTTCCTACCAGGACATCACGGACTTCGATGAAGCCCAATTGCGGGAGATTCGTAAGAAGGTCACCATGGTATTCCAGTCGGGCGCGCTATTCGATTCCCTCACTGTGGCCGAGAACATCCTGTTTTCTCTGGAACTGCGCGAAGACTACGACGAGAAGAACAAAGAAGACGTGGTGGACGGGCTGCTCTCAATGGTGGATCTGTTGGAGTTTCGCGACGCCTACCCGGCGGACCTGTCCACCGGGTATAAGCGCGCCGTCGCAATTGCTCGTGCGCTCGCGGCACAGCCCGAATGCATCCTTTATGATGAGCCGACCACGATGGTGGATCCGCTTATGTCTGGAATTCTGACCGACCTCATGCTCAAGCTGAAGACGCAGCTCCGGCTGACCGCAGTGGTGGTCACGCACGACCTGGAGTTGATGCGCAACGTGGCCGATCGCGTCGTATTTCTGTATGAGGGCAAGGCGATCTACTTCGGAACCGTCGCGGATTTGGAAAAATCGGACCATCCGCATATCAAGGAGTTTTTAGCGATGGACCGGGTGGAGCTGGTTTGACGAGAACGTTGCTGGTGCTGCTGGCAGCCGGCATCGCCGCAGGCCAGCCGCTCCCCTCATTCGATCGGCTCGGCGTGACCGAGGTATTTCAGGGCAAGCCGGTGCCGCCGCGCCTCACGACGGCGTTCGCGCGCAGCTTCCGTACCGTGATCCGCGAGGCGGCAAAACAAGGGCCGAATTTTGCCGGCTGGTTTACCATCGCACACTGGGGTTGCGGGAGCGGCTGTATTCAGATGGCCGTGATTGACCAGAAGACTGGAGCCGTGTATAAAGGCCCGTTCACGGTTCTGGACTTTGGTGCCCCGCGGCGGTTCGCGGATGGAAGCGATGCCTCAAACGTCGGCTTTGAGCCGCTCGCGTTCCGCAAGGACAGCCGTTTGCTGGCCGTGCGGGGATGCCCCGAAGAGAATCAAAATCGTTGCGCGCTTTTCTACTACGAATGGACCGGCCAGAGCTTCCGTTTGCTCCGTCCAGTGACCGCCGTCGCCGGTTCGGAATAATCTGCGGAATTACTTCTTTTCGAAATCCAGTGAGGCCGAGTTCATGCAATACCGCAAGTTCGTTGGCTTCGGACCGTCCTCGAACACGTGCCCCAAATGCGCGCCGCACTTGCTGCACATCGCTTCCACCCGATGCATGCCGTAGCTGTTGTCGTCCTCGGTCTTGACGCTATCGGGAGCAATCGGCTGGTAAAAGCTCGGCCATCCGGTGCCGGATTCATACTTCGTTTCCGACTCGAACAGCGGATTCCCACAACACACGCACTTGTAAGTGCCCTGTTCGTGGTGATCCCAATACTTCCCGCTAAACGCGGGCTCAGTGCCCTTGCGCCGGGTGACCTGGTACTGCTCCGGTGTTAAATCGCGGCGATACTCTTCGTCCGTCTTCATGCTTGTTGGATGGTAACAATTGGGTCTGAGTTGCGGAGCACCGCTTCTGCGTCTTCGGCGGTGAATTGCTCCGTCTTGGCTGAATGGTTCATGGAGCAGAACTTCGGCCCGCACATCGAGCAGAACGCGGCGTCCTTGAATCCCTCCTCGGGCAGCGTCTCGTCGTGCATGGCTTCGGCGGTTTCCGGATCGAGCGAAAGCTCGAACTGCTTGCGCCAGTCGAAACGATAGCGAGCGTGCGAAAGCTGGTCGTCGCGGTCTCGCGCGCCTGGCCGGTGCCGTGCGATATCGGCCGCGTGGGCGGCGATCTTATAAGCGATGATGCCCTGCTTCACGTCTTCGCGATTCGGCAAACCCAGGTGCTCTTTCGGAGTCACGTAGCACAACATGGATGCGCCATACCATCCGATCATTGCGGCGCCGATCGCGGAAGTGATGTGATCGTAGCCGGGCGCGAAATCCGTTACCAGCGGCCCCAGCGTGTAGAAAGGCGCCTCGTAGCACATCTCGTTTTCCTTCTCCACCTGAAGCTGGATCTGATCCATCGGGATGTGGCCCGGGCCTTCGATCATAACTTGGACATCGTACTTCCAGGCCTTCTTGGTCAGCTCGCCGAGCGTTTTCAGCTCCGCAAACTGCGCTTCGTCGCTTGCGTCTGCCAGGCAACCGGGCCGGAGGCCATCGCCTAACGAGAAGCTGACGTCGTGCTTCTGGAAAATTTTGCAAATCTCGTCGAAGTGCTCGTACAGGAAATTCTGCTTGTGATTCTTGACCATCCATTCGGCCAGAATCGCCCCGCCGCGGCTCACGATTCCCGTGACACGCTTGGTCGTCAGAGGCACGTATTGCACCAGAACGCCGGCGTGGATGGTCATGTAGTCCACACCCTGCTCGGCCTGTTCTTCGATTACCTCCAACATGACGCCGATATTCAAATCCTCCACGCGCCGCACGCGCGTCAGAGCTTCGTAAATCGGAACCGTACCCACCGGGATGGGCGATTCGCCGATGATCGCTTTACGGATCCGTGGGATGTCGCCGCCCGTGGAAAGGTCCATGATCGTGTCGGCGCCGTACTTCACCGCGTAGTGCAGTTTGGCTACCTCTTCATCAATGTTGGATGTGGTCGAGGAGTTGCCGATGTTGGCGTTGATTTTGCAGCTGGACGCTACACCGATGCACATCGGCTCCAGGTTGGTGTGGTGGATATTGGCCGGAATGATCATGCGCCCGCGCGCAACCTCGGCCCGGACCAGCTCGCCTTCCAGGCGCTCGCGGCGCGCCACATACGCCATCTCCTCCGTGACCATTCCCTTTCGGGCGTAGTGCAATTGAGTCCGGATCGGGTCACTCAGCCGGGGTGCAATCCATTCGCTGCGCATACCGGCCATTTTACCGCCGTTCGAATCGCACCCCCCCGGCGACAGTCTCGCCGCTGGGCATTGTTGTTCGCGCTAGGCGACTTTTTCCCAGTAGTTGGTCCGGCCAAAGGGCGTGATGGTGATGTGCTTAATAAAAGTGCCACGCGCTTCTGTGTACATCGCGCCGTCGGGATAAGAATTACCGGCTGGCGTAGAAAGATACAAAGTTCCCAGTGATTGTGGGCCCACCGGATCGCTGTTCCCAGCCGGAACCGGTGCCGGCGACGTAGGAGGATCGAAGGGCGGGTAGTCGGAAGTATTGGTGCTCACTTTGATCGAGCCCGGCGGAGGCGTGGTGGGGTAGGGCTGGAGACCCGGCGTGTCGAGCCCGGGCATCGAGTAGCCGCCCGGCATCCCCAGTCCGGGCTGCAAGGCCGAAGGGACCCACGCCATGCCCGCGTTTTGCCGCTCCGTCATCGCCAAATACGCATCCCAGGCGTAAATCATGATCGGCGCGTCGATGGTGTAGCCTTTGGCTGCCAGCGCTGCGCCGCGGGTCACGCGCGCGGAAATCGCCTCCGCGCTATCGGCGGGCATGTCCATCAGCGCTCGCACCTCCGGCGGCTGTGCCGCGCGGTAAGCCTGGTCGAATTGAGCTTGGAAATTGTCCATCAGTAGTCCTTGGTGTTTTATTTCAGGGGAGCGCGTGAGGTAACCGGCGCGGCGCCGACCGCTCGGAAGCAAACGCCGCGCCTCGCACTCCCGTGCACAGAATCCGCCACTGGCCGTAACAGCCGCTCGCTCAATTCAGCTAAGTGGTAGCGCTGGAACCAAATAAATTTCACTCACGGCTGCTATCGTGCCTTTGCCGCCGCACAAAATAGCGGACTTGCTCTGGCGCGTGCCCATTCCAAAAAAATACCGGGAGCAGCACCGATTCGATGCGCTGCCCCCGGTCCCACCAGAACCGCCTCACTTTCGAAACAGAGCAATGCCAGTTGATTTCGACGGAGAGTTCTTACTGGTGAGCTCTTTCTCGCGCGAAGTCTTTGGGACACCGTACCCGTTCGGTTGATCGGGACCCCATATTTTCGAAAGAAAATATGTGTCACCGTAACGATTGAACTCCAGCTTTCCATCGGTCTGCCGTTCAGAGCGAGTCAGGGAGCTCCCCAAAAAAACCGCGGCAGCGTCAGTGTATTCCTGGCCCCGGATTAGGACGACTCCGGAGGCCATGTGATAGATGGAATACTGTCCGGCGGGCATGAGCTTCTGCCCAACCCAGAAGTCAAACGGCACCTCTGCGCGTGCATCCAGCACCTGCGCTTGCAATCCAATTGAAAAGACTGCGCCAAGCAGTCCTGCTGTCAAAAACATGGGTTTCATACGTTGCTCCTTTTTTGTCGCTTTGATTTGGCTTTCTCAGCCTCGAACAGGAAAGCGCATAAGCGGGAAAAGTCCGCCTCGGAAAAACGCGGCTGCGCTCTTAACGCGGTGAGTACGTTTCTGCGAAGCCGCAGATATTCTGGGACTTCGGCCTCCGCTGAGGCGCTCGAGAATCTGATACGATACTCGTACTCTTTCTCGGCGGTGTGCACCCATGCCCGATCCAACCTCGGATATCACCGGGTTGCTGCATCAGTGGCGCGAAGGCAATCGCGAGGCGGAGAACGAGCTCTTCGCGCTCGTTCTGCCTAACCTTCAGCGTTTGGCGCACCATATGATGCGTGGCGAGCGCAAGGGCCATACATTACAAGCCACCGAACTGGTGAACCAGATCTATTTACGAATGGTCGCAGCAAAAGACCGGGATTGGCGGAACCGGCAGCATTTTTTCGCTATAGCTGCTAGAGCCATGCGCCGGTACCTGATCGATTATGCTCGCGGACGCCCAAACGCGGACTTCGTTCCGCTGGAGGGCATCGAGAATGTGCTTCCAGCGGGTAGCGCCAGGGTCGACCTGGCGATTACGGTAGATCGCCTTCTGACGGAACTGGAACAAAGCAAGCCGGAGTGGTGCACGCTGGTCGAAGTGAAATACTTTCTCGGCCTCACTGATGAAGAGGCGGCCGAAACGCTGGGCCTAAAGCTTCGCACCATGCAGCGCATGTGGCGCGATGTACGCAAATGGCTCTTCGAGCATACGGAGTCTCGCAATGCCCAGCAAAGCGCAGGATGACGACTTAGTCATGAGCCTGGTCGATCTGGCTCTGGCAGTCCCCGGCAGAGAGCGGCAGAAATATGTGGAAACTGCTTGCGCCGGAGACACCGAACTGCTCACGCAAGTTATGCACTACATCGAGTGGGAAGAGCGCATGGACGGTTTTCTGCTCGAGCCGCTCTATCCGCCACCGTTGAATGAGCACCCGTTCGAGTCCGGTGACCTGCTGCTGGACCGCTTCCGTATTGTGCGCGAGGTGGCACAAGGCGGCATGGGAATCGTGTATGAGGCACTGGATGAGAAACTGCAACGCCGCATTGCACTGAAGTGCGCCAAAACAGGGTTCCGCAAGCGGCTGCCTCCGGAAGTCCGCAACGCGACCGCCATCAGCCATCCCAACGTATGTAAAATTTTCGAGATTCACAGCGCCTCAACATCGCAAGGCGACATCGACTTCCTCACGATGGAGTTTTTGGAAGGCGAGACACTCTCCGAGAGATTGCGCCGGGAGCCGCTGCCGCCCGCCGAAGCGCGCGCGATCGCGATTCAACTCTGCGCCGGGCTCGCCGAGGCCCATCGCAATCACGTGGTGCATGGCGATCTAAAAAGCAACAATGTCATCCTGACGACGGGACCGGATGGTTCCGTGCGGGCGGTGATTACGGATTTCGGCCTGGCTCGCAAGCCTGAGACCGGGCAAGGAACCCTGCCGTCTGGGGAGCGGGGTGGAACCCCCGATTATATGGCCCCCGAACTTTGGAGGGGCGAGCCTGCGTCACCGGCGTCCGACGTTTACGCCCTCGGCGTGATTCTCTATGAACTGGCCTCGGGCCGGCGGCCATTTCCATCGGGCTTGCCGCTACAAGACCGCCTCAGCGCAACACCTGCCGCTCTCCACTCCAAGTGGGACCGGACGGTTGGCAAATGTCTCGCCCCCGATCCTTCCAGAAGATTTCAGAACGGACAAGAAGTTGCGCAGGCACTCGCGCCGAACAATTCGCGCCGTTGGTTTGTGGCCGCTGCGGCCGCTGTTATATTAGCCATCATCACTGGCGCGGTGACGTACCAGCGCGCAGCCGGACCTAAGGAATCATGGCGGTTCGCCGTGCTTCCGTTCCAATCCGGCCCGGAGCTCACGGCAGCCGCTTCCAAACTTTACCGTGAAACGGACCCGGTGTTCAGGCGGATTTCCGGCGGCAAGACCGCGCGGCTATCGATCGTTCCGATGAGCAAGATTGTTGGAAAACATGCGAGCACCGCGGACCAAGCGCGTTCCCTATTTGCAGCGACGCATGTGCTTCGCACGACGTTGGAGCCTCAGGGCGGCAAAATGCTACTGCACGCGACGTTGACCGACACTCGTTCCGCGTCAATTAAGGACTGGCAGGCCGAGTACACGGCTACCGAGTTGCGCTACGCGCCAGTGGCCTTGGCGGGATTTGTCACAGAAACGCTTCGACTGCCGCCTGTAGCGCCGCCGGAGACTGTGAACACCGCGGCGAAACAAGATTATCTGGACGGCTTGAACTACATCCGTCGTGATTCGGGAGTGGCTGCCGCCATCGCCTCGTTCGAGCGGGCCGTGGCGGCCGATCCCGATTCGCCGCTCACGTATGCCGGGTTGGCGGAAGCGCAATGGTTCAAGTATTACCTGTTCCAGGACCCGACCTGGTTAAAACGCGCCACTGAGTCCGCCCGCGAGGCTGAGTTGCGCGATCCGGATTTGCCCGCGGTCCACCGCATCCAAGGCATTCTGCTGCAAAACTCGGGATTATATGAGCTAGCCGAGGCCGAATACCGGCGATCGATCGAGTTGGATCCTAAAGACGGCGACGGCTATCGCCGTTTGGGTGTTATTTGTGAACGAATAAGCCACCTTGACGAGGCGCTTGCGTCCTTTCGCCAGGCTATCGAGTTGAACCCCGGCTATTATCGCAATTACCAGGCATTAGGCACGTTCTATTTTGATCAGAGCGAGTTTAGCAGCGCGGTTCCGCAGTTTCAGAAAGCAGTAGAACTGGCTCCGGAAGAGCCCACCGCGCACTTCGCTCTGGCAAATGCATACGAAACAGTTGGCCGGTTTGCCGACGCCGAACGAGAACTGCGAACATCGCTCCAACTCGGTGAAAGTGCTAATTCGCTGATCATGCTTGGCGTGGTTCTGATCGATGAAGAAATGCCCCGCGAGGCAGCGCAATATATTTCGCGAGCGCTGCAGCGATTTCCCGAACAATACCTATGGTGGATTGACCTGGGAATGGCTTATGAACTTGCCGAACTCCCAGACAAAGCAATGCAATCGTTCCGCAGCGGCCTGGCTTTGGCCGAAAAGGAGATGGCCAAAAATCCGCGCAATGGACAAGTACGATCACGCCTAGGTTATCTGTGGGCCAAGCTGGGACACCGCACCGAGGCGGAATCGGAAATCGCTCAAGCATTGCAGCTCTCGCCGCAAGACGCGGCAACTCGCGATATGGCTGTGCGAACTTATGATGCTCTCCAGGACCGGGAAAAAGCCGTTGCGATCTTAGCGGCCTCTCCGGATGGCACCCTGGTGAATGTGCTCCACTCACCCGACCTAGCCGGCTTACGTACTGATGACCGGTTTCAGCAGTTGCTCACAACCCGCCACTTGAAATGACGGTAAGGAGATAGCATGGCGATAGAGATTAGGGTAAGTCGAGGGACGGACGGTGTAACATTGTCCATCCTGAATGGCACTTCCGGCGGCGCAATTGGACCGGAGCCGGCAGTGGTTGTTGGCCCGATCGTGATCGATCAATCAGGAACGGATCCGGCCACCGGCCCGGCGAATGGCGGTGGTGGTCCAGGGACGAACCCGCCGCCCGGGCCGGGCGGAGGTCCGGGCATAAACCCGCCGCCAGGGCCGGGCGGAGGCGGTCCGGGCATAAACCCTCCGCCCGGGCCGGGGGGAGGTGGCCCGGGGACAAATCCGCCGCCAGGACCGGGCGGTAGTGCGTTCGGCTCCGGATTAGTCGTGATTGGACCCATCGTCATCACCGGCGCCGGAGGCGGCGCCGCACCGAATTTTATACCAAGTACCTTCCCGTTAAAGCACCAGGAAATGGCGTACTGGTGCTGGGTCGCTGTGACCGAAGCGGTAAAAGAATATTTCTCTCCGTCCACGAAACTGACACAATGCGAGGTTGCGACGGCGGTGTTGACCGCGACGAAACAGATCGGGGCAAATACCAATTGCTGCACCGATTCCGCTGCCTGCAATGTGCCTGCCACACTTCAAGACGCCTTGGGCGTCACTCATAACCTCCATTGCGCGATCAGAGGCCCACTTACATGGGAGGACATCAAGACGCAACTCGGCGGCACGCCTCGGAAGCCCATCTGCGTGAGAATTGAATGGGACGACCACGCGGGCGGGCACTTTATCGCCATCTATGGATACCGGGAGTTTACCTCCGGGATCCGTCAGGTCCTCGTCGCAGATCCATTGTTTCCCGAGGGGACAGCGGCGTACGTTTTGTATGAGGACATCCTTAACTTCTACGACCAATTTGGATACTGGTCGGATACATTCCTTGTGACTCCGTAGCAGGACGCAGGTGCATAGGAGAAATCGATATGCCACTCGAAAGACCGTCGGCGCCGTCACAGGCCGCAGCCGCCTTTAACAAAGACCTGCCCAATTTTTTAGCTGGGCCATTGTTTCCTAGCGGCGGCGGTATTGTCAGCGCCGTCAGCTTGAGCCCTCAGCCCGCACTTCCGACGATCTCGGACCTCACAGGGGCAGGCGCGACACTGGATCACGATCCGCAAGAAGTGTTCGTTCTGGGAATGCAGGACATCCACGACGGCAAAGATCTATCGGCCGCGACCCCCGCCGGTTGGCGGTTCTTTGCCGGAAGCGCTCCCGGAAAAGTCGTTATCGGCTACGCCTCCCAGCGCCCGCCAAACGGAGATTATCGATTGACCGCGCTGACCTTTGGCGCCGCGCCATTCTTGGTGCTACAGCAGTCGCTGGCGCTGGATTCTCTGTCCCCCTTGCAGAACAACAACAACCGTTACTCGCTGCGATTCCTAAGAGTGCCGGGTTTGAATGTTGAAGCGTTTTGGCTCTTTGCCGGGGCAAACGCGCCCGATCTCTTTGTTCCGTCTCCCGCCGGAGCAGACCAACTTCAAAGCCAGCTAGCTGGACAACAGTGGTACGACTCCTCGGCCTTGCTTTCGATCCTGCAAACATTGACAGCCGATCGCATAAAGTATCCGGCACCGTACGGCTCGTGAACTGAAGTCCCGAAGCACGCCTAAAGAGCGTCTTGGCGGCCACACCGGAAAGTTCTCTTTGGAGGCGGTTTTTCCTGCCGTCTACGCTTTCCTGGACAGAGGTCAAAATCATGGATCGGAATAATCGAAGGATCGGGGGCCCCGAGTTGCCCAAGCATCGAAGCTGTGCCGTCATCGATGTCGAACAGGCCGGCGAGATCTGCGTCGTCCGCTGCCGAGGATGTTTGCTGGCAGGCCTGGAAGCGGACTATGTGGATAATAAAGTCGATCAAATCAGGCAGCAGAACTGCACCAAAGTGCTGGCCGATTTCCGGGAGGTTCCAGCGATCGGGTCCGCCGGCATCGCGTTCATTGTTGGCGTTTACAAATCGGTCGTGAGAAACTCGGGCGGGCGCATGGTTGTGGCCGGCGCTGGGCCGATGGTGCGGCGAGTGCTGGAACTGACGAGACTCACGACGATGATTCACATGGCTGATGATTTCGAATCCGGTATTGCCGCGCTGAGCGCCGATGCGGCTGCCGCGGCCGCACACTACGACGTCTGCTGATCTCGCGCGACAGCCCCGACCGCCACCAAATTTGAGCTACTTCACCACCGTACAATTGAAATTGGCCGCGTCGTTAATATCGCCCGACCCCTTGTACTTCGCAATCTGCGGATACGGGCACAATGGACGCTGAAGCGCTACGCCCTTAGCCGGGCTGTTGTCGACGTACTTAGTCGCGATTATCCGCGACGGCGCTGTGCCTTGTTCCACCCAGCGCTCGAGCGACAGCATGATATCGTGATCGGCGTCGATTTGGCCCGCCGGGACGGGTTCGGCAGTCCCGAAGGCTATCGGCCCCGGCCCTCCGGCGCAGTGGTATAGCCCCGGAACCAGGAACGTACGATAAAAGCTCTGCGTCCGCTCCAGCCCTTTTTGAGCCGCGATGACCGTCTCGTAGTAATCCACACCGTTCTGCGCCGGAATCAGGGGATCGGCCGCGCCGTGATAGTAGATCAGCTTGTGGCCGAGCTTCCGGAACGGCTCTACGTCAGGATTGGTCGCGTTCGTTATGGGCCCAAGTTTCTCGTCCGCCATTTGCAGGTCGCGGCCGAAATCGAACGTGCGGAACGGCCAATCCGGCTTGTGGAACAATGCGTAAGCCCAAAACTGGTTCGAGCTTACGCCCGAAGTCGCGCCGCGGTTAATCACCGTTCCAGGAGCCCAGCCCATTTCGCCGCCCGGGTAGAACCCGGGATAAACTTTCTTGCCGGTGCGCGGATTCACCGGGCCGCTGTAGATCTTGCGGACCGCATCCACTTGCGCAGCCGTGAGGCAGTTCGCCGAATCCGCCCCTTTGCACAGCAGCTTGCCGGGGTCGAAATGGCAGCGAATGGGATCGCTAACCAAGCTGTCCGCGGCGCCATCCAACTCGTCGCAAGCGGCTACGGAAGCATCCTGCAAGAGCTGCAACTTCTCTTTCGGCAGATTGGTCTCGGGCGTGCCGGTGACCACCCCATCCCAAACCTCGCTCGCCATCTGGTGAGTCCAGTAATTGGCGGCGTCGCCGGCCAGGATTCCGTCGAAATCGTCCGGATAACGCTGCGCTTCCATCAGACCTTGCTTACCGCCCGTAGAGCAACCGCTGTAGTAAGAATATTTCGGCTGTTGGCTATAAAACGCCTGCGCAATCGCTTTAGCGTCCACGGTGGTCAGATGCAGGCCGCGATAGCTGTAGTCGATCAGCCGCTCGCGATCTTCGAGCCACGTGTGCGCCTCCTCTGCGGTGTGACCCGTATCGGTGCTGGCGGTGGCAAACCCGTTGCGCAGCGCGGTCGCCATCGCTGGATAGCTGATGGTTCCCGCCAAGCCGCCGTTGCCCACCACCTGAAGCTTCCCATTCCAGTTGTCCGCCGGCAGCCACACTTCGAAATGAATCGCGGAGGTAGCGGTTGGCTTAAGCACGCCATGCACCTGGCAAAACGCCGGCAGATTCTCAATGGCTCGGGCGTTCGCACGTCCGCCAGGAGGCGCAAACGAACCGGCCGTGACTGTGATGGCGGACGTAATTGTGGTATTCGCGAGCGTCAGGTTGGAAAGAGTATCGCAGGCGGGCGCGGCCCGAAGCGGCGCGGCTGCGGCTATCGCGAATACCGGCAGCAGAGCGGCGAACGAGTGCGAAATAAGGCGGTTCAGCATGTGTTTAGCTCCTGTTCGTACTGGGTCTTATTTTAGCTGCTAGTGGCACTCCTATGGTTGGCTCCGCTTTACACCGCACACCAGGCTTTGCCAGCATGGGAAGCGTGAACACCCGCTGGTTTGTTTTGGTAATCTCTTTCGCGACCACCGTATCGGTTGCGGCGCAGCTTGACGAACCCACGCGGCGCTTGGCGCGCGATATCTTCCAGCAACTGATCGAGATCAATACCACGGATTCGGTGGGAAGCACGACTGCCGCGGCGCAAGCCATGGCCAAGCGTCTGCTGGATGCCGGGTTTCCGCCCCAAGACGCCCAGGTGCTCGGGCCGAACGATCGCAAAGGCAACTTGGTGGCGCGTCTTCGCGGCAGCGGCGCCGCCGGACTCAAGCCCATCCTGATCATCTGCCATCTGGACGTGGTCGAGGCACGGCGCGAAGACTGGACCACGGACCCGTTCCAGTTCGTAGAAAAAGACGGATATTTTTACGGACGCGGAACGCAGGACATGAAAGCCGAGGACGCGGTGTTGGTCACCACGTTCATCCGTTTGCGGCGTGAGGGCTACCGCCCAGACCGCGATCTAATCCTCGCCTTGACCGCCGATGAGGAAGGCGGCAAATTCAACGGCGTTGACTGGCTGCTGAAGAACCATCACGATTTGGTCGACGCCGCGTTCGCCCTCAATCCAGACTCGGGCGGCGTTACCACCGTCAAAGGTCGCCCCGTGAATGTGGACATCGAAGCCAGCGAGAAGCTTTATGCCGATTTTCAATTGAGTGCCACGAATCCGGGCGGCCACAGCTCTCTCCCGGTCCCCGATAATGCGATCTATCACGTAGCCGATGCGCTTTCACGGCTGGAGCATGCCTCTTTCCCGTTTGAGCTGAATGCCGTCACGCGTGGATACTTCGAAAAGCGCGCGGCTTTGGAAACCGGGCAGCGTGCCGCGGACATGAAGGCGATCCTCGCCACGCCACCGGACCCGGCCGCGGTCGCCCGCCTTTCCACCGATCCGCGCTACAACTCGATGACGCACACCACCTGCGTCGCGACGCGTCTTAGCGCCGGTCACGCCAACAACGCCTTGCCGCAGCTGGCGCAAGCGAACGTGAATTGCCGCATTCTGCCCGGCCATCCGGTGGAACAGATCCGGCAGGATTTGACCCGAATCTTTCAGGATCCGGCGGTCGCCGTCAGGTACGTCGACGATGCCGGGAACGTACAGGACAATTCCTCGGCGAAGAAATCTTTTGCTCCCGTGATTCCGCCGCCCGAGATACTCAGGCCGCTGGCGCGCGTCGCCGATGGGCTCTGGCCGGGCGCCCCAGTCATACCCATCATGGACACCGGTGCGTCGGATAGTATTTACACCATAGCGGCGGGAATTCCCAGTTATGGGATTAGCGGCATCGCCATCGACCAGGACGACGTAAGAGCACATGGCCGGGACGAGCGAGTTCGCGTGAACTCTTATTATGATGGCGTCGAGTTTTATTACCAGTACCTCAAGGCGCTGACATCCCAGTAGGTGCGCCGCCACTCGGGAAAACCAGCGTGGCGCTATTCTGAAGAAGTTATGCGTTTCAGAGTTCATCCTGCCGCGCTGCTGCGCGCTGGCCTGGCCTGCGGCTTGGCCGTCTTTGCTTTCGCCCAGACCGGCGACATCTCCGGTGAACGCATTCGCGCTCACGTCAAGTTCCTCGCCAGCGATCTACTGGAAGGGCGAGGCGTCGGAACGCGCGGCGAGCAGCTTGCCACGCAATATATAGCGTCGCAGTTCGCCGTGATTGGAGCCAAGCCGGCCGGAGATCAGGGGACTTATTTCCAGCGCGTGCCCATGATCGGTGCGGTAACCCAGCCCGGCGCTTCGCTGGCTGCGTCCAATTCGAGCCAGAACTTGTCCTTCAAGTGGCTGGATGATTTCGTCGGAGTTAGCCAACTGCAGCAGCCAACCGACCAATTCGATGCCGAAGCGATATTTGTCGGACATGGAATCAGCGCGCCCGAGTTCCAGTGGGACGATTTCAAGGGTGTCGACGTAAAAGGCAAAGTCCTGGTCCTCTTTACCAACGAACCTCCTTCCGAAGATCCGAAGTTCTTCGGAGGCCGTGCGCTCACGTATTACGGCCGATGGACATACAAATACGAGGAAGGCGCGCGGCGCGGCGCCAAGGCTGTGCTCATCGTCCACACCACGCCGACGGCGGGATATTCCTACGACGTAGTGCGCAGCTCGTGGGGCAAAGAGGACCCGCAGTTGAAGCTTGCGGCAGGGCAGCCCGCCCTGGCTTTTGCCGGCTGGTTGAGCCAGGACGCCGGCGCGCGCTTGTTTGCGATGGCAGGGAAAACCGTCGAGGACCTGCTGAGGGCGGCCAATTCGCGCGATTTCAAGCCCATTCCGCTGGGCGTCCATATCCGGGCCAACATCCCCACCCAAATCCGCGAGATCGAATCGCATAACGTGGTGGCGATGATTCCGGGCAGCGATCCAAATCTGAGATCCCAGGCGGTGCTGTTTACCGCGCACTGGGATCATCTGGGAATCGGGCCGGCCGTGAATGGCGACTCGATTTACAACGGCGCTATCGATAACGCGACAGGCTGCGGCGTGCTGCTCGAGATCGCGCGCGCCTGGCAGAGCTTGGAGCACAAACCGCGCCGAACCGCAGTTTTCGCGGCGGTGACGGCAGAAGAAGCGGGCCTGCGAGGCTCGGAATATTACGCAGCGCATCCGGTTATTCCGATGTCAAAAACCGCGCTAGATCTAAATTTCGACGAGTTTTTCCCCTACGGCCGGACAAAAGACATGTCGGTGACCGGGGCCGAACGCACCACCGTCTGGCCGGCCGTGCAGGAGGCGGCACGGCGCATGGAGCTGTCGCTCCAGCCCGATCCGGAACCCGAACAAGGCCACTACTACCGTTCGGATCATTTTTCGCTCGCGCACGCGGGCGTTCCTTCGTTCTCCATCCGAATGGGCACGCAATTCTACGGCAAACCTGCCGACTACGGCGAGAAGCTGCTTAAAGAATTTAACGACAAGCATTATCACCAGCCCTCGGACGAGTACCGCGACGATTGGGACATGGCTGGGATCGAGCAGTCCGCCCGCTTCGGTTTTTTGATCGGAATGACCGTCGCCAACCAAGACCAGCTGCCGACGTGGAATGCCGGGGACGAATTCTTGCCAGCGCGCGAGCGGTCTTTCAAGCAGTAACTCGGAATAAATAGTAACCAGGCGTTCCGGCGCGGGTATATAATCGTCGCGATGCGCACCTTGCTATTTCTCCTCTGCGCCGGGCTGGCAGTTGCCCAAGATGGCGCGGTCCGCGCTGACTGGCCGTATCACGGCGGTTCCCAACTGGCCTGGCGCTACAGTTCGCTGGATCAGATCAACCGCGCCAATGTGGCCAAGCTCGCACCGGTATGGATCTTCCAGACCGGAGATTACGAAATGGGACTGCAGTCCACGCCGATTGTGCTGGACGGCAAACTGTACCTTTCCACCTCGCGCAGCCAGGTGTTCGCGCTCGATGCGGCCAGTGGCCGTTTGATCTGGCAGTTCAAATATCCTTTGCCGCGAGTTACCGTTCCCTATGGACCGCAGAACCGGGGCATCGCGGTCGGCGGCGGTTATGTTCTGCTTGCGACGTACGACGACAACTTGATCGCCATCGATCAGAACACCGGCCAGGAAACCTGGCGCGTCGCTCTGGACGACATGCGGCAGTGCGGCTGCACGATCACAGGTGCACCGCTGATAGTAAAGGACAAAGTGATCGTCGGCGGTGCTGGCGGCGACTCGGCGCATCGCGGCTACCTGACTGCCGTCTACATCAAGACCGGCCGTGTCGCCTGGCGTTTCTACACCATTCCCGGACCGGGCGAAAAAGGGCACGAGACCTGGAAGGGAGATAGCTGGAAGTTCGGCGGCGGCGCGACTTGGATGACGGGATCGTTCGACTCGTCCCTGAATTTGGTTTATTGGGGGATCGGGAATGCGGCCGCTGATAATGACGCGCAAGGCCGTTTTTCCGGAGAGGGCGAAGGCGCCAACCTGTACACGGCGAGCGTGGTGGCGCTGGATGCCGACACGGGGAAGCTGAAGTGGTATCACCAGGAAGTTCCCAAAGACGTTTGGGATTTCGATTCCTCCTATGAATGCGTGCTCCTCGACCGCGAGGTGCGTGGGCAAATGCGCAAGCTGCTGGTCCATATCAACAAGGGTGGCTATGCGTTCGTGTTGGATCGCGTCACGGGCGAGTACGTCAACGGTTTTCCGATTGTCGACAACCACAACTGGACCACAGGCTTGACCGAAGATGGCAAGTTCGTCGGGCGTGTCGAGCCGGTGGAGGGCAAGCCGACGTTATTCTGTCCTAGCCCGCTGGGCGGCAAGAGCTGGAATGAAACCGCGTATTCGCCGCGAACCGGATTTCTTTACACGCCCACGGCGGAAGTCTGCGGCGAGGAGACCGTTGTGCATGAGGACCCGCACGAAGGACGCAATTTTATCGGCGGGACGTGGAAGTTCACCAATCCCCCTAACGGTCCCGCGCACAGCCACCTGGATGCCTACGACCCAGTGACGGGAAAGCGCCAGTGGTCGTATCCGTACAAGTATCTGCTGCTGGCCTCCATTCTGGCGACCGGCGGTGATCTGCTCTTTACCGGAGATCCGGAAGGATCGTTCTTTGCCCTCGACGCGGGTAGCGGAACGAAACTGTGGAGCTTTCAAACCGGCAGCGGCCACCGCGGCTCGGCCGTCACTTACATGGTGAATGGGCGTCAATACGTTGCCACTCCATCGGGCTGGGGTTCGCTGGCAGCAGGCGCCTTCCCGGATTTATGGCCGGAGACGTCCTCTTTCCGCGGCGGCTCCACGCTAACCGTTTTCGCTTTGCCGGAAGGAACGCGATGACCGCAGTGGACGCCACCCTATCGCCGAACCGCCAAAGCGGTCGGCGGCGCCGTTCCGTTGTGCGCGTTATGCAGACTTGGATCAGCCTGCTCTGCCTGCTGCCGGCCCTGGCTTGCGGCCAGGACGTGATCGCGCGCGGCGCAGAAGCGTTCGGCAAAAGCTGCGCGACTGGTTATTGCCACGGGCCACAGGGAGGTTCGGGCAGCACCGCGCCCCGGCTGGCGGCGCGAGGGTTCACCGAAGAATACATTTCTCAAACGGTCCGGCGTGGAATTCCCGGCACGCGGATGCCTGCATTCGAAGCCGTGATCCCACGTGCGGAACTGATTGCCGTGATTGCGTACGTCGAGAGTTTGAACGGAATCACACCATCCATGCCGCCGGCGCGAGACACGGAAAAGAAGCTGCCACAAGAGGCGGCGGACGGACGCGAATTGTTCTTCGACTCGGTTCGTGGATTCAACCGTTGCGCGACTTGCCACGAGGTGGACCATCGCGGAACGCCGGTCGCCGCGCCGATCCTCAAAATCCCTGCCGATGTGGCCGCGCTGCGCCAGATCGCAACTCCGGAGATTGAAACCGCGAGCGCGGATGGCGAATCGTTTCCCGCGCTCGTTATCAGCAAAGGAAAAAATCAGATGAAACTGTACGATTTGACCGCGCCGCCTCCTGTGCTTCGGACCTTTCCGTCTGGTTCCGTAACTTTGAAGCAGGGTGGCAACTGGCGGCACTCGGGCGTCATCGCGGCGTACAGCGATCAGGAACTCGGAGCGATCCTGGCCTACCTCCGCGCAGTGACTGGCCCATAGCAGGAGCTAATCGGAAATAGCGAGTTCCCCAGGCAAAATCGGGCGCGTGCGCGGCAGGACGCCGCGATAGGCCAAGCAGCCGACGGCGGCAAAAATGCCGGCAAAGACCGCGAGTTTGGTTGCGTCGGCCGCGCGGCTGTGCGGCAGCGTCTTCCACAGGATGCCCAGAACCGGTTGCGCGATGCACGACGCCCAGACAGCTCCGTAGAAATAGCGCCGTTCGTGGCCTTCGCCTTTGGTGGAAGCGCGGACGCGCGGCAGTATGCCGAACGCGCCGAGCGCCCAGATAAGCGCCCCGATCGGGAAATACCCGTAAGTGTAAATTTGTTTGAGCCGCCAGGCTCCGGTCGCGGACGCAACGGCTAAGCCCGCGCCATTGAGAACCGCGAAGGCGATCACGATGCTCCAGGCGAACGTATAGCAAACGCGCCGGTACAGAGGATTGGGCTTGTCTTCGACGAAGCGAATAATATATGGCCGGGGCTCAACGCCAGGGAGCCGGCCGCGCAGGCCTGCAATACCTGTGATCAAGACTACGACCGCCAGCCATAGCAGCTTGCGTTGATCAAAGCCTCGTTCGAACAGGTCGAACGTCCATGGGCCGGGCGAGATGAAGAAAACGAAAATCCAGATGGGCCAGTGTGCGACGCGATAGAGCGGTTTGTTTCGCTCCCGAAGCTTGCGATTGCTGGCCAGCTCGACCTTGAGGGCGGGTTTCACTTCTGCGATTCCGCGCGCGCGGAAGTCAACGCGCTATTGCTTTGGCGTCGCTGGTTTAGCGGGAGGCGGAGTGCTGGGAGCAGGCTTGGCTGCCGGTGGCGCGCTGGGAGCAGCGCCGGTCTTGGGAGCGGGCGCCGGATTGCTCAGCTGCGCCGAACTCTGATCGTAGAGTTCGATAATATCTTTCGTAATATCGATGCTCGGGGAAGCGTAGAAGACGGGGCTCTGGGGCGAGCTTACGTCCACCACCATCACGTAGCCATGATCGTGCGCGTAGCGTTCGATCACTGCCTGCATTTTGGTCCCGATCTGCTGCAGAATCTTCTGCTGGTCCTGATCCAATTCGGCCTGGGCATCCTCGAGATCGCGCTGTAGGTTCTTTTTCTTGGTCTCGATGTTTTTATAAAGATCGTTCTTGGCGGCGTCGCTCATGGTGTTCGCGCCTTTGGTGAGCTGATCCTGCAGGGAAGCGATCTCGCTCTGCCGCTGGTCGATCTGCTTCTTCTTGGGCGCGGTCTTCGCTTCCAACTCGGCGACTGCCTTTTGCCCATCCTTGGTGTTGCCGATGGCGCCTTGCAGGTAAATGACGGCGATCTTTGGGGGCTGGCTTTGCGCGCGGGCACCGGCCGCTAAGCCAAGCGCGACGGCGGCGCTCAAAAGAACCTTCGTATTCACGGTGAAACTCCTAATCTTAAATATCATTCTAGCCAAAAAACGCCGCTGCTCAGAACGTTCGGCCGATTGTGAAGCGGAACGTCGAGTGTGGCTCCAAGAACGGCACGGGCTGGCCGACAGAAGCTTTGGCCGCCTGATAAGTGGCGTCATTTGGGAAAAAAGAACGGTCGGCGGCGATCGGCGGTTGCAGATAGCCGCGGAACAGCAGCGGGTTGTACGCCCAATATACGCGGAAGGGCGCGTTGACTACCGGCATTAATACCTGCAGCTCCAGTCCCGTGGAAGCCCGGATTTTCTGCGTGCCCGGTGCGATGTAAGCCTGCAAGTCGCTGGCCGATACCTGGGGAAGATCCTGCTGCAACTGCTGCACGCGGCCGGGATTCAGCTTGAGCTGGCCAGGGAACGCCAGCTTATCGATTCCGGCGTCGGCGAAAATCGCCAGGTTGAGCGGCCCAACGATAGGAATCCGATATTCAAAGTTCCCCACAATATTCGTATCGCCTCCGGGGAACGAAAGCTGATACGACGGAATGAGCATAGTGACCGGGGTGAGCGTGGGCACGCCGTTGACGATCTGCTTTTGCATGCGCTGGCTGCCGTCGCCATTCAGCACGTTTACCGTGGCTTCGGTGGGCAAGAAGACGATCGGGCTGATGCCCCAGATATCGAAACCTCGGATATCGTTTTCGCCCCCGGTGTAGTAGCGGGAGAACGGAGGCGCCACTTTGTTGCCATAGCCGGTGATCATGCGCGCCAGCAGATGCATGCCGATCACATGCCCTCTCCTCAGCCCGGCGCGAAAGTATTTAGCGTCGATGGTGGGCTCTAGTGTGTTCACGTTTCCACCCAGCACGCTTCCGGCGAACGAGGTAGAGATGAAAAAGGATTTTCCGCCGGTCGGCGTAATCGGGTTATTGACCGTGTTGTATGTATACGATGGAATGACCTTGCTGGTTCGAATGCCGTTCAATTGGTTCGGCCCGCCGACGCCTTGGAAATCGATGTAGTTGAAATACGTGGAAGCAGCGTTCGTCAAGGTTCTGATGTTCGAGATATCGTATCCATACGTAATGCCGACCCGCGAGAAACCGCGGCGCAGCGGATACGAAACGAACATGGTCCCGCCATATCCGTTGGAGACGTAGTTCAGCAGGTTGCTGGTGCCGAGCTGGTTAAAAAGCGGGATCAGATTGGTTCCCGACAGAATGGATGCTTCGCGCGCCTGATCGTAATTAAAGCGGTTGGTGTAAAGCGTGAAGCCTGCCTGCATGGGCTTATCGAACAAGTACGGCTCAGTAAAGCCGAACTGCACCTGCCGCAGGCGGGTGCCCAATTGTGAGCTTAGGCTGAGCGTTTCGCCCAAGCCAAGGAAATTGTTAGTGGCATATGAAAATCCGATGAAGCTGCCCGCGATACCCGAGACGCCGCCATTCAACTGGATGGAGTTCTTGCCGCGCTCCTTGACTTTCAGCGTGAGGTCTACGGTATTGGTTTTGGTGTCGCGCTTAATGTCGGCGGCTTCTTCGGCTTTGATCGGCTCAAAGTAGCCCAGCTGATTCAGCTTGAGAATGCTCAGTTCCCAAAGCCGGTTATTGAAGATCTGGCCCTCGTCGATGAGTAGTTCACGACGGATCACCTTGTCGCGCGTGGTCAGGTTGCCCGAGAAATCGATGCGGCGCACGAAGAATTGGCTGCCTTCGTCAACCGAGAGCGAAAGATCGAGCTGATCGGTGTTGGGAATCGGCTCGAAAGAAGGCTCGACGACGAAATCGATGTACCCGAAGTCTCCGTAGAGCTTGCGCATGTTCTCGATGCCTTTGCGCAGCTTGGCGGTGGAAAAAACGTCGCCCTTAGACATCTGGAACAAGGGCGTCATCAGCGCCTCGGGCGTGCGGAAGAATTTAACCCCGGTGAAGGTGATGTTGTTCAGGTGATATTTCGGGCCTTCCTCGATGGTCATTTTGATGTCGGCGCGCGTGCCCAGCTTGTTGGGATGAATAAGCCAGATGTGGAGCCCCTCGCCTCCGACCTTGCGCATATTGACGGTTGCATCGGTGACACGGGCCGTGAAATACCCGTGCTCCTGGTACATCACCTGTACGCGGCTCTTATCTTCATCGAGCTTGGTGGAATCGTAGGTTTTGGCGAACAGGTTTTCGAACAGTATGGAGTGAGGGATGCCGATCGGGTGCGAGTTCTTCATGGCGCGGATCACGTCCCGGTCGCTCAAAGAGTTATTGCCCGCTATTTCGATATTTCCGACCTTCACTTTCGGCCCCTCGTCGATCTTGAAGGTCACTTCCAGCGAAGATGGCGGGACACGATGTACTTGAGGATCCACTTTGCCGTACTGATGGCCGCGTTCGGCTAGCATATCCAGCAGGACGTTCCTGGCGCGCTGGATCTTGTTCGGGTCGTATTGCGATTCGACGACCAGGCCGACCTTCCGCTCTTTGAAGCGATCCAGAATATCGGACTGCGACATGGACTTGTTGCCGACGTAATTGATGGACCGGATGACGGGACGCTCCACGACGACGAAGCGGATGATCCAGCCTTCTTTCCCGGCTTCCCGCTCGATGCGGATGTCGTCGAAGCGGCCGGAATTCCACAGCGCCATAAAATCGCGGTGCAGCGAGTCTTGGTTGTAAACATCGCCGCGCTTGGTGAAGATCATGGCCTGCAAAGTATCCTGGCGGACGCGCCGCGCGCCGCGAAACTCGATTGCTTCGATGATGTTCTGGGGCGGCTGGCCGGGTTCTGTGGCGGCTGGAGCAGAGGGCTGTTGCGGTCTCGGCGCTGGTTGCGCCGGCTGCCCCGGCGTGGGCCGGGATTGTTCCGGCGGAGCAACCGGTACGGGCTCAAATGGACTCGGCGGCCGTTGGGGCGCGGGCTGCTGTTGCTGTGCCGGTTGCGTTTGCCCGGGTTGTTGGCCTGGGAGAACGGCAACGGAAGAAAGGAATGCAGCAAAGATCCTTACAGCTCGCAGGCGGCCACGCCTGTGACAGATCATCTCAAGTACAATTCCTTTCCACTCTGCGCCTAACGTCCTCTGACGTCCTCACAAGAGTGCCGGTTTCACGCCGGCCGAGGACAAGACCTTATTCTAGCCGAAACGGCTACCGCATCGGAATGGGTAGAATTAGCGCCAGTGGGCCGGTTCGGCACAGGCACGGGGCGGGCGGTCAGGGCCGTGATGCGGCTGTAACCGGTTCTTCACCGGCCGAACTACTGTAGGCGTGATAACACGAGTACTTGCTGTAGAGCTCGCTACGGCTCGCGCCGTTGACGACAATTCCGATCACGTTGTCTTCGCAGAGACATTGGCGCGCCCGCGCAAAGGAGTCGATTGTGGACGCGCCGATACGGACCACCAAGATGGTTGCATCGCATAACGTCGCAAGCAGATTGGCGTCGGCAGCGAACAATAGAGGTGGACTGTCCAGCAGGATCCAGTTGAATAAGCCGCGCAGGCGCTGCAGCAATTCCTTGGCGGAGGGCAAGTTCAGGAGTTCGAGCGGGTTGGTTACGGCCGTGCCGGCCGGCATCACGAACAGGTTGCCGTCACCGAGCCGCCGCATAGCGTATTGTAGCGGGACCGTGCCGAGCAGGTAATCGGTCAGGCCTGGGCTCCGCTCCGCCAGGAAAGTCTTGTGAATCGCGGGCCGGCGAAAATCGAAGTCGCATAGCAGCACGCGGTTTCCGGCCAACTGCGCCTGTGCCAGCGCGAGGTTCGCGGCCGTAAATGACTTGCCTTCCGCCGGCGAAGCGCTGGTGATGACAACGGCCCGCAGCGCACTCCGGCTCTGCTGCAGGTGATTCAACCGCGTCCGCAGCGCGCGGAATTCTTCGATTGGCGCCACGCCAGGGCGCAGGGGGTCGATGGCGAGTGCATCCGGCGAGAGGCGGCACGCAAGGCTCGGGATCTCGCACAGGAGGCCGTCCGTAACCGGGTCTGAGGCGGGCCGCGCGGCAGCTACCAATGCCTCTTGGACACTACTCATAAACGTGCCCCCAGGCGCAAAACTCACAATTTTGTCGCATAGTAGTAAATCACCGAACCAGACATAATGGCGAGGCCCGCAAGGCTGGCGCCCGACCAAGCTACCCAAGATAATTTTCTCCGGGCGCGGCCCGAGGAATCGTTCTCCAGCAAGGGGATGGTCGCCAGGATTGGAAGATGGGCGTAAGCGTGAACGTCCTTGAGATTTTTCAAGCCCGTGTTCCAAACTTCGCGGAAACCTGCCAGGCACAAGCCGATGGTCAATCCGAGCGCGCTTCCCAGCCCAACGATGAGAGGACGCTTCGGCTCGGTGGGCGTCTGCGGCAGCGTGGGTGCATCCAGTTGCTCAAGGCGCTCGCCGCCTTGACGGTTTTCGAGCGCTGTGGCCATGGCTGAGGTGTTCAGCCGCCGGTCCAGATCTTCATATTCCTTTTTGGCGAGGTCGCGGTCTCGGATCAATTCATCGTATTCTTTGATTCCGAGCGGCACGCTTGCGAGCCGCGCTTCGTAGTTGCGTATCGTGCCGTCCAATTCCTCGGCTTGCTTCCGGAGATCGGACATTTCGAGATCCTTGGCCTGAATCAGGCCTTCGGTGCGTTCGATCGACCCAGCTAATTCTCGCTGGTCGCGAACGAGTTCCGGACTTGAAGAGGCGTGCGGCGCATTAACGCTTGTCTCATGCTCGTTTTTCAGGGCAGCCGCGCGCTGGCTACGTGCCATATCCAGCAGGTTCAACAGGCGCTGGACATCGGGATGCGTTTCCTTGTAGCGCTCGCGTGCCGCCGCGAGGGCGTCTTCGTATTGTGAAATTTCGCGATCTTTCTTAGCGGCCGTTTCGTTCTTCTGCTGGGCAGCTTCGGACCCGGCGGGATCTTTCAGCGAAGCGAGTTGGCCGCGATAGATCTGCAACTGATTTTGCTCCAACAGCTTCTCCTGGTTGACGCGGTTCATGGCTAAGTTGAGGTTCAAGCGCTGCGCCTCGAGCGCGGCCAATTGCTGGTAATTGTTCTGCTGTTCCTCAGGCAGGCGGCCAACGTTGCGGGCACGAAAATCGCTGAGCTTCTGCTCGACATCCTCCAACTTCTTTTTGGATGAGTCCCACTGATCGCGCAGAAACTGCGTAGTAGAGGAGGTCTGCTGCGACACTTCGCGGACGTTTTCCTCCAGAAAACGCGCTACCAGGTCAGTGGTTACTTTTTGCGCGATGAAGCGGTCGCGATAGGCGAAACGGAGCTCGAACGCGGGATATTGAGGCCTTTGCGCCTGCGCCGGGTTCAGGGTCTGCTGAAGCGGCACTACTTTGAGATCGTGCAGGCGCATACTTTCGATCACGTCATCCAACGCCATCCGCGCTAGCTCCTGCTTATAGAGGCCATGCGAATTGATGATGCTGGTCAGAGTGGCGCGGTTAAGAATCAGCTGCACCAGAGTGCTCACTCGGCCTTGAAGGTCGAGGCTGACGTTGGCGGGCACAAAATTCTCAGGAACTTGCGGCGGAACGACGCGAATAGTGGCAACGGAAACGTAAGTATCGGGCCACAGAAAGGCAAACGCGACCGACGCGACTAAAGCAGCGAGCATCGGGCCTACGATCCACGCCTTCTGGCGCCGCAAAGCATCGACGACGTCATAAAAATCGAGCTGGCGGCGTGTGGTGGGCGAGGGTTCGGGAGCTTCCATGAGTCAACCTAGGGCACGATCACGTGGTCCCCGTTCTGCACCACGATGTTCTGTTCCAAATGTTTCCCGTTGCTGACCTGCTTCAAGTTGAACAGGTAGACCTTATCGCCGCGCAAGATCCGGATTCTTTTGCTGTTGGCGAAATCCTTGAATCCGCCGGAATGGCTAAGGGCCTCGAGCACGGTGGTTCGCGTAACTAGCGGAAACGCCCCGGGGCGGTTTACTTCTCCGTCGATGTAGTACTTCTTGCTGCGGACTTCGGTGACGAACACGCTAACGTCTGGATTATTGATGAACTTGCCGAGCAGCGCGCCTAGGTTCTTGGTCAATTCGGCCGGCGTCTCACCTGCGGCGTCTACGTCGCCGATCAAAGGAACTGTGATTTCGCCGTCCGGGCGCACGGCGACAGGAAACGTAAAATCGGGCTCGCGCCAGACTCGAATGAAGAGGACGTCTTCCGGCCCGATGAGGTACGAACGCGGGTCCACGGAGGCACTTACCGGGGCGGATGTAGCTGAATTGCGGGCGTAAGTGTTATCTAGCTTGCCCTGGGCCGATGCTGCGAAATGACCCGCTAGGAGCAGGACCGCAGCAAAACTCAATCCGTTCAGCGCGTGCCTGCCGGGCAAATCAGTGTACAATGGCTCCATTTCCTGCGTAGTTATAGTGCCCGATATGAAATACTTTCTCGCCAAAACCGACCCGGAGACGTACTCGATCGATCACTTGGAGAAAGACAAGAAGACCGTTTGGGACGGCGTGAACAATCCCCAGGCAGTGCGCGCGATTCGCGAGATGAAGCCGGGCGATAAGGTGTTCATCTACCACAGCAGCGGCGAATCGGCGGTGGTTGGCCTGGCGCGGATCGCCTCAGATGGGCGCGACGATCCGAAAAATCCGAAATCGGCGGTGGCCGACTTCGAGTTTCTGTCGCGTCTGGAGCCTGCGGTAACGCTGGCCGAAATCAAGCAATCGAAGCTGTTCGACGATTGGGCGCTGGTGCGCCAGGGCCGGCTATCCACGATGGCCGCGCCGGAAAAATTCGTAGACTGGATGCGGAAGAAATTCCCAAAGGCGAAAATATAGCCGCCGATGCACGGCGATACGCGCTGATTCGAATTAAGGTTCCCGATTTGTGCGTGTATTCGCGGCCTACACCAAGGCCGGCTCGCTTATTTCGCTGGCGGTGAAGTATGCACAATCCGGGTGATGGAATACAAGGGCGCTGACGCTGGCCTCGGGCTCCATCATCATGCCTTCGGTTAGTTGCACGCCGATCTCTTCCGGGTGAAGCAGTTTCCAGATCCCCTGCTGGTCGTCCAGATTGGGGCAAGCAGGATAACCGAAGCTGTAGCGCTTGCCGCGATAGCGAGAAGTGAAGCGCTCCTGCATGGTCATGGTGGGAGAATCGGGGAAACCCCAGTCCTCGCGGATGCGGCGGTGCAGCCACTCGGCGCAGCCTTCCGCCGTCTCGATGGCGAGCGCCTGTAAAGCGTGCGCTTTGAAGAATTCGCCCGCCTGCTTGGCACGTTCGGACTCCTCGCGGACCTGGGATCCGGCCGTCACTACGAACAAAACCAAGTGGTCGCGGCGGCCCTCTTCGGCGTCGAGAATGTAATCGCTGAGGCACAGCCCATCGGCTTTCGGCTGCCGGCCGAATTGGAAGCTGTGCAGCGGCTGGGAAGCACTGGGCAGAAACAGGTGAATGGCGTTTCCATCGCGTTCGGCTTCGAAAAATTGCCACACAGCCTTCACCTTCATAAACCGCGCGGCTTCGGCTTTCACTAGTTCGACATCGTGGAAAAGCTTCAACGCTTTGGCATCGCGCTCGGCCAGGAGCTTTTCGAAATTCCCCTTGAAACCGAGGTGGCGGCCGTACAACATGTACGGGTTGATATAGCTCCAGATCTCGGCCAGGTTCGGCACTTCGCGCACGCGGCGATCGAGATACGGCGCGGCGGGGATAGGGATGTCCGGGCGCACTTTGGGACTGCGGCTCTGTTGAAGAGCTAAAGGCGTTTCGGCAACGGCCGGACGCGTTTCGCCGCTGTCGGAAAAAATGTGGGAAGCGAGCACCTGCTCGCGCGTCGCCGGGTCCATAATCTCATTCAGGATCCGCAGCCCGGTCATGGCGTCCTTGGCGTAGAAGGTGGGGGACGCATAGCTGGGGGCAATTTTCGTCCGCGTGAACTTGTCCGACAATGCAGCACCGCCCACCAGCAGTGGAACCCGGACGCCGTGTTCTTTCAGGTCCCCGCCCGTAATCACCATCTGCTGCGCGCTTTTGACCAGCAGCCCCGATAAGCCGATGGCATCGGGCTGGTGCTCCCGATAGGCCTTGATCAACTCCTCGGGCGGAACTTTGATCCCGAGATTGATCACCTGATATCCGTTGTTGCTGAGAATGATTTCAACCAGGTTCTTGCCGATGTCGTGAACGTCGCCTTTCACCGTTGCGAGCACGACTTTGCCGCGCGTGGAACTTTCGGTTTTTTCCATGAATTGCTCGAGGTGGTTGACGCCGGCCTTCATGGCTTCGGCCGACTGCAATACTTCGGCCACGATGAGCTCATTATTATTGAACAGACGGCCTACCTCGGACATGCCGGACATGAGGGGACCGTTGATAATGTCGAGCGGAGCTGCACCTTCGGCGCGCTTGCGCTCTAAATCGGCGATCAGGCCGTCCTTGGTACCTTCGATGATGTAGTTGGCCAGGCGCGCGTCGAGCGGCAGGCCGGCGGCTTTCTTCTTTTCTTTCTTGCCGGCCTTGCGGAAATGCTCGGTGATTGCGGCGATGTGGAATTGATTGATTCCGATTTTTTGTTCGCGCGACTGCAGGCGCCAATCTTCGGGAGCCGTTTTCAATTCTTCCGCTTTGGAATGGTCGGCTGGGATTTCCGCGGGCGGCGTATTAAAGAGCAAGCTTTCCGCCAATCGGCGCTCCTCGACCGGAATGGACGCGAAGCGTTCCAGCTTTTCGGCGTTTACAATCGCGAGATCCAGGCCCGCTTTTGTGGCGTAATACAGAAAAACCGAGTTCACGACCTCGCGCGCCGAGGCAGGCAGGCCGAACGAGATATTCGACACGCCCAGCACCGTTTTTATGTAGGGGATGTTTTCCTTGATCAGCCGGATGGCTTCGATGGTCTCAACCGCGCCGCCGATGTAGTTTTCATCGCCTGTGGCGCAGGGAAAAACCAGGGGATCGATGATGATGTCCTCGGGAGCCAAGCCGTACTTCGCGGTTAGCAGTTCGACCGAGCGCTGTGCTACCGCCAGCTTGCGTTCGCGCGTGAACGCCTGGGCTTGCAGCTTGTCCTCGTCGATGGTTCCGCAGATCACGGCCGCACCGTAGGACTTGGCCAGGGGACAGACGCGCTCGAACTTTTCTTCGCCGTCTTCCAGATTGATGGAGTTGATGATCGACTTGCCCTGGCAATAGCTCAGCGCCAACTCGATCGCTTTGGGATCGGTGGTGTCGATCATGATCGGCGCTTTGATTTTGCGGATCAGTTTCTCATAAAACGCCGGAGTGTCCTGGATTTCGTCGCGGTCGCTGGACTGCAGGCAGACGTCCACGATATGCGCGCCGTTGCGGATCTGCCAGCGCGCGATTTCGGTGGCCTCCTCCCACTTCTCTTCCGCGATCATGTTCTTGAACAAGCGGGAGCCGATCACGTTGGTGCGCTCGCCCACGATGAGCGGACGGTTGCTTTCCTCCGCCTCGACCAGTTCCTTGTTCGAATAGTATGCGCGGTGCGACGACGGCTTTAAGGCGCGGGGCGGCTTGCCTTCGGCCATTTGAGCGATGGCTCGGATATGGTCCGGCGTTGTGCCGCAGCACCCCCCGACCAGATTCAGCCAGCCATGATCGATGAATTTTTCCAGTTGCGCCGCCAGCGACTCGGGAGTTTCGCCGAACTTACCTTCGGAGTTCGGCAGCCCCGCGTTGGGGTAGCACGAGATGCGAAAAGAGGACATCTCGTGCAGCGTGCGGATGTGATCCGTCATCAGGTCCGGGCCGGTGGCACAGTTCATCCCGATGGCGAGCAGGGCGTGATTTGCGATCGATGCGTAGAGCGCGTCGATGGGCTGGCCCCCAAGCATCGTGCCGTTGCGCTCAATCGTTACGGACGCGATTACAGGGATTTCGAGCCCCAGATCCCGGCGCAACTTTTCTACTGCCAGTAGGCCGGCCTTGAGACTGCCGGTGTCAAACGCCGTCTCGATCAGCAAAAAATCAGCGCCGCCTTCCATCAGCGCTTTGGCCTGGTGGTAATAAGCGTCGTGCAGCCGCTGAAACGTTATGGTGGCGGTAATGTTGAGGTCTTTGGTCGTCGGTCCCATGGAGCCGGCGACGAAGCGCGGCTTAGCCGATGTCGAGATTTCATCGGCGACCTGCCGCGCCAACTTTGCCGCGGCATAGTTCAGCTCATATGCGCGATCCTGCAAATTGAATTCGGAGAGCACCACGGAAGCGCCGCCGAATGTGTCGGTCTCGATGATATCGGCCCCGGCTTCGAGATAGGCACGGTGAATCCCGCCGATCACGTCGGGCCGCGTGACCACCAGGATTTCGGGACAGTTTTCGTGTCCTTCGTAATCCTTGTCCAGGGAAAGCGGCGCCTGATGAATCATGGTCCCCATGGCGCCATCGAGCACAAGGATGCGGCTGGCGAGGGCATCGTAGAGCGCCTGGGTTCTGGAAGACATAGTCACTTTGGCTGGTTTATCGTCTTTTATTCAGTTTAACTAGAGCTTGTGGGGCTGCGCACGCATCGATCGATGCGCACAGCATCGTCCGTACCGGCGCGCGAGCATGCACTACGGTGCCGCGCTAGGAGCGCGCCAGGTTCTCGAGGGCTGCGCCGGTCAGCCGGTAAATGGTCCATTCGTCCTTGGCGACTGCCCCCAGCTTGCGATAGAACTGGATGGACGGCTCGTTCCAATCGAGCACGGACCACTCCAAACGCCCGCAGCCGCGCTCGACGGCGATCCCGGCCAGCCGCATGAGCAGTGCCTTTCCGATGCCTTTGCCGCGATGCTCGGGCTCCACGAACAGGTCCTCCAGGTAAATGCCGGGACGCGCCAGGAACGTCGAGAAATTATGGAAAAACAACGCAAATCCAACCGCTTCGCCGCCCCAGTACGCCAGGATTACTTCGGCCATCGGACGGGGGCCGAACAGGTACTTGCGCAGCGCGGCCTCGGTTGCAACCACCTCGTGCGAGAGCTTCTCATATTCGCCCAACTTTTCGATGAAACGTAAGATCAGTGGGACGTCGCTATCGGACGCCGGGCGGATGGACAAGAGATCGGGCGCTGCGGAGGCCATGCTGCAATTTTCGCAGGTTCGCCGCGGATCGACTGTACTCTATTGCAGCGCCTGAACGTGTGAGCGAACCGCCGAGGCCAGGCCGCTCAGGTTGTAGCCGCCCTCAAGTACCGAAACCAGGCGGCCGCCGGCGTACTTGTCGGCGATCTCGAGCATGATGTGAGTCAGATCGGCGAAGTCTTCATCCGTCAGAAGGAAATTGCCCAGCGGATCGTCTTTTCGCGAGTCAAACCCCGCCGAGATCAGGACCAGATCGGGCTTCACTTTGTCTGCCGCTGAAACCAGCTTTTCTTGAAAAGCGCCCACGATTTCCTTGCGGCCGGAGCCGGCCGGAAACGGACAATTCAGGATCATGCCTCGGCCTTTGCCTTCGCCAATCTCGTCCGGCAGGCCGGTGCCCGGATACCAGGGGTGCTGGTGCGTGCTGAAGAAAAATACCGAGCCATCGCTGTAAAAGATATCCTGAGTTCCGTTGCCGTGGTGCACGTCCCAGTCCGCGATCAGGACGCGGCCAATCCGATATTTGTGCTGCGCGTAACGCGCGGCAATCGCGATGTTGTTGAAGATGCAAAATCCCATACCGCGAAATGGGGTGGCGTGGTGGCCGGGCGGACGGACAATGCAAAACGCGTTGCGCGCTCTCTTGGCAAACACCGTATCCACCGCATTCAATACAGCGCCTGTGGCGCGGAGGGCGGCATCGAGGGATCGGGGGCAAATGATCGTGTCGCCCGTACTCAATTCCTGGAAGCCGTTCATAACTTCGCGTTCGACCATGCGGATGTACTCTCTGGGATGGCAAAGCGCGATTTCGTCTTCGTGGGCGGCGCGCGGCTCGATTTGCAAAAGCTTCAGGTCCTCAACCGCGCGCAAAGCAGCATCGAATCGCTCGGGGCACTCGGGATGATGGCGGCCGGTGACGTGTTCTTTGCAGATCGGGTCTGCCACAACTCCAGTCATGGTCACCCGAATTCTAGCAGGGCACAGCGGGGCCGCGCGTTAGCCCGAGCAGTGCAAGCCCGAGCGCTGCAAAAAAGAGCGCGCCGGCTGCTGAACTTGGTTCATTGAGGACACCGGCGCTAGCGATGGATGCCCGTGTGCCGGCCGCCGCCCGCTGCCGTTAATACTCGGGCCGCCGTCGACTCGGGCATAGCTTGAACAGTGAAGTCGATGGGCCCAGGGCCTCCTCGCATGCCTTGCACCGAAACTCGCCAGATGCCGGGTTCTGGCCTGGCGATGTGGAATTGCTCGGGGTTGCCGTTCGCGCCCGAATAGCCGGTGGTATCGCCGTACCAGCCGTAATGACGTCCACTGGGGCTCATCAGGTGCAGATCGAGATCGTCGCTGGCGCCCGGCCAACTGAGCACCACATCCAGGACCCTCGATCCTTTCGGCACTGCAACTGTTTCGCTCCACCATTGCGCTGCGAAAACCTGGCCCGCAGTCTTAGGGGCATCGGACGAGGCAGCCGATGCAAGCTGTCTCGAAGGATGCTTCTCGCGGCAGTCGCAGAGCGGCGATGCATTTGCGGAAAGTACGCTGCGATTCACGAGACTTCGCCAGGGGGCCGGCAGATCTTCAAACTGAAACGGAATGCTGTTGGAGGAGATCGGAGGCGACCGCGTGACGCTGACGTGAACGTGATAGCCGCCGCCCTCGCCTAGCGTGTATCCGCTGTTGCCGGCAATGGCCAACGCCTGTCCTTGCTCGACGTGCTCTCCGTTCGCGACGGCGAAGGTCCCTGTCGCCAGGTGTGCGTAGTGGCTGTATTCGCCGTTGCCATGATCGATCGTGATGTAGTTGCCGAAGGAGCGGTGCTGGTGATCTTGCCGGAGCCCGAGATCGTGGGTGTAAGCGATCCCGGCCCGCATCGCGACCACACAGCGCTCGGAGCGCGGAGCAATATCGTACGCATGCAGGCTGTTGCCCCAGTGCGAAAAGGTTCCGTACGGTCCCTGCGTGATCACCCAGGGGTCGCCGGCAGGGATCGGCAGTTTATAGCCCCCGCTCTCAATCAAAAACGGCATGGGCCGGCTCATGCGTTGGTCTTGATTTTCGACCATCACCCAATATTCATTGGCCGGCAGTCCCCCGTAGTGGACCCGCAGGCGGTTCGTCGCCGTTTCCGCCGGCTTGAGGCTCGCCAGGTAATTCCATCCCCCGGATTGCGTGTAGCGAGCGATGAAGACCATCGCGTTCGGCTGAAAGTTCCGGCCCTGTACGGTAAAATCGATTTCCTGCGCCCGCACGCCTGACCAGGTGACGCTCGTGACGACAGGCGCGCCATCGTCGCGCTCACCCGCGATCGTGAATTGACGGGAAAAGAGCAGGCGGCCGTTTGCCGAAACGCGCGCCGTCCAAGTGCCGGGCTCTGACGCCGGCGCAAAGCCGGCGATTGGAAGCTGGGTGGCAAAGCACAGCTCAGTCGCATCGGGAATTTCGCCATAGTCAGCCGCGGTCAACACCGCGCCCGACGGATCCAGCCACTCGACATGAACTTCATCGCCGGCGCTGACCTGGCGCGCTGCGAACCATAGGAATGCCTGGCGCGCCGTGGGCTGAAAGGTACCCACCGCCTTGGGAGGGGTGCAGGATTGCTCGCTTACCGCAACCGCTATCCTGCTGTCGCGTATGGTGATTGCTTGGACGGAAGGTGCTAAGAGGAGCAGTCCAAAAGCAAGCACACTCTGAGCGCGCACCACATTGCCGTATCGGCGGTTCGGGAGCAGAACTTTAATTGCCGGATGGCACAGTTGATGACGCGAAAAGAGTAGACGACAAAGATTCCACTATATGCCTGGTTTGTTATAGTGACGCTGTGCATTGGGCGACCTTGTGGCTTTTCGTATTGCTGGAACTGCCACTATGCTTGACTCCCGGCCCAGCCGTACTGTTCGTGCTTTCGAGCGCGCTGCGTTCCGGCACCCGCAAAGGGGTTGCGTCGGCGCTGGGAATCCTCTCCGGAAATACGATTTACTTCGTGTTATCGGGAACGGGCGTGGGCGCTCTCTTGCTGACGTCGTATCGGCTCTTCTTCGCGGTTAAGTGGGCCGGTGCAGCGTATTTAATATTTTTGGGCTTGCGTGCCCTGCTCCGAGGATCCAGTCTGCACCAGGAGCTCGATAAATCGGGGCCCGAGCGTGGGAGCCGGCGTTTGTTCTTGGACGCGCTCGTCGTCCAGCTCTCCAACCCCAAGGCTATCGTGTTCTTCTCGGCGTTGCTGCCGCAATTCATTGATCCCCATGCAGTGGTTGCCGAGCAGGTTGCGATCCTGGCCGCGACGTCGGCAGCGATCGAATTCTGCGTTTTGCTCGGCTACAGCCTCGCGGCAGGGCAGGCATCCCGGTTGGCGCGGCTGCCACGTTACGCAGTCTGGACTAACCGCGCCGCTGGCGGCTTTCTCATTGGCGCAGGAACGGGGCTGGCGGTGCTGAAGCGCGCCTAACTAGGACGCCGGAATCCCGCGGTTCGTCATCAGGACCAACAAAGCGAGCAAGACGATCAACCCAATGTACTGGGTTAAGGCGCCATTATCGTCCTCGGCCGGGTAGTCGCGACTGAACAGGCGGTATACGGCGCCGGCCGAGATCAGCAACAGCATGGTTTCCTGGGTCATGACCCACATTGCGAGTGCCGCGCCAAGCGCCATGCCGCGCTGCTTTCGGGTGAGGGCGCGGAACCCGCGACCTCCGTCGAGCTGCCAGATGGGAATGAGGTTGAACAGGTTGAGCCAAGCGCTGGTGTGGGCGATGGCGTACCAGATGGGTAAGCCGGTTGCCAACGCGCCGAGCCATGCCACTACAGTCGCTCCGAGGCCCCAAATCGGACCGGCCAGCCCCACACGCGCGTCTTGCGCGACATTGGCCGGATATTGCTTCATCCGCACCAGCGCGCCCACGAACGGAATAAACATGGGCGAACTGGCCGGGATCCCGTATTTGCGGAGCGCGATCACGTGGCCCATTTCGTGAATATAGATGGACACCACGAAGCCAAGCGCAAATTTCCATCCGAACATCGACCAGTAGACCGCGAAGAATGCCATCATGCTGAGCAGCGTATTCAGCTTGGTCAGTCCGAGTAGAACGAATTTGGCCTTCGTAAGCACTAGCAGCGCGATGGTCTTGAATTTCCACAGCACCACCCCGACGGGACCGAGCTTGGCCGCTCGCTTCGCCCACACGCTTTTATCCGAAAGCTGGCGGTTAATGTTTTCGATTCTTGCCTGAACGGTACGATATTCCTTGGAATCCGGCGGCAGCAACGGTAACGCTTTCTCCCAGACCGCTTTAGCTGCATGCCAGTCATTGGCCTGCCCCGCTAGCTTGGCGTGTTGGACAAGCACCTCCAATTCCTGCGCGTGCGTGAGCCGTCCGCAGGAGGGGCAGCTTAGCGCATTGGCGGTAATCGAGGCACCGCAATTCGCGCACAGAGTGGAGGCCGTCGGAGACACTACTCCTATTGTAACGGCTGCATGCAGACAAACATTTAGATGCGGTCAAATACGGTCGAATAACTCGCCCAGGCGGATTGAAAACCCGGGGATTAAGCCGGAGCGGAATTCGGCATTT